>Ga0310690_10010284_pt1 | contig 11649 bp, 8 predicted proteins | sample AusTroGonzalo_MG_2_FD_207661 | JGI IMG/M metagenome (GOLD analysis project Ga0310690, IMG submission 207661) | Bovine rumen microbial communities from tropical cattle in Woodstock, Queensland, Australia - Gonzalo_04 (v2) (version 2) | ecosystem: Host-associated > Mammals > Digestive system >...
AGTCTGCCGCGGCTGCCATTACGCCACCCTGGCCTTGCCTTGGAGCGGGCGAAGGGAATCGAACCCTCGTAGCCAGCTTGGAAGGCTGGAGCTCTGCCATTGAGCTACGCCCGCATACAGACGAACGGCGCATAGTATATCATAAATACCATGCGCCGTTCAACCGTTAACTGAATTTTTTCAGTTCTTGTAGGTGACGATACCCTTACCCTTGCGGATGACACCGATCACGCTGTAGCTCTGGTGCTGGGCCTTGAGGATGTTCGTAGCCTTCTCGAGCTGGTTCTTCGGGATTATGATCACGAAGCCGATACCCATGTTGAAGACACGATACATCTCGTCGCGGTCGACCTTGCCCTGGCGCTCGATGAACTTGAAGATCGTCGGAACCTCCCAGCTCGCGCGATCGATCTCGGCGTTGACCGCCTTGGGCAGAACGCGCGGAATGTTGTCGGGGAAGCCGCCGCCCGTTATGTGGGCCATTCCGTTGATCTTGACCTTGCGCTCCATCAGCTTCGCGACGGGCTTCAGGAAGCTCCTGTGGACCGCGAGAAGCGCATCGCCGAACGTCCGGTTCGTACCGGGAAGCTTGTCCTTCCACGAATATCCGCAGAGATCGAAGATCACCTTTCTCGCGAGCGAATAGCCGTTGGTCTGAAGGCCGCCCGAGGGAAGGCCGAGGATCACGTCGCCCGCCCTGATGGACTTTCCGGTGATGAGATCCTTTTTCGCGACATGGCCGACTATCGTACCGACGAGGTCGTACTCGCCGAGCGGATAGAGGCCGGGCATCTCGGCGGTCTCGCCGCCTAGAAGCGCCATCTTGTTCTCCTTGCACGCCTTGCAGAGGCCGCTCACGACGGCCTTGAACTGCATCGCGTCGAACTTCGCCGCGCCGACGTAGTCCATGAAGAACAGGGGCTTCGCGCCCTGCACGAGAATGTCGTTGACGCAGTGGTTGACGATGTCCTGCCCGACGGTGTCGTGCTTGTTCATCATCGCCGCGACCTTCAGCTTGGTACCCACTCCGTCGGTCGAGGCGACGAGGATCTCGTTGCGCCCCGGCGGAACCTTGTGAAGCCCGCCGAAAGAGCCTATGCCGCCAAGCGTAAGCTGGGTCTTCGTACCGGCGACCATCGACTTGATGGCGGTCAGAGCCGCCATCTTGTTGTCGATGTTCACTCCGGCCTTGGCGTAGGCGGATTTAGCGTTGTCCGTCATTGATATCAGAGCTTGTCGTTCGAGCCCAAGACCTTCATGATCTTGTGGACATACATCTTCTTCATGTTGTCGCGGGCAGGCGTCAGGTACTGACGGGGATCGAAATGCTCGGGGTGCTCGGCGAAGTGCTGGCGGACCGCCGCGGTCATCGCGAGGCGCGAGTCGCTGTCGATGTTGATCTTGCAGACCGCGCTCTTCGCAGCCTTGCGGAGCTGCTCCTCGGGAATGCCGACGGCATCGGGAAGCTTTCCGCCGAACTTGTTGATCGTATCGACCTCATCCTGCGGGACGCTGGAGGAGCCGTGAAGAACGATCGGGAAGCCGGGGAGCTTCTTCTCGATGGCCTTGAGGACGTCGAAAGCGAGCGGCGGCGGGATGAGCTTGCCCGTCTTGGGATCGCGCGTGCACTGCTCGGGCTTGAACTTGTAGGCGCCGTGGGAGGTACCGATCGATATGGCGAGCGAGTCGCAACCCGTCTTGCTGACGAAGTCGATGACCTCCTCGGGCTTCGTGTAGTGGCTCTCCTCGGCCTGGACTTCGTCCTCGACGCCGGCGAGAACGCCGAGCTCGGCCTCGACCGTCACGTAGTCCTTCTGCTTGTGGGCGTAGGCGACGACCTTCTTGGTAAGCTTAACGTTCTCGTCGTAGGGGAGGGAGGAGCCGTCGATCATGACGCTCGAGAAGCCCGAGTCGATGCAGCTCTTGCAGGTCTCGAAGCTGTCGCCGTGGTCGAGGTGGAGGACGATCTGGGGCTTCTTGCAGCCAAGCTCCTTGGCGTATTCGACAGCGCCCTGGGCCATGTAGCGGAGGATCGTAGGATTGGCGTACTTGCGGGCGCCCTTGGAGACCTGCATGATCACGGGCGACTTCGTCTCGACCGCGGCCTGGACGATGGCCTGCATCTGCTCCATCGTGTTGAAGTTGAAAGCGGGGATCGCGTAACCGCCCTTGACGGCCTTGGCGAACATTGCTTTGGTGTTGACGAGCCCGAGCTCCTTGTAGCTGGTCTTTTTCATTTTGCCTTCGCTTGTTGTCCTGCGCCATTATGTTGGTCGCCAGGACCCGCCAAGGCGCAGCCGGAGGCGAAGTCTGGTGGGCTATAGTGGATTCGAACCACTGACCTCTTCCATGTCAAGGAAGCGCTCTAACCAACTGAGCTAATAGCCCGTAAAAGTTGCGCGTAGTATACCATAACCCCTCGACAGCCGTCAAGTAGGCAAAACGAGAAATTATTCCTTGATCGTTCCCTTGAGGACGGCGATGAAGGCGGACTGGGGAACGTTCACGTGGCCGAACTCCTTCATCCTCGCCTTTCCGCGCTTCTGCTTCTCGAGAACCTTCATCTTTCGCGTTACGTCGCCGCCGTAGAGCTTCGCGAGGACGTCCTTTCGGAACGGGCGGATGTCTTCGCGGGCGATAATCTCCCTTCCTATGGCGGCCTGGACCGGAATCTTGAACTGGTGGGGAGGGATCGTCTCGGCGAGCGCCTTGCACATCTGGATGCCGCGCGCGCGCGCCTTGTCGCGGTGGACCATCGTAGCGAAGGCGTCGACAGTCTCGCCGTTTAGGAGGATATCCATCTTTACGATGTCGCTCTCCTGGTAGCCCGCGGGCTCGTAGTCCATCGAGGCGTAGCCGTGGCTCACCGACTTCAGGGTATCGTGGAAGTCGATCAGGATCTCGTTGAGCGGCAGGCGGCAGTGGAGCATCACGCGCTTCGCGTCGATCGTCTCGGTACCCTCCACGAATCCGCGGCGATCCATCACTATTCGCATGACATCGCCTATCGACCCCGAAGGCGTTATTATGCGCGCCTTCAGCATCGGCTCGGATATCGACTCGAGCGCCGAAGGATCAGGCATCTGGAGGGGGTTGTCGAGGTCGCGCTCGGAGCCGTCCTTCATCTTGAGCTTGTAGACGACGCCCGGCGAAGTCGAAATTATGTCGAGACCGAACTCGCGCCTAAGGCGCTCCTGGACGATCTCCATATGGAGAAGACCGAGGAAGCCGCAGCGGAAGCCGAAGCCGAGCGCGAGGGAGCTTTCGTGGTGGAAAGTGAACGCGGCGTCGTTCAAGTGGAGCTTTTCGAGGCCTGCGGAAACCTTCTGGAACTCGTCGGTCGACATCGGGTATATGCCGCAGAATACCGTAGGATGGATGTCGTGGAAGCCGGGGAGAGGCTCCTCCGCCCCGAGCTTGGTCGTCGTAACCGTATCGCCGATCTTGATTTCGCTCGGGTCCTTCACGGTCCCGACTATGTAGCCGACCTGTCCGGCCTCGAGATGGTCGACGGGCTTCTTGTTGGGGGAGAATATGCCGACCTCGTGGACGGTGGTCGCGACTCCGCTAGCCATGAAAGTAACGCCCTGGCCCGCCTTGAGCGAGCCGTCGACGAGCCTTACGTATGTGATTACGCCGCGGAACTCGTCAAAGACCGAGTCGAAGACGAGCGCCCTCAAGGGAGCGTCGACGCCGCGCGTCTCGGGCGGCGGGATACGATGGACTATAGCCTCGAGGACTTCTTCGCAGCCCTGGCCGGTCTTCGCGGAGACGAGAAGAGGATCGTCCATCGGAATCGCGAGGATATCCTCTATCTCGCGCGAGACTTCGGGAATGTCGGCCCCGGGGAGGTCCACCTTGTTGAGGACGGGCACGATCTCGAGCTTCGCATCCTGGGCGAAGTAGGTATTGGCGACCGTCTGGGCCTCGACGCCCTGGGCGGCGTCGACGACGAGAAGCGCGCCTTCGCAAGCACCCATCGAACGCGAGACTTCGTAGGCGAAGTCGACGTGGCCAGGGGTATCAAGGAGGTTGAAGAGGTATTTCTTCCCGTCCTTCGCGGTATATTCCATCGAGACGGGGTGGCTCTTGATCGTAATGCCGCGCTCGCGCTCGAGATCCATCGCGTCAAGGGTCTGCTCCTTGAGCTCGCGCGCGGAAATGGCGTGGGTAAGCTCGAGGATACGGTCGGAGAGAGTCGTCTTACCGTGGTCGACGTGGGCGATTATGCAAAAATTGCGTATGTTTTCGAGCTTCATTTCTCCTGCCCCGCCTGTCCTGGTCCCGACGGTTGCGCGCCTGCGCGGCTTCGCGCCTTGAGGAACATCCTGAGCGGCGCCCCTTCGAGGCCGAACCGCGCGCGGATCTGCTTTTCCATGTACGAAAGATAGGCCGGCGTCACAAGCTTCGGGTCGTTCACGAAAAGCCTGAGCGTCTGGGGATTGGTCGAGACCTGCAAAGCGTAGTATATCTTGAGTCGCTTCCCCTTCACCATCGGCGAAAGCGTCTTCTTCGCGGCCTTGGTGATCACATTGTTGAGCATTCCCGTAGGAATCCGCTCCGAGGCCGACGCCGCGGCGCGGTCGATAGCGTCGACTGTCCGGCGGATGTTGTAGCCCGACTTGTTGGAGCAGAACACGACCGGCGCAAACGAGAGGAAAGGCATCATCTGGCGAAGCGCACCGAGGGCGTCCTTCTCGTTGAGCCCCTCCTCGAGCGCGAGGTCCCACTTGTTCATTATGATGACGCAGGCGCGGTTCGCCTCGAGGATCTTCCCGGCGATGCGCTTGTCCTGCATCGTGGGCCCGAGGGTCGGATCCATCACAAGAAGGACGACATCGGCCTCCTCTATCGCCGCTTCGCTGCGGAAGAGAGAAAACGTATCGACCGAGGTCTTCGACATCTTCGTATGGGGCTTCATTCCGGCCGTGTCGACGAGCATGTAGCGCCTCGCCTCGGGGCCGGACCCGATCGTGAACGGGACCTCCACGGCGTCGCGCGTAGTTCCGGGTATCTCGGATACGATTACGCGCGGCGCATTGAGAAGACGGTTTACGTAGGAGCTCTTTCCTACGTTTGGCCGGCCGACGATAGCGACCCTCAAGGGGCGCGACCCGGCGTCTTCGGCGGAAACGGGAGGGAGTTTCGCGGTTACGGCCTGAAGAAGCGCCTCTACGCCTCGCCCGTGCTCGGCAGAAGTCGAGAAGACGGGGAGCCCGAAGCGCTCGAACTCCGCCGCGCGCCAGTCGTCATCGGGCGTATCGCACTTGTTCGCGGCGATCATGCAGGGAACGCCCGACTCGCGGACGCGCTTTATCACCTCGGCGTCGAGCGGAGTCACCCCCTCGCGGGAATCGACAACGATAACGCAGACTGCGGAATCCTCGACCGCGAGCGCGGCCTGGCTCTTCGTTTCGTTGTCGAGGGGGTCGTTCGTTACGCGGCGGTCGAAGGCTATTCCGCCGGTATCGACGAGCATTACGCGGCGGCCGAGCATCTCGACCTCGCGGGCAACCCTGTCGCGCGTAACGCCGGGCTGATCGAAAACGATCGCGACGCGCTTTCGGGCGATGCGGTTGAAAAGCGCGCTTTTCCCTGTATTGGGACGGCCTACCAGCGAAACTACATTCATCAGAACTTGCTCTTCTTTGACAGGATGTAGAACACGGCGGCGATCAGGCACCCGAGCGCGCCGGAAAAGCCCATCACGATGGCGAACGAATGGGGATGGGCCATGAACGGCAGGGTCTGGAGGTTCATGCCGTAGATCGAGGCGACGAGCGTCGGGACGGCGAGAAGAATCGTCACCGCCGTCAGGTATTTCATCACGTTGTTCAGATTGTTGTTGATGAGAGAGGCGAAGGTATCAAGCGTTCCATTGAGGATGTTCGCGTGGATGGTCGCCGTCTCGAGCGCCTGCTGGTATTCGACCATAGCGTCCTCGAGCTGGTCGCTGTCATCCTCGGTGAGGGCGGTCTGGCGCGAAGTGTTCGCGCGGGCGAGCGCTATCGTATCGGCCTTGAGCGAGGTAGTGAAGTAGACGAGAGCCTTCTCGATAGTAAGGAGCTTAAGGAGGACCTTGTTGGAGATCGATTCGTGGAGCTCCTCCTCGAGCGCATTGGTGCGCTGGTGGATGTCGTGGAGATAGCGGAGGAAGAGGACCCCTCCATGCCAGAGGAGCCGGAACGCGAAGCGGTACTTGTCCTTAGGCGGGCAGACGCGGCGGATCTGGTCGAGGAAGGCGGTCGTCACAGGCGTACGCATGCTGCATACGGTGATCACGCTCTCGCCGGTGAGGACGATGCCGAGAGGGACGGTACGGTACGGGGCGACCTCGTCGCCCTCCAGCGGACACGGCACGTGCACGATCAGGAGCGTCGCGTCGTCGTCGTAGTCGAATCGCGGCCTTTCTTCCTTGTCGAGAGGGTCGGTAAGGAAGTCGCGCGGAACGTTCTTCGCGGCGATTACGGCCTCAAGCTCGGTCGTAGTGGGTTCGACGAGGTTGACCCAACATGAGGGCGCGAACTCGGGCGTTTCTCTAAGCCCCCCGTTCTCCCACCTGTAGATCGTCATCATGCCGAGCCTCCTTCCTTTTCCTGCCTAACGCTCCTTTATGCCAGCTGGCTGAGGAACCTTACATCATTCTCGTAAAGCCAGCGGATGTCGGGAATACCGTACTTGATCATCGCTATACGCTCGACGCCGAAGCCGAACGCGTAGCCGGAGACGGCCTCGGGATCGTAGCCGACATGCTTGAAGACGCGCGGATCGACCATACCGGCGCCCGCGACCTCGATCCAGCCGGAGTCCTTGCAGACGCGGCAGCCCTTGCCCTTGCAGAGGTGGCAGCTGAAATCGACCTCGACAGACGGCTCGGTGAACGGGAAGAAGTGGGGGCGGAAACGGACGGTTACGCCGTCGCCCATCATTTCATGGGCGAAATAGGCGAGGACGCTCTTCAAATCGGCGAGTGAAACCGGCTTCGTATCGACGTAAAGGCCCTCGATCTGGTGAAAATTCGCGGAGTGGGTGGCGTCGGTCGTATCGCGGCGGTAGGTCCGGCCGGGGCAGATCACGCGGATCGGCGGCTTGTTGGCCATCATCGTGCGGATCTGGACGGGCGAAGTCTGGGTTCTCAAAAGCGTATCGTCGTCGAACCAGAAGGTGTCGCTCCGGTCCATCGAAGGATGGTGGGGCGGCGTATTGAGGGCCGTGAAGTTGTTGAACTTGTTCTCGAGCTCGGGGCCGTCGGCTACAGTGAAGCCGAGACGCCCGAATATGCGTGCGGTCTCCTCAATGACGCGCGAAAGAGGGTGCTTCGCGCCAAGCGCGAACCAGCGGCCGGGGAGAGTAAGGTCGGCATCGACCGGCTTCTCGCCGCCTGCTCCGCCGCCCTTCCCGGCGAGCGCGGACTCGACTTCGGCGCGCCACGCCTGGACCGCCTTGCCGAATGCAGGGCGCTCCTCCTTGGGGACATCCTTCATCGCCTTGATGAGCGCGGGTATGGAGCCGTTGCGCCCGACGTACTTCACGCGAAGGGCCTCGACCGCCGCCGCATCCGCCGCGGAAGCTATCTCCGCAAGACTCTCGGCCTTCGCCTTCTCTAGTTCTGCAAGTGTCATAGCCTTAAAACCTTTTGAAGCAGGATTATATCATATTTCCCCTCCCTCCCGCCACCATGATTTATGGTATAATCTAGGGACAAAACAAGGAGGGACTATGAAGCTTACTACGACTATACTCGCCGCCGCCACTCTCGCCGCCTGCAATCTGGGGGCACATACGTTTGAAGTCTCGACGGAGAAGGACGCCTTCCTCCTTGACGGGAAGCCCTTCCAGATACGCTGCGGCGAGCTGCACTTCGCCCGCGTTCCGAGGGCGTACTGGCGGCACAGGATCCAGATGTGCAAGGCTCTGGGGCTCAACGCAGTCTGCGCGTACATGTTCTGGAACTACCACGAGATGGAGCGCGGGGAGTACGGCTTCTCCGGCGAAAAGGACATAGCCGAGTTCTGCCGGATCGCCCAGGAGGAGGGAATGTGGGTAGTCCTGAGGCCCGGCCCATACACTTGCGCCGAATGGGAGTTCGGCGGGCTTCCCTGGTGGCTCATCGAGAACGGACCGATTCCGCTCCGCTCGCGCGATCCGCGCTACCTGGAGCCCGCGAAGGCGTTCCTGAAGCGCGTCGGCGAGGAGCTCAAGGGCCTCCAGATCACGCACGGCGGCCCGATTCTCATGGTTCAGGACGAGAACGAATACGGATTTTTCGGCGAAGACCCCGAATACATCCGGGATCTCTACAATACGCTGCGCGAGGCGGGGTTTGACGTGCCGATATTCACGTGCAACGCCGTGACGCTCCTGGACAAGGGCGCGATACCCGAGGTTGTTAAGGTCGTCAATTTTGGGACGAACCCTAAGAACGCCTTCTCGAAGCTGCGCGACGTGCAGCCGAAGGGGCCGCTGATGTGCGGCGAGTACTATCCCGCGTGGTTCGACTCGTGGGGCCAGCCCCACCACACGAAGCCCGCCCAGGCGATGCTTGACGATATCGGCTACATGCTTTCCGTCGGCGGGTCGTTCTCGCTCTACATGGCGCACGGCGGAACGTCGTTCGGATGGTGGGCGGGGTGCAACTCGCCCTTCCAGCCCCAGACGAGCTCCTACGACTACGAGGCGCCGATCAGCGAACAGGGGCGCGTAACGCCGAAGTTCTTCGCGCTGAGGGATCTTCTCAAGAAGTACATGACGGCCGAGGAGCTCGCGGCGCTTCCCGAGCCGCCCGCGCCGATTCCGCTTCAGGCGTTCGAGTCGGACGCCGAGGCGAAGCTGGCGATGGCCAAGATCGAGTATCTCACACCGCCCGAGGACAAGCTCTCCTACCATCCGCTCGTGATGGAGGAGCCTGTTCCGATGGAAATGCTCGGGCGCGGGTATGGCCCGGTCGTATACGGAACGCACACGCCGGTTGGCCACAGCGGCGGGATCCTGAAGGCTCCGAACATACGCGACCAGGCGGCGGTCTTTGCCGACGGCGAGTTCGCGGGCTTCCTCGATCGCCGCTTCCCAAACCGCGGCGTGAGGATTCCCAAGGGCACGAGGGACCTGAGGTGCGTCGTCACACACATGAGCCGCTACAACTTCGGATCGGCGATGAACCATTCCGAAAAGGGTCTTCTGCCGCCGGTCACTCTCGACGGGCGCCCGCTGCACCGCTGGTACGCGCTGGCGATTGGCGAGAACGGGACTCCGGCCGGGCTCGATGTCGACTCGTTGGAGAACATGCCAACCGACGTTCCCTGCCTTTTCAAGCGCTTCATGGTGAATTTCTCTTCGACGGCCGATACGTTCCTCCTAGTCAGGGGCTGGAAGAAGGGTCACGTGTGGGTGAACGGCCACCCGCTCGGCCGCTTCTGGGGGATCGGGCCTACGCAGACGATGTACGTGCCGGGATGCTGGCTCAAGGAGGGCGAGAACGAATTCCTGGTTTTCGACTTCGGCGGGAACGTACCCATGAAGGGCCTCACGTTCGTCGACAGTCCCGTACTGGACGAGATGCATCCGGAGTGCGACCTGATCGCAGCCGCAAAGCGCGAGTCGAAGCCCTTCACGCCGCCGGAGAACCCTACGCTTGAAGGAGAGTTCCCGAACACGATCGAGGCGCAGGTCGTGAAGCTTCAAAGCCCCGTCAAGGCGCGCAAGTTCGCTTTCGTCGCCGACAGCGACTGGTCGGGGAAGAACGTCGCCGCGCTCGCGGAGTTCGAGCTTCTTGACGACAAGGGCGCGAGCATACCGCACGACAAGTGGCAGTTCGTTTCAGTTTCGAGCGAAGAGACGTCGAACGAGGACGGCTCGGCCGACAACGCGATCGACGGGCAGATATCGAACTTCTGGCATTCGCGCTGGAGCAGCGACATGGCGAAGGCGCCGCACTATCTGGTGATAGACCTGGGCGAAGACGTGAATGTCGGCGGCTTCAGGTGCACGCCGCGCCAGAACAGCGACAGCGGCCGCGTCAAATCCTGGCGCTTCTACCTTCAGTAATTGCTTTCGCTATTGGGAGTCTTGGAGCATTGGAGTTTGAGGATTGTCCACGGGTAATGACCTATAAACTCCAAAACTCCGAAACTCCCAGCAACGAAAGTAACTCTAAATGCGGAGGGGAATGAGACAGATTGCTTTCGCTATTGGGAGTCTTGGAGCATTGGAGTTTGAGGATTGTCCACGGGTAATGACCTATAAACTCCAAAACTCCGAAACTCCCAGCAACGAAAGTAACTCTAAATGCGGAGGGGAATGAGACAGATTGCTTTCGCTACTGGGAGTCTTGGAGTATTGGAGTTTGAGGATTGTCCACGGGTAATGACCTATAAACTCCAAAACTCCGAAACTCCAAGTAACGAAAGTAATATTAAAAGTAATATTATAGGAGGATGAAAGTATGGATGAATATAATGGGATGTACAGCGAGTTGACGAGTAAGATCATAAGCGCGGCGATGGAGGTTCATTCCGAATTCGGATGTGGTCTGAAAGAAGAGGCTTATGAGGCCGCTTTGGCATGGGAATTGTCCCAGCGAGGTCATAAAGTGCTCAGGCAGGTGCCTTGCCCGGTTGTTTACAAGGGTAACGTGTTTTGCCAGGACGATGAGCATCCCAGACGGATAGACATGCTTGTCGATGACAAGATCGTTGTTGAACTGAAAGCCGTATGTACAAAACATCCAGTATTCGCGGCGCAATGCCGCACGTATCTCAGGATGCTTGATCTGCCGATTGGCCTTGTGCTGAACTTTGGATTCCCCTCAATGAAAGAGGGTATTGAGCATGTGTCAAACCCTCGCGCAACAGCATATAAACTCCGAAACTCCAAGTAGCGAAAGCAACATAAAAGAGAGAGAATAATGAAACCGATTGCTTTCGCTGCTGGGAGTCTTGGAGTATTGGAGTTTGAGGATTGGCCGAGGGCAACGACCTATAAACTCCAAAACTCCGAAACTCCAAGTAGCGAAAGCAACATAAAAGAGAGAGAATAATGAAACCGATTGCTTTCGCTGCTGGGAGTCTTGGAGTATTGGAGTTTAAGGATTGACCGTGGGTAACAGACTATTAACTCCAAAACTCCGAATCGCAAACTGAAAATGAAAATGCAAATCGAAAAAACAAGCAAGATCATTATCGCACTTGCCGCGGCAATTCTTTCAACTGCCGTCTTCGCTGAAGAAGGCAAGTATGTCATCGAGTCGTATGAAATAAAATGGGGCGGACACTACGATGATGAAGGAAATCTTTATGATCATGAGCCTTCCGGATACACCGACCAGCCGGGTTGTTGCATCTGCTTCATCGACGCCATGAGGAAAATCTGGAAAGAATCATATGGATATGCAGGTGATTCAATTCTTGAATACGGCAAAGGAGTACCGTACGCGATCTATCGCGATGATGTCGAAATTGCAACAGGGACGTCGGAGTATGGTTTGGACGGGAGCATATGGTTCGATGATTACGATGTCATACCGGGGAATACATACAAGTACGAAATCAAGGTTCTCGGAGAAGATCTGGAGCGCATCTACGGAAGCATCAAAAAGCCAGGGTTCACCTTTGAGGAGGAATACACAAGCGGGCCGCTGTATGTGGAATGCTA
>Ga0310690_10010285_pt1 | contig 11649 bp, 10 predicted proteins | sample AusTroGonzalo_MG_2_FD_207661 | JGI IMG/M metagenome (GOLD analysis project Ga0310690, IMG submission 207661) | Bovine rumen microbial communities from tropical cattle in Woodstock, Queensland, Australia - Gonzalo_04 (v2) (version 2) | ecosystem: Host-associated > Mammals > Digestive system >...
CGCCCGTGACCAGCATCTGGCCGGCCAACGCGGGTGCCGCCGCCGCAATCTGCAGCGCAATGTGCTCCACAACGGTCCTCAGACAGTCGGGAAGGGAATGCTGCCCCATGAACGGCTTCAACAAAGGGAGGAATTCCCCATCGAACCACTCCTTGCCCAAAGATTTGGGTGGAGAAAGCCGGTAGTATTCCAATTGGTTGAGTTGTTCTAACAAATGTGGAATCAGTTGCCCGGATTGCGCTATTTTCCCGTCAAGGTCGTACTCAAACCCCTGACGGTTGGCAAGGAGGTTCAAAGCCATATTGCAGGGCGAAACATCAAAGGCAATACGCTGTCCATCACAACGATAGGATATATTGGAAAAACCTCCCAAATTCAGGCAGGCATCGTACGTGCCGAACAGCAGCTCGTCACCGATGGGTACCAAGGGCGCTCCCTGTCCGCCGAGGGCCACATCCATAGTGCGGAAATCGCAAACGGTACGGATGCCTGTTCTCGCGGCAATCACGGCCCCGCTGCCAATCTGTGTGGTCAAGCCATGCTGAGGCTGGTGGAAGACCGTATGCCCATGCGAGGCGATAAAATCAGGCTTCGGACGCTGCCCGATCCATCGGTTAAGGCGTTGGGCGAAAAAAACTCCCAAATCCACATTCAGCTGCGCGTAGTCGAGAGCGGAAAGCCGGGTGGCATCCGCCAAACATTGTCGGAATTCTGGCGGATAGGGGAATGTGGTCGCGTCAATGATACGATATGCCCATCTGCCCTCGATATGCTCAAACCGGCACCACGCCACATCCATGCCATCCAAGGATGTGCCCGACATCACTCCGATTCCGTTCCAAACGGTTGGATTCATGACAAAAGCGCTTCAAGACGGTCAAGGTGGATGCCGTTGGAGCCTTTCACCAGCACCATCGTGTCGTGCAACGGATGCTGGCGCAGATAGTCGTTCAGGATCTCCACGTTAGCAAAGGTATGCTGCGGTTGAAGCTGGCCGAATTCAGCGCCCACAAACCAGGCTTCAAGGCCGAGTTCCTGACATAAGCCAATCATGCGGCTATGCTCCTCGCGGCTGCACGCGCCCAACTCAAGCATATCGCCAAGGATGGCTAACTTTTTAGGATGCTGCAGCTTCGACAGGTTGCGCACGGCCGCCTCCATACTGGTGGGATTGGCATTGTAATAGTCGGAGATGATGACATTGCTGCCAATGGTGTTCACCTGCGAGCGGTGGTTGGAGGGAGTGTAATCAGCGATGGCTTCGGCAATCAGCTCGTCCGGCACTCCAAAATAATGCCCCACACAAGCCGCAGCCAACATATTATAAATATTGTAGCCGCCCGTCAGATGCGTGTCCACCTCCTGACCGGCAACGCGTATGCGCAGATACGGCGACATGGAAAGGATGTTGGCCTCTCCGCCTTCGGCGTAATACTGCACCTTGTCGTAATCCAGTTGCTGGCGGATAACCGTATCATTGGCATTGACGAACAGCGTTCCCGCACGGCTGATAACCGAGCGGTACAAGGCCGTTTTCGTCCGTACAATCTCCTCCACAGAGCCGAAACCCTCGATATGGGCTTTGCCGATGTTGGTGATAAGACCGTATGTGGGTTGCGCGATGTCGCACAGGAACGCGATTTCCCCGGGATGGTTGGCACCCATCTCCACAATGGCAATCTCATCCGTCGGTCGGATGGAGAGCAGGGTGAGGGGCACGCCAATATGGTTGTTGAGGTTCCCTTTGGTGTATGCTGTTTGGAATTTTTTGGACAATACGGCGGCCATCAGCTCTTTGGTGGTGGTTTTACCGTTGGTGCCCGTCACCCCGATGATCGGGATGGTCAGATGCTGCCGGTGGTAGGAGGCCAAGGCCTGAAGCGTTTTCAGCGCGTCGTCCACCACGATGCAGCGTTCGTTTGCACGAAGCTCCGCATTCTCTGTGATGACATACGCAGCCCCCTGTTCCAACGCATTTAGCGCAAACTGGTTTCCGTCGAAACGCTCCCCTTTGAGGCAGACGAACAGACATCCGGGCTCAATCCTGCGCGTGTCAGTGCAGATGCTAGGATGCTCCAGATATTTAGCATACAGTTCTTCCATTTTTATAGAAAAGATAAACGGGATTATTCAACAGTTTTAATAGATGAAGGGGAAAACCCGTTTGAGATGACGTTCTTTCATCTCCTCGGGGAACTCCTGCTGATAGCGCTTGTAGATTGAATTGGCGCGGGGAACCAGGTTGGCGAACGTCCAGATGAAGAACACCAGTCCCGACAGCGACCAGGTGAGGATGGCAAAGCCGAGCCATTCCATCAGCTCGCCCAAATAGTTGGCACTGGTCACATAGTTGAACAGGAAGCCGGACGGGAGGTAATGCTTGTTGTCGTCATCGCTCTTGCGGAGATGCCGGATGATGTAGTCGGAACGGAGGTTGACCACAAAACCCATGATGAAGATGCAGAGGCCGATGATGAAATGCGGCGATTTCAGCCAGGCCACATCCGAGTAAGTCAATCCGAAAACCGTGTAGTTGCAGCGGAAAGCTTCAAAGAAAATCCAGTAGCCCTGCATCACGGCGTTCAGGATGTTGAAGGCGATGCCGGTGAACATGATGGCCAGCGACATCTGGCTCTTCTTCCCTTTCATCAGCCACGGGAAAATCAGCGACCGTTGGAAATAGTGGATTTCAAAGATCAGCAGAAAGACCATCGGCACCGTTTCGAAACGGTGGGGTGAGGCCAGCCAGATGATGAGCATGGCCAGAAAGATAGGGAACTCCATCAGAAACCAGGCCAGCTTGTTGTTGATGGTCTTTCCCCACTTGTTGGTGGTGAAGGCCCCATAGCTGGCGTTGACGAAGTACAAGGATACAAATACCACTGCGGCCAAGCCGATCATCACATAGAGGTAAATGTAAAAAGCGGAGGTAAATGTTTCAGGACTCATAAGGGTAAAATGTTATTGGATTACAATATTCATAGGCATACGGGCCTGAATGCCTTCTTGCGAAAGAATCTGGTCAACGCCATCAAACATAAAATAAAATTTTCCGAGTTTGGCGCGAATGGCGGCATCCATGTCGTCGTCATCGCGGAACAGCATGGAAAACCAGTCGCTTTGCTTGGGATAATAGACGATGGCATAGTCGGAGACCTTTGCCAAATCGGCGGCCTTCTTGACGGCGTCATCTAAAGAGCCGATCTTGTCCACGAGGCCTATGCCGATGGCATCCTGGCCGGCCCACACACGACCTTGGCCGATGCTGTCCACCGCGGCCACCGACATCTTACGTCCGTCGGCCACCCGCTGGGTGAACAGGGCGTAAATCTGCTCCACAGAATTTTGGAACGTGGCGATTTCCACCTCGTCCAACGGACGGAACCCGTTGCCGAAGTCGGCATGCGGGTTGGTGGCCACCTTGTCGATGGTGATGCCAACCTTGTTCTTCAGGAAATTCTGGAAGGAGGGTATCATGCCGAACACGCCGATGGAACCGGTCAGGGTGTTGGGCTGCGCAATGATATAGTCGGAGTTGCACGCAATGTAGTAGCCACCGGAGGCGGCATAATCGCCCATGGAGGTCACCACCTTTTTGCCGGCTTTCTTGGCCTTTTCAATCTCCTGCCAGATGTTCTCGGAGGCGATGGCGCTACCACCCGGCGAATTGATACGCAATACGATAGCTTTCACATCATTATCCTTATAGGCTTTCCGGAACTCCTTGATGAAGCTCTCGGAATAGATGCCCTTCATCTCCGAGCCCTTGCCATCGTGAATCTCACCCACGGCATATACAACAGCTATCTTCTGTTTTGATTTGGAGGAAGGATCGAAGGATTTGCGATATTTTCCAAGACTCACGAAATTGATGTCATCATCCTCACCCAAGTTGAGCTTCGACTTGATCATCTTTTCCGCATCGGCCACGTAACAGAGCTTGTCCACCATCTTGGATGACAATGCGTTCTGGGCATCGTATGCAATCAGATTGTCGGCAATGTAGTTGAGCGTGTCCACGCTGATATGGCGCGAGGCGGCGATATCTTTCGTGATACATCCCCATAAGGTATTGGCTAACAGATCCATCTGTTCACGGTTGGCTTCACTCATCTTATCCATGATATAAGGCTCGATAGCACTTTTGAATTTGCCATGACGGATGACCTGCACATCCACATCCAACTTGTCGATGAGGTTTTTATAGAACATGATCTGGAAGGCATAGCCTTTGAAATCCAGACTGCCGGTGGGGTTGAGCAGGATCTTGTCGGCGGCAGAGGCTATATAGTAGCCGTTCTGGGCATAACTGTCGCTATAAGCGTAGATGAACTTGCCCGATTTTCGGAAAGCCAAGAGCGCATCATGAATCTCCTTCAGTGAGGCCGGAGATGCCGCCGCCGAAGAGGAGCAGATGTAAATGCCTTTGATTTTGGAATCGGACGCCGCATTTTTGATGGAGGCTAAAATGTCGTCCAAACCCAAATTGTCGCTGTAGTTGTTGAACTTCGCAAAGGGCGTACTGACAGCACGCTCCTGGATACTTTGCGAGAGGTCTAGCTTTAAGACGCTGTTCTCTTTTACGGATTCTGTACCGGAGCCGTTTTTTGCCCCGGAGGCCATCATGCCAATCATGGCAAAGAACATCAACATGTATAGGAAAGATACAATCAGGTTGCAAAACAGGAATCCTAACATGGAGCCCCATACCACACGCCAGAATTTTCTGGACGAAGTTTCGGGTTTTTCCTGAAATACAGGTTCGCGGGTGGGTAAATTGTTTGTTTCACTCATAATTTATTGTTTTTTAATTGATTATCTAAAAAAATGCCGCCGTTGGCTATGGCATCCACCCTTCATGAAGGAGATGTATTCCATGAATACTTCTGTGGGATCTTCCATGGGGGAAAGTCCGAGCTGCTGCCCGATGGCAGACAACTGGTGTAGGGTATCATATTCTATCGGGCAGGGCAGGGCTGCCTTGCTCTGATGGGGCGTTCTGGCGGAATCCGTGTAGGTGCCGAAAGTCTCTTCCGGCAGGGACGCCGGCAGGATGATATCCGCCTGGTAATCGTGTTCCGCATCCCAGTTGGCGGTTTGAAGAATGGTGAAACGGGCGTTGGGAAGATGCTGCAGAATGTCATCGGGCAGGGACACGCCGGTGGCATTCATCAACAGGATGGTGTCAAACCCGCTGGCCCGCAGGGTGGCACTGATATCAATGGGCGTAGTGCATACCGGCTGACCATACAATTCCCACATCAGGTTAATGGATTCTGAGTCAAAATGTTCTCCACTGACGCAAAGTTCGGGGAAAATGCCCATGTCGTAAAGTCCTTGCGAGTTGAGGTCGGCTTTGATGCAGAGGAATCCGGACGACGGTTTCGCCTGAATGTCCAGCAGCATGCAGAGGTTTTCCAACTCAATGACGGCGCGTGCGTCCAGCCAGCGTTCCCAAACGATGAAGGCGGGTGCCTCGGCGTGGAGCAGTTTCCCAACAAAATCCCGGACATCCTCCTCCGTGAGGGCGTTATAGGTCAGAAGCGCGTTGAAATCCTCTTGCAGGATGGCAGTTTTGTATTCGTCATAATGTTTTCCGAGCCCGTCCACATAGATGCCTTTGGCTAAATTGTGGCGGATGAGGTAATAGTTGAGGCAGCGGAAGAACATCGCGTGATGGCGTATGTGCAGGGTGTCAGGCTGGTTGAAACGATAGACGGTGGCCTGGGTGCAAGCATCGATTACGCTGCGGACGGCCTGCATGGAATGGTTTTCAACCGTCTCATCCAAAAGGCAGAGCAGCAAGTCGGAACCGAACAGCTCGGCATAAGGCAGGATGTCGTTTTTATCATGGAAGAACGCCGTTCCCCGGTCATAGTAATCGAAGGAGCCGATGGCGTTGGTGCGGAAACCCGCCCGGGCCAACCGCTGGAGCAGATACAGCTCTTCGTTGGAGTAGTCGCCGGAGGTGAGCACTAAAGTTGCATTTTCCCGCCCGTTTCTCCCTTGTTCCGCCACTCGCTGGAAGGCCTCTTCAAAAGAGATCTCCCGGTATTGGTTCTGGGTTCTGATCAGGGGACGGGTGAGGCGTGGCATGTTATTCGGTTTTGTGGGTGAGGGCGTGGAAAAGCTCTTCCATGCCGAGGGCGTTCAGTTCGGAAGCATGGGTAAGACCTAATTTTTCAGCCATATTGGGAAGTTCGGAGACGGATGCGTCCGCAACGAGCTTTCCTTTGTTGATGATGATGACATGGTCGCACATGGCCTGCACCTCCTGCATGATGTGCGTGGAGAGCAGCACGGTCCGGCCTTTTCCGTAGGAACGGATCAACGCACGTATCTCGATGAGCTGGTTGGGGTCTAGACCGGTGGTCGGTTCGTCCAAAATCAGCACTTCCGGCTCGTGGATGAGCGCCTGGGCGATGCCCACACGCTGTTTGTAACCCCGCGACAGGGCCCCGATCTTCTTGTGTTGCTCGACGGTGAGGCCCGTCTGCTCGATGATATGGTCCACACGTTGGGGAACTTTGTCCAAATGGTGGATGCCGGCGATGAATTCGAGAAACTCCCGGACGTACATGTCATAATATAGGGGATTGGCCTCCGAAAGATAGCCGATTTTCTTGCGCAGGGCTAACGAGTCGTTCCAAATGTCGAGGCCGCACACAGAAACGCTGCCCTCGGTGGGCGGAATCAGACAGGTGATGATTTTCATCATAGTGGTCTTTCCGGCACCGTTTGGTCCGAGGAAACCGACGATTTCACCCTTCTTGGCTTCAAAACTGATGTCGTTCAGCGCATATTGCTTGCCAAAGACTTTGGTGATATGGTTGACAATAATAGACATATTACCGCTATTTAAATAGGCGGCAAAGATACGGCTTTTTTTGTATCTTTGCCCGCTTAAACTTATAGATGAATAATAGTGAGGTTAAATCAAGGAAAAATGCGCTGAAGACAATAATCCAGTTTGTGATTTTTGTCGGATTGGGCATCTTTTTCATCTGGCTTTCGCTGCGGTCGTTAGACAAGGAGGATATACGGATGATTTTCGATTCCATGTCGATGATCAACAATCCGGTCAGCTGGTTCCTGTTAGTGATGGCGGCTTTGTTTGCCTTGTTTGCCGATTTCGCACGCGCCGTGCGCGGCAGGCTGCTGTTAGAGCCTCTCGGCTATAAAGTCCGCTATTCCATGTCGTTCTATTCCGTCATGGTCTGCTATATGGCCAACCTCGCACTGCCCCGGCTGGGCGAGATTCTGCGTTGCTCGTTTCTGCAGCGTTTTGAGAACGTGCCCTTCCAGAAGTCCCTCGGCACGGTGGTTACCGAACGGGCCGTGGATATCATCTGCTGGTTTGTGCTGTTGATGGTGGCAGTGGCAATGAACACCAGTATGCTTTCCGAGGTGGTGGTGGATCAGGATACCCAGATGACTGTTCGGATGTGGATGGAGCAGAAAGGTCTTTCCATACTCAGCAACTACTTTATTTTCATACTGATAGCATTTATTATCGTACTCTACTTCCTCTTCCGCCTTACGCGCAAGTGGTGGAGCCATGTCGCATGGATGTTGAAAGTGAGGAGTTTCTTGGTCGGCATCTGGCAAGGCGTGATTTCGATTAAAGACCTGCCGCATCCAGGACGCTATGTGTTGTGGACGTTCATCATGTGGATTGCCTATTTTCTCGGCACGTACAGCTGCATTCTCGCCCTTCCCTTCCTGAGCCATGCGGGTCCCGGTGCCGCCTTCTCCGTGCTGATTTTCGGCACTATCGCCTTTATGATTTCCCAAGGAGGATTAGGCTCTTATCCGCTGATCACGGCTGGCATCTTAGTGCTCTATGGCGTGCCTTATACTCAGGGTCTTGCCGGAGGTTGGATTGGTTGGATTCTGCAAACGGCCGTCTCCATCGGTTTCGGCCTGCTCTCCTTAGTGGCCGCCTCGTTTTATAAAAAGAAGGATTCTGTGAATCCGATACCCACTGACGAAAACCCATCTTCTTCCAAATGAAGGATTTTATAAGTCATATTGCCTCCAAAATCGTTCCGCCCTCTTTTTTCTTGGATAATGAGAAAGAGCTTCATGCGGGAACGCTTGTGTTCACCAACGGCTGCTTCGACGTGCTCCATGTGGGACATATCACCTATTTGGCCAAGGCCCGTCAGTTAGGCGATTTGTTGGTGGTGGGCCTCAACACCGACGCGTCGGTGAAACGGCTGAAAGGCCCGTCCCGTCCTGTGAACGACCAACAGGCCCGCGCCCAGGTGCTCGCCGCATTGGAGATGGTGGATTATGTGGTTTTCTTTGAAGAAGATACACCGTATAATCTTATCACTCAGGTAAAACCGGATATCTTGGTGAAGGGCGGCGATTATGCGATTGAACAAATTGCCGGGGGCGACTTCGTGCGCGAGCGCGGCGGGCAGGTGCTCACCATCCCGCTGGTGCCCGGATATTCCACAACCTCGATTCTTGAACACGATAACCAATAAGCAATGAGAACATTTCTAACTCTTTTGTGCTGCTGTTTGTCCTCTCTGCTGTTAGCCCAGGGATTGGATGTGACGGAGTTCAGCCAGATGCAGGCGTTGCAGGACACCACTGGCAATCCGACGGAGCAGGGCCAGTTCCAGATTGCTCCCTATCCGGAGATTTCCGAAGTATATCAGATTCCGGCGTATGACTTGTATGACCGGTGTTGGGATGTGGCCCATCTGCGCAGCCGTACGTTAGAGATTCCGTTTTCGAATGACCGGATCATGCTGATCTTGGTGCAAGCGGCCAACAACCCCTTCGCATTCCCGTGCTCGTATGATGAGGTGGCGCAGCAGTACGGGCAGAGTGGAAAAGCGGGCTTCCATCCGGGCGTGGACCTCAAAGTGGTTCATCAGACGCTGGTGCGCAACTGCTTCGACGGCGTGGTCCGGATGGCCAAATTTTACAATGTTTACGGCTGGATGGTCGTGGTGCGTCATTACAATGGTCTGGAAACCCTCTATGCCCATCTTGACAAACTGTGCGTGAAACCCGGCCAAATGCTGCATGCGGGCGATGTGATTGGCCAAACAGGCAATAGCGGCAACACGAAGGATTGCATCCTCCACTTCGAAACCCGTTTCATGAACGAGTTCTTCGACCCTAATTTGCTGATTGATTTTGAGAATGAGACCTTGAATAAAAACACCCTCGTACTGACCCCGGAAGATTTCCGCCTGGCGACAGAGGTGGAAAAAACGTCCGCCACGCAAGCACCCTCGCCCGTATCGGAGAAAACCCACCAAACCCCAACTCCCAAATCCCAGCCAACGGCTAATTCGGAGTCTCTCTCCAAGCCAACAGCCAACGGCCAACAGCCAACGGCCAATTCAGGAACCCAGTCAACAGTCAACAGCCAACAGTCAACGCCCAAAACGGAATCTTCCAATGCAGAATATTACGTGGTGCAAAAAGGCGACAATCTGTACCGAATTTCTGTCAAATTCCACACAACGGTGGACAATCTACTGAAGATCAACAATCTTCCGAACGCGGACAAAATCACGGAAGGCCAGAGTCTCCGGGTGAAATAGTGTGCTCCCGGCACGTTAAAGGATTGGAAGCCACAGCCAATAAAACGCTTACGACAGTTGTGTGATTACCTGCTCGATTTGGCGGTACAGGAGTTCGAAGTCGCCGTCATTGTGGAATACGTAGTCGGCCATCTGCATGCAGCGACCCACATTCTGATGGTTGGGGTCGTCGGATTCCATCTCCCGCTGCTCGTTGGCTAAGAAGGTCTCGAAGGATACGTGGTCGGTCTCGGACCCACGCAACACGATGCGCTCGTAGCGGATCTTGGGGTCGGCGTCCACCGCGAAAAGCACGAAGTTCGGATTCTGCCGCAGGGATTCCACCTCGCCGGGCGTGCGCACGCTCTCGATGATGGCGTTCTCACCCGCCGCCGCCGCTTGCTTGTACAGCTCGTCGGTGATGAAGGATGGACTGTGCGTGGCGCGCAGGTCGTTGGCCACCACCACGAAGGTGTCGCGGTTGAGCGGAAGACTCCGCCGCTCCGCCTCCTCAATGAGGTAGCCGCGCACGGAATAGTGACGGTAACCATAATGCTGGATCAGATAATCGACGATGGTGCCCTTGCCGGCACCCAATGTTCCGGTGATGCCTATGATGTTCATGACGGATTATGCAGTTTTAAGTAAATGAAAAACAGAATTTCAACAATCAAAAGCCCCAGCATGAGATGCCATAGCCAACGTTTGCAGTCTTTGCTGTAAACAAATATTTTATTGAAGAAATAGTTCAGAAGTCCTACCGGCAGAGCCATGATCAAAGCCCCGACATAATTGTTGATTCCAAAACAATAGTCTAAGAAATAAATGCTGAAGTAGTTGACGAAGTAGGTGATGGTGTAAACCATGACGAACCGGAATATCAACTTGGGATCTTTGTTGCGGAACACCAGATGCCCGTAGGTCTTGAAGTTGAACAGCACGCTGATGATGGTGCCCAGCAAACTGGCCCAAAACAGCGGATCGATATGGGGAATCAGGCCGAAAAGGAAACGCAACAAGGCGAAGATGCACCAGCCGAAGGCGGTGTTTAATCCAGCAACAAGCACGAATCGGATAAACTGGGCATCGGTGAATCGTTTGATGAGAGCGGTGATTTTATCAATCATAACGGAAAGACATTAGATTAGGTGATAAATTGTGGATTAACGGATAATAGTAAGCGAACCGTGATAGTCCACAATCTTCACTTTCCCTTTGTAGTAGAAGGAATAATAATATACGCCATCGGAGAGCCCGTTAGCATCAAAGCAGTTGTTGCCCTTGGAGATGACCCCGTCCTTGGCGAAGGTGTCGTAGTTCTTCACGTGATACACCATCTTGCCCCAGCGGTCGTGGATGTACAACTCGTTGGTGCGGAAACCGTCCGGATCTTCGGGGTTGATGTCCGTGTTGAGGTTCTGGATGGCGAACACGTCATTGACATTGTCCCCGTTCGGGGTGATGACATTCGGGAAAATCAAATCGTCCTCGATGACAACGGTGTGGGCAATCTCGCTGGAACACCCGTGCTGGTTGGTGATGGAGAGCGTCACGTTATAGTCGCCCCACGAGGCATACGTGTGCGTGGGCGAGAAGTTCTCGGTGTCGGTCTGCCCGTCGCCGAAGTCCCATGACCAGGAGGTGTTGTCAATTCCTACTGAGGTGGAGTCCGCATAGTTGTGGAAGAAGACGGTGCCCTGCGATTCGCCGAAGAGGGATTCCCATGGATTGGCCTCAAATTCCGCGACGGGTTGGGAATAGACGTGCACATAGTTCCATTTGTAAAGCGAGTCGCGGCAGCCTTCGGGCGTGGTTGTCCTCAATAGAATGGAATACACGTCAGGGTCTTCCAGATTGAAGGAGGGTTCCGCTAACGAGGATCTGTACGCTAAATGACCGTCCGAATGAAGGACCATCCATTCGTAAAGACAGTTGATGCCGTCGGCTTGGGTGTTGTTGGTGATATGAATGCCCTGCGGGGCACAGCCCGCCGAATCGGAGACCGTGAAGTCGTTCACCGGCACAGGATTGATCTTGAGGTTGATGGTGTCGCTGCCCTGGCAGGAGACGTTGGCTGTATCGTTCAAGGTTGTAATAT
>Ga0310690_10010287_pt1 | contig 11648 bp, 10 predicted proteins | sample AusTroGonzalo_MG_2_FD_207661 | JGI IMG/M metagenome (GOLD analysis project Ga0310690, IMG submission 207661) | Bovine rumen microbial communities from tropical cattle in Woodstock, Queensland, Australia - Gonzalo_04 (v2) (version 2) | ecosystem: Host-associated > Mammals > Digestive system >...
TTCCCTTATTTTTTTATGTTCTATATCCCAATACCGATAATAATCTCCATCAAAATTACTATCTTTATAGGAAATTTTAAGATTGTTACCCCAGTCACTTCTATCCCACTCTTCTTGAATACCTTGGAAGCGCTTTTTATCATCTTCGTAATGTCTTTCGACCATCCTTCCAAATTCATCTGTTTTAATACACTCCCACAAGCCGTTATCAAGTTTTTTTCGAGATGAATACGTTTTTTCTACACCCCAAATCCCTTGTGATCCTATCCCCAGAGCTGGCGCTAATTCACGACCATAAGATGAAGCGGGTTTCCCGTTTATGGTTGTATGATGAAAATTATCTTCACTTTCATGCATTATTCTCGCAAATTCTTCCGGTGAAACTTCTCTACTCATCTTAACCTCCTTGGTTTCAAATTACCTATACTTTAATTTTATCATGAAATATAAAGTGTGTCAACTTACTTTATGTTAAAAAATAAATTAAATTTTCAGGTCTATTTTCTGGGATGGTGGTTTTTGACTCCCAGAGGACGAGTGTTGATTTTAAAGGATTTTTCTTCTTAAAAGTTCGTAAATCCAAGAAAATGACTGTTTTTTAGCTTTCAATATGCGAACTCGTACAACGCATTGGAAACAAAAGAAAAAGTCGCCTTTTCAGACGACTTGTGTTTAGTGGTCGGAATGAATGCGCAATTTACGAGCCTGTAAAATGTTAAGAATGAGTTCGGTTATTTTGATACCATTGTTGAATTTTTGCAGCGGTACCTGTTTGGTGCGTTGACACTCTAGCTTTCCTAACATTTACCCAATGAGAACCGGCATCAAGTATTCTAGTATCCAATCTGGTTACTATTTCACCCTTAAATGAATCCTCGTCGATAAAAGATATAGCTCCACAGCAAGCGTCGGGAGTTTTATCACTGATTTTTAAATCTTCTTGTAATTCTTTTGGTGCTTTTCGTTGTAAAAGTAAATAGGTACTTTCATTCATTAATTCCTTGAATGTTTTTGAACGAATCTCAGGAAGACAATCTTTAATTAAGTTTGGTTCTATCAGAAAAATATCTGTCGCTTCCCACGGTTTTAGATGCTGTGTCATCATAGCTAGCATGGGAAAAGAAAGGTAATTAATAACTTTCTCTTTTGGTTCATGATCAACTTCTTGAGTTAAAAACTCTTTTAATTCAGTTGAGGAAGCTTTTTTGCTCGCCTCAACTAATCTTTGATAATCTTTTGGTCTGAAAGCCTCATTGAAAGCGAGGGCAGTCAATGCCTTTGAGGGTTTTTCAGAATTCATCGCCAATTCAGGCATAGCAATATCATATGTCATATCAATATAATATCTATAATCTTTATCCCAATATCTAGAATCTTTATACCATTTTTGAGTTAAAATATCTTCTATACCAGTTAACATGAACATCGTGCGATTGGTAAAATTAGAATTGGCTAATTCTTTTAATTGAGCCACTTTTTTTGTATATGATAATTGAGTCATAGTAATCCTTTTTCGCTTTTAGGTAATGCTAGCATAAAACTCTTTAAAAGTCAAGTTTTTTTTGGGATGGTGGTTTTAGGCTCCCAGAGGGTGAGTATTGAAAACAAAGGATTTTTTGGCTCAAGAGTTCGTAAATGGCTAAAAATAGCTGTTTTGGACATTCGAACTCGCACAAGCGATTGGAAACAAAAGAAAAAGTCGCCTTTTCAGACGACTTGTGTTTAGTGGTCGGAATGGATGCGCAATTTACGAGCCAAAACTTAGGCTGATTCTCTTTGAAAGAGTTTTTCTAAATAAGCTCGCGCTGCCAATTTGCGTCGCGAATCCAAAGATTTCCTTCTTTCTTTTTCCTCTTTTTTCCGAAGTTTTTCTTGCAGATAATACCGCTTTCTTACTGCAATCAAATGTTTTTTAAATTCTTTCTCTTGCTGCCTGTGTGCGATAGCATTTATCTCGTCAATTTTTTCACACTTAATACGCCAACGGCGGAGTTCTGCATTTTCTCTATAAATTTCTTCACCCCAGATATTATGTTCAACAAGATCAACAGGGCCTTCTTCCGGTCTTTTGGGCTTATCTTGAATATCAAATATATTTGCTTTTGAAGGCTCAAACTTTCCTTTTGACATAATAATATGTCCGTCTTCAAAAATCGTAAAACGTTCTTTCTTAGTTGTTAAAATTTCTGCTATAGCCATCTTACTCTCCTTTGGCACTAAATATAGAGTGAATTGTACCATATAAAAATTTGTTTGTCAATCTTTATTTGTTTTCTGGGATGGTAGTTCGAGGCTCCCAGAGGGTGAGTATTGATAAATAAGGATTTTTTGACTTAAAAGTTCGTAAATCTAAGAAAATGGCCATTTTTGGCACTTGGACATTCGAACTCTTGTAAGTGCTTGGAAACAAAAGAAAAAGTCGCCCTTTCGGACGACTTGTGTTTAGTGGTCGGAATGGCGGGATTTGAACCCACGACCACTTGCCCCCCAGACAAGTGCGCTACCAGGCTGCGCTACATTCCGATGAAGCCCTTATACACCACTTTAAATAAAATTGCAATCTTTATTTTATGAATTTTTATTTTTCTGCCTGTGTATGCAGGTTGGATAATGTTTCGGGATTTTCCTGAATCTGTTTAATTCTCTTTTTAATCAGACCTTCAGCCAAAGTTTTTTCCTCTGGTGTATAGGAATCCTCACACAGATTGACTTTCCCTTTATTCAGGTGCGGTGCATGCCACAGGAACAAAGGCGGCAAAATGGCTGTCATGGTTCGGGTAATTTCTTTTGTTGAATATTCCTTTCCCGTTTCTTCCCAGGGATAAGATTTTGCCAGATCCCGGATTTCTTCGGCCACTTTTCCGGAACTTGGAGACAAGCACTTGGCTACCCGATAAAGTGTTGAAACGGCTGCTTCCTCCAATTCTTTTTTTGCCTCTTTAATATCCGGACAGATACAGCCAAAGGTACCGCCGGCCTTTTTTTGAACATCGGCATATGGCCCCTGAACAATGTCGTAGCCAGCCAAAATTGCACTCAAATGCTCCAGGCGTTGAATTTTGGTGGAAAAGGGCTTATCCAGATAGGGTCTTGCTTCACTCAAACGGCCATCGGCATCTTTTGAAAAGAGTTCGTTTGTTAATCGGACTTCTTCAGGATGTTCTAAATGATTTAAGATGCGAGCTGCCGCCTGTGCTTCTATCAGGGCTTCTTTATCGGCCCTTGAAACAACATTTAATCCTACCAAAACATTGCCGGATGTCGGCACACCTTTTGGAACGGATTCTTGATGATCAATATATTTTTCGGCCGTCTTTTGACGCAAGGGCAGGGGAACAAGGGATGCTTTTTCCCTAATCCACATCTTCTTTTCTTCGGGTGTTTCCTTTCCCATCACTTTATCAAATAACATGTTCGCCGTTTCTTGGGTTGGATTTTGTTCATAAATGGAAAGCATATCCGTAAAAAAAGACTTTACATCTTCATCCATCGGATAGAATGACCCGATTAACGCCATTGTCGGCTGCTGTAATTTTTTAAGTGTTTCTTTGCTCATTTAGTATTTTCCTTTAAATGCATCCAAGTAAATCTGTTTAATGTCCGACATTAACGGATAAACGGGGTTTGCTCCGGTGCATTGATCATCAAAGGCTAAACGGACCAATTTATCCAAATTTTTATTAAATACTTTTTCATCAACACCCCAATCTTTAATGGATTTTGGAATACCGATTTCTGCTTTTAATTTCGCAATTGCTGTTAATAAACGTTCCACCTTTTCATCATCGGAAACGGTATCATCTGCTAAATATAACACATGCGCAATCTGGGCATACCGTTTTTTGGCTTCCGGCGCTTTATATTGCGGAAAGGTTGCTTGTTTTTTGGGGCAATCTGTCGCATTGAAACGAATGACCTGGCAAATTAAAAGGGCATTGGCTATCCCGTGAGGGATATTATACATAGCTCCTAATTTATGCGCCATTGAATGGCACAATCCCAAAAAAGCATTTGCAAAAGCCATACCGGCAATGGTTGCCGCGTTATGCATTTTTTCACGCGCTTTAGGATTATCGGCCCCTTCTTTATAGGCTGCCGGTAAATAGCGGAAAATTTGTTTTATGGCCTCTAATGCCAATGAATTGGTGTAATTTGTTGCCATCACCGATACGTAAGATTCCAATGCATGGACTAAGGCGTCAATACCTCCCGCCGCGGTCAGCCCTTTGGGCATATTATCCACATAGTTGGCATCAATAATGGCCATTTTTGGTGTCAAGGCATAATCGGCAATTGCATATTTTACATGTGTTTCATCATCTGTGATGATTGAAAAGGGTGTTACTTCCGATCCTGTTCCCGATGTTGTCGGAATGCAGACTAAATCGGCCTTTTTCCCTAATTCCGGAATGGAACAAATTCGCTTTCTGATATCCATAAAACGCATGGAAATATCATCAAAATCGGTATCCGGTTGTTCATACATCAACCAAATAATTTTCCCCACATCCATAGGAGAACCGCCACCCAAGGCTACGATTAAATCAGGTTGATAGGTATTTACCATCGTCAAGGCCTGTTTTGCCGTTGATAGGGTCGGATCTGGTTTTACATCAAAGAAAATTTGATAGTCAATATCCATTTCTTCAAAAGTATCCGTAATGGTTCTCACGGCTCCTGAATCAAATAAAAATCTGTCCGTAATAATGAAAGCCCGTTTTTTATCGGCATATTCGCGTAAAGCCAACTCTGTTGAACCGCGTTTGAAATAAATTTTCGGGGGAACTCTGAACCACAACATGTTCTCTCTCCTTTCTGCTACTGTTTTATAATTAACAAGGTGTTTAACACCGACATTTTCACTGACCGAATTACCGCCCCAGGAACCGCAACCCAGTGTTAAAGAGGGCTCTAATCTGAAATTATACAAATCACCGATACCGCCTTGAGAAGCTGGGCTGTTAATCAGAATTCGCCCCGTCGGCATTTTTTGTGCATATAAATCAATACGTGTTTGGTCCCGTTCGTCTGTATAAAGGACGGAAGTATGCCCCAATCCACCCAATTTAATCAGGGCATAGGCAATATCCGTCGCCTTTTCAAAGGTAGCCGCCTGATACATCGCTAAAATGGGGGATAGCTTTTCATGGGCATAAGGGTTATCTGCCGTATAAGATGTTTGTTCCGCCAATAAAATTTTTGTGTCTTTCGGTACTTTAAATCCGGCTAAAGCTGCAATTTTTGAGGCCGGTTGTCCCACAATGGCGGCATTGACACCCTTTGGGGTCAGGATGATTTTACCCAACGCGGCTAACTCCTTTTTATTCAAGAGATAGGCTCCCCGATAGACGAATTCTTTTTTAACGGCTTCATAAACATCTTTAACCACAATTACCGATTGTTCCGATGCACAGATCATACCGTTATCAAAAGTTTTTGACATTAAAATTGATGATACCGCCCGTGTAATATCGGCTGTTTCATCAATGATGGCAGGGGTATTTCCGGGTCCGACACCCAACGCCGGTTTTCCCGAAGAATAAGCTGCTTTTACCATTCCCGGGCCGCCCGTTGCCAAAATAGCCTGAATTTTCGGGTGTTTCATCAATGTGTCCGACAACTCAATGGATGGTTCATCAATCCATCCGATAATATCTTTCGGGGCACCGGCTTTGACGGCAGCATCCAAGACTACTTTTGCTGCCGCAATTGTTGATTTCTTTGCCCGTGGGTGAGGGGAAAAGATAATTCCGTTTCGGGTTTTTAAACAAATTAAAGATTTGAAAATCGCTGTTGAAGTCGGATTTGTTGTCGGTACGACGCCGGCAATAACGCCCAGAGGCGAAGCCACAATTTTAATGCCGTTTATTTTGTCCCGCTTAATGATACCACAGGTTTTAACACCTTTATGTTTATTATAAATATATTCTGCAGCAAAGTGATTTTTAATAATTTTATCTTCCAAAACCCCCATGCCTGTTTCTTCCACGGCCAGTTCTGCCAGGTCAATTCGGGCTTTATCGGCTGCCGCTGCCGCAGCTTTAAAAATGGCATCCACCCTTTCCTCTGAAAAAGTTGCATACTGATTTTGGGCGATATGTACCCGATCGATCAAACTTTCCAATGCTTTTAAATCTTTTACCTGACTCATTTTTGTTCCTTTCTTTTTCAAACCTAAGGATAAAGTAAATCACTCTGAATGTCAAATTATTTAATGTGGGGTAGGGTGACTTTCAAGCAATTCGGATTTAAAGGGTTTGATTTTGATATGTTGCTTTTTTAAGTTCTATCCCGTTTAATTGAACAAGGGGCTTTGTTTTAATTGGAATCGGCGTTCTCAACAGATGCACGGACCATAAGGGATTTATGTTTGACTTAAGTTGATTATTTTCATCAATAATCTGTTTTAAAAATCCGTTAGATGTAACGGCCCGGTACGGTTTTTTGACAGCAGATAAGGTATCAAAAATCGCCGGAGCCGTTTTTTCGGGATCAAAACTGGCGGTAATATGCCAAATACTGCCGTCCTGCCGTCGAATGGAACCGTTGACCTTGGCAATAAAAGTTTCAATTCCGTTTCCGTCATTTGCAATACCGACAATTTCAACAGATTGTGCCGGTTCGGGTTGTTGTGCTTTACCGTCAAACATGGCTATTGTAATATGATCATAACGAATGGCGGGGTATTTGGGCGGGAATAATTGCATCAATTGTTTCCTTGAATCTGTATCCAATTTATAACAGGTATAGCTCATAACTCACTTCCTCTTTCCTGTGGTCCATTCAGTATAATCAAAACATTGATATTGCATATCGACACAAAAAAAGCCTTGATAAACAAGGCATTAAATGATATTTGGTAGCGGAAGAGGGATTCGAACCCCCGACACAAGGATTATGATTCCTCTGCTCTACCAACTGAGCTATTCCGCCATAATCGTTATCCTTATACAGTCTTTTTTTGGGAAAGTCAATAAAAATCTTGCATTCTTAAAAAAAATATTATAAACTTATTCCATATCGTTTGTTTTAAAGGAGTGAAATCCATGGAAGAAGTATTTTTTAATGGTGTTGTCGGCAGGCTTGAAGGACGTTTCCATCGTTCGGAAAGTCCCCGTGCCCCGTTGGTATTAATTTTACATCCCAATCCGACTCAGGGCGGAACAATGAATAATCGTGTAACTTATGCTTTGTTTCAGGCCTTTGTTGATATGGGTTTCTCTGTTTTACGTTTTAATTATCGTGGGGTCGGATATTCCCAAGGGCAGGTTGATGGCACCGGCGTCGGTGAATTAGCGGATGCCATTGTGGCACTTGACTGGCTCCAATCACAAGATACCGAAGCCAATCAATGTTGGGTTGTCGGTTATTCCTTCGGTGCTTGGATCGCGGCTCAAGTTTTGATGCGTCGACCGGAAATCAAAGGCTTTACTTTTGTAACCCCACCGACAGGTATATATGATTTTAATTTCTTATCACCTTGTCCGTCATCCGGTTTGATTGTTCAGGGCTCTCGTGATGAAATTGTTGATGAAAACGGTGTTGCGATGTTGGCTGAACAACTCGGCACCAATCAATTTGTTGATGTTCGTTATAAGACGGTTCCTTATGCGGATCATCTGTATACCAAGACATTAAAATCTCTTTATGAAGTAATCGTCAAAACGATTCCGACCATTCATTTGCAACCCAATAAGGATGTTAAAAAGTCGGTTACCTCTGTTCCAAACGACGATTATTAGAAGGCGGCTACTCTCTGAGATGTTGCCCTAGTTCGGGTGTTAACAGACTCATACCTTTAAAACGACACAGTTTTCTGGTATCAATTATTTCGTGTATGAAGTAAGTATTTAAATACCTGCAAAGAAGTGTCTTTGCAAAATCACCATTGTATTCTTTCTCAGTGGTAAAGGGGATACCCGATAAAAGTCCCTTTTCCGAGATAAGCAAATTACTTTCCGGTTCCACCAACCAACGAATGGGCTCAACTTTTACCCAGTATATTTCCCCATATTCGGCATACCTTCTGTCTGATAGAATGCAGCTTTTATTTGCGGGTTGGGCAAAAATTCGGATGTATTCCTGTCCGTCGCATTCAAATCTTTGACAGTTATAAGGATGAAAATCCGGTATTTCAGATTTCCAGATTTTGTGTTTATTAAAGGTGTAATGCTCTCCGGTCGCTCTTGTATTACCCAAAAGCAGCTTTTCTAATTTTTTGGATTCTTCCTGACTCACAACTGTTTGCGGATATCTGCCCAATTCTAACACCAGTAATTTATTGACAGATCTTCCGTTAAAGAATTTCTCTTCCGTTACATTTTTAAGGTTTATGAAATGATCTTTGGGTTCAATTTGCAAAACAGGTCGTATCAAACCGTGTAAGGTTGAGGGTGACATTCCAAACTCATCGCCGTAATAATTGACGCCCGTTACGGATCTGTTAGGTTCAATATCTCTTTTTGAGGTTGTCCAGGCATCTGCCGTATAATTACCCGAAGCATCCCTTACACCATTGGAATTTACGGTGGCCCCCTGTAAGATTGCCAGATCTGATGCTCCGACTTTTCTTCCGAAAATCTGAATTACATTTAAGGCATCTTTACTAAAAATTTGATCATGATCTAACAATAATGCTTTCATCTTTTTCTCCGTTCAGGCGATTTTAGTTGAAAGAGTTTAGCATGTTTTTATTATTATGTCAACTATTTTTTCAATTGTTTGATTAGGGGCTTTTTCCAGCGACCGCTATAAAAATAAGCAATTGCGACTATCAGTTGCGGCACGGTTGAAACTGGCATAGACAGACCAATTTGGAACAGGTTTTTGGCCCATAAAATAAACGGAACTCTGATTCCCGCCGACGAGGCAACATTATTGCACATTGTAAATCTGGTTCGACCACAGCCGTTCAGGAAACCATTGATACAAAACACTAACGGAATCAACAGACAGTCCGGACTGTAGGCTAGCATAAATTCACCACCGGCCGTAATAATCTCGGGATCGGAGTTCGCTATTTTCATCAAATTTTCCGGATAATAATACATCAGGATAAATGAGGGAACGGCAAAGAGCAGGGTCAAGAGGAACCCTGTATAAAAAGCATGCTTGGCCCGTTCAATCAGGTTTGCTCCCATATTTTGTGCGGCCATAACCGATACAGCCCCGCCAAATGCCAATGATGGCAAAATCATGAAACCGTCAATCCGATTAGAAATTCCTAAAACAGCCGAAGCTGTGACACCTAATTTGTTGACGGCAACTGTCATGATGGTAAAGGACATAAAAATAAAAGTTTGCTGAATGGCAGCTGGAATACCCAGTTTCAGAATCATTTTTGCTTTCTCTGGTATCATCTGGAAGTTTTTGATTTTAAAGTCAAAAATAAAGTTTTTTCTTCGTAAATAGATGATGGCTACAATCGCACTTAACATTTGTGCCAAAACGGTTGCGCTGGCCGCCCCTCCGGCCCCCCAATGGAAGACTCCGATAAATAGCAGATCCAACAAAACATTTACCACACAGGCCACCGAAATAAATTTTAACGGAGTTTTTGAATCACCTAACCCTCTCAAGGCTGAACTAATCCCCTCATAGATAAATAAAAGGATCATACCGCCCCCGCAAATCAAAATATAATGATAGGCACCTGTCCATGCTTCCGGCGGAGTTTTCATCCAATCGGTTATGTTTTTGGCGAACAGAATCATAAAGATTGAACACGCTATTCCCAACCAAACCAATAATGCAAAGAAAGTACTGATTGTTTGGGCTACTTCATTTTCTCTTTTAGCCCCGAAATACTGTCCGATAAGGATACTTCCCCCCATCATCAGGCCGATAGCCAAAGCCATCAATGTAAATATGGCTTGTGCGCCGGTTGCTGTTGCCGCCAAAGTTGCTGAATCGGCAAAGTAACTGACGATAAAAACATCTGCTGCTCCGTAAAGTGATATTAAAAGATGACCGCACAGCGATGGCATGGCGAATCTGATTAAATTCCAAGCGATATTACCGCTTGTCATACGATGTAAATTTTCGGCAGACATTGTCAAACCTATAGCATAAATATGTTTTTAAATCAAGAAAAAGGGGGGCTCTGGCCTATTTTATTTCGTCTGTATCATCAGGCAACTCATTATAATCAAAAGTTTCCCGATGTAACCCTTTTGCCGAAAGCGATTTGACCAAGCTTAAAATACTTTTGGCGATTGCCGGATTATGAATTTTCTTATAGGCCACCAACAAAGCCATATCATCCGGTGTTAAAATCATTTCATCCAGATTAAAATCGCCGTTTGGCTCTCTTAAAACAGTTATTTTTCTGGGGCTCAGATTTTGGTCCGTTTCGTTCATTTCGGCGTAGAAATAGTTGATCGGTTCTCCCAAAACCTGTGCTAAATCCCATAAACGACTGGCTCCGATTCGATTTAGGCCTTTTTCATACTTTTGGACTTGTTGAAAGGTAATACCCATCTTTTTTGCCAATCGTTCCTGGCTATAGCCATGCGCCAATCTGGCTTCTTTTAGACGTTTACCGACATGCATATCAACGGGATTAGCCGCTCCGTCGGGCAAACGCCCGCGAACAGATCCTTTGGAAAAATTCTTACGCTTCATTTTAACCCTCTATTTATAACCAATTTCCTTCATCTTACATAAATACATATTTATTGTCAAGTTTCTTTTCGTATGTTTTTTTGTATTTTTTCTGGCATCCTTACCCGGAATAACCTATTTTCTTCCTGGAAGGATAAACATGAATTCTCAAATTGTATTGGGTGGCGGTTGTTTTTGGGGTGTTCAGTATGTTTTTTCGGGGGTAAAAGGCATTTTGAAAACCCGTACGGGATATATGGGCGGAACGATAAAAAGTCCGACTTACGATATGGTTTGTACCGGAAAAACAAATCATATTGAGGTTGTTCAAATCACATATAATCATCATCAAATCACTTTACCCGAAATACTTGAATTGTTTTTTATGACGCATAATCCTACAACGATAAATCATCAAGGTCCCGATTACGGATCTCAGTATCGATCAGGTATTTTTTATCGGACCCCCATGGAACTGAAACAAATTAAAGAAAAAATTTTTGAGGTTCGCTCCTATTTTGATTCCCCTATAGTAACATTGGTTCAAAAAGCACCTCATTTTTGGCCGGCCGAAGAAGAACATCAAAACTATTTTCAAAAACGGAATATTCATTGCTCTAAAAATGCTGAAATTAATAAAGAACATTTTTTGACCCGTAAATTATCTGCCGAACAATACTGGATTATGCGCGGGAAGGGGACAGAACCGCCCTTTTCCGGCCGATATCTGTATTTTAATCAGCATGGCAACTATTACTGTGCGGCCTGCGGGCAAAGACTTTTTGAATCAAAACACAAATTTTCATCCGGTTGCGGTTGGCCGGCATTTGATGCGGCACTGCCCCAGACGACCTATATCCGCCAGGATTTCGGGCACTTTATGATTCGGGATGAAGTTTTATGCAGTCGTTGCAACTCACACCTGGGGCACTTGTTTAACGATGGACCCACAAAGACACGACTCAGATATTGTATTAATTCCGCTGCTTTGGATTTTAAAGCCTGGGTATAAAAATGGTGCCGAGAATGTGACTTGAACACACGAC
>Ga0310690_10010289_pt1 | contig 11646 bp, 10 predicted proteins | sample AusTroGonzalo_MG_2_FD_207661 | JGI IMG/M metagenome (GOLD analysis project Ga0310690, IMG submission 207661) | Bovine rumen microbial communities from tropical cattle in Woodstock, Queensland, Australia - Gonzalo_04 (v2) (version 2) | ecosystem: Host-associated > Mammals > Digestive system >...
GATGACATAAAGGGTGTCGGTTAGGTTAGTGTCACCACTAACCCATACCTTATTCCCAATCCTGAACAATTGCTTATCACTGTGGAGGTCTTGGAATTTGTACTCTAAATCCAATGTCCTTAAACCTCCCTTTTCATGGTTCTCGACTAGTGTGCAGAGTTCAGGGTCGAGGAATTGCAGGAAGTTTTCCTCATTGTCTAACATTACAATCTGTAACATAGTTTACCACCTTTCATTGTACTCTACTGTACGGATCAAACAATTAGTTCCACTGAAAACATACTCTCCACTGAGACCGAACCAGTCACTGTTGAAGTCAACATACCCTGCAATGTTTACAGGGTTGTTGTCATCATCATTGGTTTTTAACAATACTGTCCTGTCTTCGCAATTGATTTCGATGATCTTCCCGCTCCAATCATTAGGGTAACTTATCTTGAAGCTTTGACCGCTCACTTCTTCCTTTACCTCAACAGTGGAGTCTGATGGGGATAATGTGATTATTGGGGCTACAGCTGCTAATCCTTGCACATAACCATTCATATTAGTTGTAACTGACTCTTTGCTATATGCGGTTCCGGATGGGACTGTGAGTTTGGCTTTGATGTTGTAGGCTCCTGCATTAGTGGTAACATCTAATGCATCTTCCATTATGTACTCGAAGTATACGTCCGGGTAATGGCTAAACTCGATACGATTAGGGATTGGCCTGTTGTACTCATCCTTCTTATTGACGAGTAATTTAGTCAATTGCCTTAGCATATCAGTGCTGGTTTGTAGGTCGCATCCGTCTATGCTGATTTCTAGTTCAATGGTTTTTTCTCGGATGTTCTGTCGGTAGGCATCGTTGGTGTCGGTTCCGTCAATAGTTAAAAAGGAGGTGTCTGTTTCTAATCCTTCTGGTATTTTTGCATCTTCTATGAATGCACCATAGAAACTTAGGTCTTCGTCTTCTACAACGATATTGATGTCTTGCTTCACTTTTCGTTCGGAGTAAAGGGTTAGTTGTATGTCTCCAGTGTTTATGCTGTATTCCCCTTCTCCGAGTAAGTTGCTAATGGTTAGTTGTAGTTCCCAGTCTTCTATATTATAGATTTCTGATTGGCTGAATCCCCAGTTGTCTCCTAATCCTCCGAGCTTGAAGCTATTGTCATTATCGGATAGTACGAGGCTTCTCTGTCCTATGATCCCATCAGGGTTTATCAATTTGGCATATAGTATTAGTTCGTCTGTTTGTTCTATGTCCCCAGTGATTTCTATTCCCCTTATATGTATGTCTTCGGTGTTTCCTGTGTTGTCATCTAATGGGAAATCATAGCAGATCACAGGGGTTGTTGTTTTTAGTTCCTGTATCCTTGCTTCACTTGTTTCATTGTCAGTGATTAATGATTCGATGGGGAAGAAGTAGTTTCCTGTTTCTTCACGGCCATTATAGGCGCTTTTTTCGATTATGCAAGGGTTGTTATACTTGACAGTGCCTATATCAAATCCATAGGTAGTGGCTTCTTCGTAGTCTCCAGTCATTAGTATGTATAATGGGTAGTTTTCGTTGTATACGAATTCGCATTCCACGCTTGAGTAGTCGTTTAGGCCTGCGGTGTTTTCTGCCCAGTATTCGGCGTTCTCGAAGATTTCACTATTGGTTAGGTTGTCATAGTCGGTTGTGTCTGTTATTGTATCGTCTTCGATTGTTATGTTGTCTGCGATTGCATTGTTGAATATTCCGATACGATTATTCTTATACCAATCTCTTGGATTATCATCGGTGGTGGTGTGCTTAATATCTGATTGGCAGATGTAAGTGTACCCATCACCTAACCTATCATACTCTTCCTCATTCGGTTCCAATACTGTAAAGAAAGGGATAGTCAAATCCTCTTCTGGTGGGATAACATTAACATAGAAAGTAGCCATAACATGAGCATTAAAAGAAACCGTAGTATTAACTACCACTTTCCAAGTTGATGGTGGAGTTATGCTCCAATTACCATTAACTGGGAAATCCCCATGTTGGTTTGAAAATGCAAAATATGTACTGCCAATAGTTGTGGATTTGCCTAATGTACTCCCATCATAACTTACATCATTGCTACTTGCACCTACAAAATGAATAATTAAAGGTTGTGATGAAGTCCATTGAGAATAATCTGTACCTATTACATCATCAATGTTTAATACGAAGTCATCTCCACTAACTACATTGATTACTGTTTGTTCTTCCACTGGTGCTGTGCCACCATCAGGCAATATCTGACTACCCTCACTCTCATCCTCCGTTACCGGCCTATCAGTGATTGTAGCACTATACGAAGAAGTTGTACTATTCAAGTTTTCAGACAAAGTGAAAGTACCAGTATAAGAAGATGATCCACTAGGATAAGTAACATCCGCAAGGAACCTCACATTCAAACTAACAGTACCCTTCTTACCAGTCAAAGAAGGATTCCAAGTAAAACTCCTAGCTGAATTCTGTGTAAGTGTACCAGCACCCGTACAACCCTCATACGAGAACCCCACAGGACTACTCAAAGTCAACCTCGGATTATACTTAGTCCCCGCCTTATTACTAATAGACAATTGGACAACAAAATCCTCCTTATTATAACCACCACTAACCTTCTTAACAGACACAGTATAACTAGGCACTTTGTACTGAACTTCAACCCTTACAAAGCTAACACGCATATAACCATTATAACTACCACTATTCTTAGGATAATTAATCTTAACACCAAAACTAGATGAATTAACATCCTCCCTAGTCAACTTAACATTAACACTAGCCTTATAATCCAAATTCTTATTATCCAACAAATTAGCCTTAAAAGTCTTAGTATGACTAGCCATAGTAGTAGATGGAGCCACACCTTTACTACTAAAGCCATTAACCCCCACCAAACTAATAGTCGGAGCAGGAATATTACAAATACGCCCTGGATGAGCACTACTATAATCACTGCCCGCCACCTTCTCATGACGATAAGTAATAACAACCTTAGTAGGCTCCGCACCAACTGGAAGGTTAAAACCAAAATTAGTACAAGTAATAGTGGAAGGACGGTTCGGAGACTGTGACTTGTTCTTGATCAACACACTACTTACAGCCCAACTCCCAGTAGTATTATTCTTGATATTGCTCAAATCAGTCCAAGACACATACGAACCACCAGTTGTTTGGCTAACAGTATTCGGATATTTTATTAAACTAGCCATAATTTATACTCCTCTTGCCCTATTGTTACGGGCAAGTATTCTCTGTTTCGCTTTACTATCCATCACTTGAAAATCATTATTATTCACAAGTGCACCTATCACATTACGGTCAGATAATGTTTCAATCACCACATTATACAATGTAGCTTCATCAATACCTGCAGGCACATTACGAAGGTCAAGGCTTAAATTAATGTCTTGCTTATTATTAACAGTAATAGTGTCAGTGCCAACAACCTTAGCAGTAGTTTCCGGTATAAGGTCTGTTCCACCATAAGCCAAGTCAGTGCCACCAAACATACCACCAACTACTGGGATATTATTAGCACCATCCTTAATCTTCTGGATATACTTGCTAATGCTAGACCAAGCATCCTTAAAAGGCTTAGTCAACTTATCCTTAATGCCCCCAATGCTTATGCCATTCTTAAGACCATTAGCAGCACTTTTAATATCCCCAACAACACCAGTAATCTTAGTGTAAGCATCCTTGAACGGTTTAGTGATCACATTAACCAAACCACTAATAGCACCTTTAATCTTACCAGGCAAAGCAGTAAACAATGCCTTAATCATATTAATCCTTGCCAATGTAGTTAAGTACCATTTCTGCATTGTACTGATAACAAGTTTAACTACCTTAATAACAGTCCTAATCGGCAAAGTCAAAGCATTCCAAGCTTGACCAAGAGCATCAATCAAAGCCCTAACAAAGTCAAACTTAGCACCACTAGTATTAGTGAAGAAACTTTGCACCCAAGAAACAACCCTTTGTATATACGGTTGCAAAGCAGCCCAAGCATCCTTCATACCCTGAATAAATGATTGAACATCAGGATGATTAATAAAGGCACTCCATAATCTCTGGATACCAGCCCATATTGCATCTAACATACTGCCGATATCTGTCCACCAGCCGAAGTATTTTCCTACTTCATAAACCGCTACAGCCACTGCAGCCAATGCTACAGCAACCCAAGTCAATGGGTTAGCCAATAAAGCCGCTGCAAAAGCCCATGCAGCAGTAGCAGCTGCAGTCAAAGGTGCAAGCAATGTGCCTAATGATGGGATTAAACCTATAGCTATAGCAGTTGAAACACCACTGATCGCCAAACCTAAAGCAGTTACCCCTAATGCAATCTTAGCCCAATCAGGCATTCCCCCGATAGCATCAATCACATCACCGATACCATCTGCAAACTTCAACAAAGCATCAACAATACCAATGATTACAGGTGTTAAAGGCACTAACACTTTCTGCAGTAACTGTCCACCGGCAATGTTTAAGGCACCCATTGCTTCATCTAGGTTTGTGATGTCCTTTGCAGTTTGTTCGTAACCCATATCTTCCATAGCTGCATTGATTGCATCTATCAAACCGGCTTGGTCTTCAAGGTTACCGTTCCAGCCATTATCCTTAAGTGTCTGTTGAGTAATACCGATTTCCTGGAGCCTTTTGAACTGACCGTCTAATGCGTCCCCTACTGCTAGGATTGCATCTTCCTGTGTCCTTCCTTCTTTTACGAAGGTGGATGATAGGACAGTTGTCATCTTTGTCAAATCAGTTAGGCTTTCCTTAGGCAGTTTGAACTTAACAGCCATTTCCTCTGCACTTGCACCTACTGCAGTCATATCTACCTTACGGAAATCCTTCTGCAAACTATCCAAATCCGCTCGGAACTTAGCAGACTCGGAAGCGGACATATTCAATCTTTGGCCGAAATAGTCAAGCTGTGATGCTGCATTCAAACTTTCCTTAGCAGCACTCATCATTCCATTTACAAGGTCATAACCAATCATACCAACAGTCATGCTCAAGGCACCTTTTAACGGGCCAAGTATTTTACCGAAACTAGTTCCGGTTTTGCTTAACTGGGCCATCTTCATCTTAGCCTTATCCACTGCAGTATTGAAACGGCCACTGATAGTGCTGCTTACTTGGTTTATCTTACCTGATAAAGCATTGAAACCAGGAACACGGCCTAGAAGGTTGGTTGATTCGCCTATCTTCTTGATGTTCTTATCAACCTTATCCGCTACAGTGGAAGCCTTGTCTTCTGCCTTGATAATGATGTCTATCAATTGTTGTGTTGGTATAATCTTCACCTCCCATAAAATAATTCTTTTATAAAAAAAATGGGAACACAAAAAAACAAGGAAGTTTTTTCATGTTCCCTTATGATCATATAATTCTTTATCTAACATGTACCTGCCTTGCAGGATAACCATTTCTTGATTACGTGTTAAATCAGATTGCTTATTTGTTAGATGGTACCCGTAGTAATCCAGTATTACCACTGCTCTTCCTTCATTTGTCTTCAGGAAATTTTTTCACATCAGCCTCAGTGGTGGATGCACCGCTTATTTCCATGACTTGTTCGTATATTTCAGTTATTGCATCCTTTTTTAACTGTTTTATCTCTTCCATTTCCCAAGCATCATTTTTTGGATTGTTTATGCTTAGGTATATTGCCTGGTATTGGGCCTTAGCTGTGGCTTCGTTCATCTTTGCCAAGTTCATCTTACCAGATGCCTCGGTTTTGCGGTTGCGGTTGGAAGCCTCGAATGCCCCGTATCCTTCTGCTTCGATAGTGGTTACTTCTGTTACTTCAAGGCTGCTTAATGGTCTGAGGTATAATTCCCCTCCAAGACTCTTTATCCTTACTTTTCTTGGTTCATCTATTCCTTTTAATATATCTGATTTCTTTAGTATTGCCATCACTGTACACTCCCTATAAATTTTTTTTAGTGTTTTTCCAATGATAATTTTTAGAGTAATCAAAAAAATGAAAAAATGTTCTTAATCGTCTTTGGTTTCCAATTCAGGCTGATTGTTAACCAATTTCACATACATGTCAGTGTTTACCTTAGTGGTTCCATCGTTAAGTGTAACCTCTCCAGTACCCAAGGTTTGTAAAGTGAGAGTGGTTTCAATGTCATCTGCACCTGACATATCATATTCCGCTTTAACAGTACACATTGGGAATAGGATCTTACAGGATATGTTAGCGTTTTCACATAATGCAACATTCACTTCTAATGGCATTTGCAATATCTTACAGCTGCTAGGTGCTAATGCATTCACTTCCCCATACTCTGCGTTAAGGATACTTCTTACAGTATCTGATGTGAGTGTGGTTTGGAGTTCAAGGTTTATTTCACGTTTTCCTGCTGGTGCACGTATTTGTGGTGCACGGCTGCCGAAACCGATAGTTGAATCCACATTGTGGTTGTTGTTTCCTTCAAAAGTGAAGCTAGTGCTTACTCCATCTAATGCACTTCCATTGAGTTTCAATGTGATGTCGTAGAACATGATGAAATAATCATTATCCAAATCATCAGGCCTTGTAAATGTCTCACCACTGGAACCTATAATTCCTGCAGCTTCTGTTTTGTATATCCAATCTGCCTCTACACTTAGGCTGTCATCACTGCACTCTAACTTGAGTTGATCTATAATTAATCCGTAGAAGTATTTCTTAAGCATATCGTATACGGCTATTCCACGGAAACTTGGGAGTTCTTTGCCTTCTCCACCGTAGAACTCATGGGTCTTAGGTGCAGATGTAGTTCCTCCTGCAGTGTAAACGTAATTGTCAAGGAACCCAAGGAAGTAATGTCCTAACCTTTGGAGGTCTGCTTCTGCTTGAGTGTTACCGGTAGGTTTGCTTATCCCAGCCCTTGCCCTTTTGTTCATACGGCTTACACCGGACTTGACTACAGGGTCATCGTTGAGTTTGAAGTCAACGGATTCTGCTTCACTCCACCAGTCTGGCTCGAAGTTGGCCTTTGTAACAGTGGTGTCTCCGTAAGTTCCTTCGATTTCTATACCGAAACCTCTGTCAACCATATTAATCATCGTCTCCTATTTCTTCGTTATTTTCGTTATTGTTATTTTCTTCGTTATCGTTATCTTCATTAACCACTGTTTGGCTAATGCTTTCTAATTGCCTACAACAATTCATCCAGTTAACCACATGTACAACATCTAATATTATGCCGGTTACAGGTACCTTTTCGGCTTTTCCTCTTGGAGTTATTTCCCCTACTGGCATATAGGTATTGAATTCTATAGCCTTAATGGTTCTAGTGTATCCTAAGCTTTGTTGAACTGTAAGGTAGTTTTTCAATACAGCAACTGCTACACGTGTTGCTAGGTTTTGGCTTTTTTCCTCTGCAGTTTCAGGGTCTGGATCATACTCAACACATATGAATTCAAAAGGTGAGACTAATGTCATCTGTTGCCTTAAGTCTACTTTGTCTCTTGCTGTTGTTGGATGTTGCACCATCCATACACCAGGAGTTTCTATTCCGTCTTCATTGTTGTATACTGTGATTATTTCCTCTACATCCTCTAATAGGCCATGTTCAATGTTCTCATTAATCAAACATTGTTTTATGGTCTTTGTGACGGATTCCAAACCGGTTATAATGCTAGTCATTTAAGCACCTCCTGTATTGATTGTATGAGGAATTGGTCCAATCTGCCTTTAGTGGCATTGACACTTCTGTCAACGAACTTCTTAGGCCTGATACCCCCTTCATCCTTGGTTTTAGGTTTTCTGCCTAAAGGCCCGTAACTGTAAGTACCTTGGTCTTGGAAGATAGCATACTTAGCGGGGCTTCTTATATCTACCATACTGTCAGTTTCCTTATACTTAAACCATCCTTTCAAGTAACCAGTATCTACTGGGGAGTTTACTTGTAACTGGTCAATCATATATTGAGCAGTTTTATTTAATGCCCGTCTTTGAACTTCTGGCAAGGCAGGGCCTAATTCTTGGTACTGTGACATATCTAAGTCAACATCAACCCTCATTCAAGGTCCTCTCCAGTAACTGCGAAAACAATTACCTTGTCTGCTTTTCCACTGGTTTTTGCTTTCACAAATGGTTCCAAATCATCCTTCAAGTCCTGACTAAAGATTTCACTAGACAATATTTGAACTGTCCAATCGTTAGGCTGTGTCACTGGAGTATCACGTCTTGCTATTGCCAATGCAACCATGTTAGCAGTTAACCTAAGACAAACATTCTTAACTGCATAAGGAACATCATTATCCCCGCAGCCTATGTAATTGTTGGTGTATGATTTAATCAAATCTTGGCTTTGTGTAATCCAATCTGTAACAATACTATTGAATGTGGTTGTGTCTTCCGGTGATAATTTTAAGTGTTTAGGTTTCAAACCGGTAAAATGAGTTACATTATCTATACTAATCCACATATTAATACTCCATTATAAAAAAAAATTTTAGGATGACGTTTAAGTGTCATCCGCTTCTGCTGTTAAACTTATGCTCAAGGTATCATCTTCAGTTACAGTCACATTGGAAGCATGAGTATAATCCTCGTATCCTTCACATGCTGCAGTAACTACATATGTTCCTGCTACAGGCTTGACAGTACATCCTCCAGCAGTTCCACTTGCACCACTAGTATAAACAATGGTGTTGTCTGTGGAATCTGTGAAGGTAACCACTGCACCTTGAACTGGATCAGTACCATCATCTATACTACAGGTAATGGTGTAGATGGTCTTAGCTAATGTAATGTCAAATTCCTCATCCTTGGTAACTGTAAAGGTTTTGGTTTGAGTTACATAATGGGTTTTGCTGATTGTAGCAGTATAGGTGTCTGGGTCTTGTTCGTAATCGTCAAGTGTGAAGGTAGCCTCACCGTCACTGTCTGTAGTTTCTGAAGATTCACCAATAGTTACAGTTGCACCGCTTATTGGGTTTTCCCCATCGGAGACTACAAAAGTAATGTCCCTCTGGTTATTAGGGTTTTGCGATGTTGTACAATGCAACTACACCGACATTAGGGTTTTCGAAACCTTGGTCGGATTCAGCACTGAATACGTAATCGGTTTTTCTTAATTTAGGTTGTCTGTCAGGTTCGATACCGACTTCATGGAAAATACCGTATACCATGTTGTTAGGATCCATTAACATAGCAACTTTACCCCAACCATTGGAAGCATGAGAACCTTCGGAATCGTTTAATACTGGTGCTTCTACAACAGGGATTCCTTTGTAAGGTCTTGCAATGTTTTTACCGGTAGCTTCGTCACCTACTACAGTAGCTCTTTGGCCTACTTCATCAATGTAAGCATCAAACAATTCACTACCTACATAGAATCTGAGATTGGTTCTGTTTTTGAGGTAGTTTTTAGGGTATTTTGCTAACATTTTCTTGAATACTGCGGAAGGTCCGTCAGTGGAACCGTCGAAGTCTTTGTTAGTGCTGTAACCGTAAAGTTTGTTACTACATTTTTTAATCCATCCGTCTTGGGATTTGAGTAAAGTACCGATGTTTGCTTTGGTGGTGTCACCGAATACTGCTAATGCTTCCCAGTCTTCTCCCCATTTTGCGGATGCCATACTTACAAGAGTGGAAGTGAAACCTTCTTTCTCAATGTTTCTTCTTAAAGCGTTGTCGGTAATTCCTACCATACCTACAAATTCTTTAGCGGTTAATTGAACTTGGTTGAAAGCAGGGTTTACACCGGTAGGTGCGTTTGCTTCGGTTGCAACTTCCATGATCCTGTTGCTGAAACCGGTTCTGTCAATGTTTACAACTTGTGCATCCATTACGATTCTTCTTGCTTCAGACAAGATGGTTTGGTCTCTGGTTGCTTCTTGTACGAATTGGTTAAAGTATTGTGGTTGCAATACACTGTAGCTTAAATCAGATACAGTGATGGATTTGATACTTTCTTGTGGGTTCTCAATCATTTCGTTCAACATCTCATTATTATCCATGTATAAAACACTCCTTCAAAATAAATTTTATTAAAATTATCTTCTTATAACACGGCCGTAAAGGTCACGGTTATCGTCTTCGTAAAGGTTCTTAACAGCTCTTTTTTCAGTGTTGAAGTGTGCTGGTATGCCTTTACTTCTTGATTTGTTAGCAGTTTTGAGTTTAGCTTCTAATACTTCAATCTTTTTCTCAAGTTCTGCTATCTGCAAGTCTTTTTTGCGTATTTCGTCTAAGTCTTCATCGTCTACTTTAGAGGTTTCTTCTTCCTCTTCTTCCTCTTCCTCTTCGGGTTCGGATTTCACTGCTTCGTCTTCGGTTGCAGGTTGCATCAAAGTTTGTACTGCTTCAAGGATCTCTTCCTTGGTTTGTTGTAATTCATCAGCAGTAACAAATTTAACAGCTTCCTCTGCTTCCTCTGATTCAGTAGCTACTACTTCTTCTTCAACGATGTCTTCTTCAGTTTTTTCTTCGTCTACTTCTTCAATAATTTCTTCTTCTTGAACTTCAGTAGCAGGCTCTGCTTCTTCTTCAATAGCTTCAGCTTCTGGTTCGGATTTGATTGAAGCATCTTCTTCTACAGTTTCAGCAACAACAGTTTCTTCTTGTATTGGTTCTGGTGCTGCTTCATCAACAGTAATATCTTCTTCAGCTTTGAAGTTTTTTACAGCTTCTTCGATTTTGTCGAAGAAACCTTGTAACCTGCTCTTAGTAGCTTCATCGTTCATCATACCATCTCCAATAATTTGGAAAAATTTAGCTTTTGGAACTGCAGGGTCTTTGACAATGCTAACAGTCTTTGCTTCCCAGTTCTTACCAAGGTCTCGGATAAGGACTCTGCTTTTGACTGTTGTTCTTGCAGCTGTAAGACTTAAACCAGTTGCTTCGCCAGTAACGATACGTTCCCACTCCCTATCATCAGTCACTTCAATCCCAAGTATCCATGTACCTTTAGGCAAGTTCATATCCTTCCCTTCATGGATTGATTTAACAGTGATTGGTTCTCTTAGTATTGTAGATTCCACGGGAGTGCCGACATTGATACATTCATTGGTTAATGCACATACATGTTCTGGATCTATAATCCTGTAATCTGACATGAATTTATGTGCTGCGTATTGTATCTCTGATTCAGTTAGTATTTCACCGTCATAGTCTGGCTCTCCTGGTATTGCTACTGCAGAGTATACTAGTTTTGTAGTCATAAAAATCAGTTATAATTTTATGGGTAGAGAGGTTGAGCATAAAAAAAGTAGTATATTAGTTTTTGGTGTGCGTTTTATATGGCAGTTTTTTTTAACATTTTTTAGGATGATATTATGAAAACTTTTCTTTTTTTGGAGGAATTGCAAATCTTACTTATTTATAGAATGTTATGTATTGCTTATTTGCTTACGATGTGAGTTTTAGATGTCAAAAAAGAATACTTTTTTTATGCTCTCTCTAATATATAAGGTCGACAAATAGAAAATCCCTACTCATAGGATAAACCTTTAACGAATTTATCCTCAGGATATAAGGATTTCAATGTCTCAATAAAATCTTCACCATTCATACCTTCAGGTAAAACTTCTAATATATGGTCCACATACTCTTGTTTTCTCTTTTTACTCCAAGTTGGATTATATACTCCGATTATTAAATCTTCATACCTAATAACTTGTCTTACAGG
>Ga0310690_10010290_pt1 | contig 11646 bp, 6 predicted proteins | sample AusTroGonzalo_MG_2_FD_207661 | JGI IMG/M metagenome (GOLD analysis project Ga0310690, IMG submission 207661) | Bovine rumen microbial communities from tropical cattle in Woodstock, Queensland, Australia - Gonzalo_04 (v2) (version 2) | ecosystem: Host-associated > Mammals > Digestive system >...
TTCTAAAGAATTGCAACTGATATCTCTGTTTTGAATGATGTTTTTAATAATTATAATCAGGCTCTTTTATTTGCAGGTAATTCAACATGATAACTACAATATTGAATTAATGAAGCAATCCACATCTTTAGCATCAATAAATGCCGAAAGATGAGACATTTATGCCCTAGATAAGACATGACAACCTGTAAAACTAACAGAAAATATTAATCTGTACGATATAGCTCTAGATCCAAGGGAAATTTGATATAGTACTGGATGAGTCTTGATGAAAGATCGTTTTATTGAACTCATTGCTCCTATCGTATATAAGCATTTATGTGTAATACACTGAATGGATAATATTCAATGAAACAAGGAAGAATGTATTAAAAATATTGAATCATTTGCAAATGTTGAGTTACTGCCAAAATTACCGGAATTCTTTTATTATGGAAGTGAATATGATTCTGAATGAAACAAAGTACCTATTATCTCAAAAGAATATTCTACATTCGACTTCGATAATTACAATACCCAAAAGCAGAAGATAATAGATGATTTTTCAATGGATGAGGCTATGCACATAATAATAAATAAACTCAATGAGAAAATTAAAAGATGAATTAAGGAGAAAAATTATGTTGGGTATTATACTGATGAGAACTTCTTACAAGATTTAAAAGATCAGGATTTTAGTTTTGTATCAATAGAATCAAACTTTTACGTTTATATAATCCCCAAGAATCCGAGTAGCACAAGAGACAAAGTATTATTCCAAAACTTTATGAATAGAGAAAAAAGGAGTTTAAGTTCATCAGCATTAGACTCCCTATTTAAGCAACAAGAATACAAATATATTAAACTTTTCTCCTATGCTAATCCACAAATTGCACAAGATATTAAAGAATTAAAGTTAACATATGCTAATGAAAAATACTCACTTGATGATAGCCCATATAATAAATACTCCATTGTACACTGAATTATTTTAGAACCTCATTCCACTAGATATTACCCATATTGAGAATTTATGTCTAATGTACTGTGATATGTAGACAAAAACTGAGAACCATTTTATTGAGTTGAGAAGTATTACAACACACTACTAGAATGAATCGATTGAGAAATAATTTGACGTTCTAACTGGAATATGGGATGAAGCGATTTTGAAGTAATAAATACAAAAGATTGAGATGATATAGTTTTAACTATCGATATATGAATCCAGAAAGAAGTTGAATCTATTGCACAAAAGTACCTAGAGAACTTCAAGGCTGATTCAATTGCTGTGATGGTTTTTGAACCTAATAACGGACAGATTAAAGCTTCAGTTTCACTCCCAACTTATAACCCTAATAACTATAATGACGCATATACAATGGTTCCTCTTGGACCAGAATACTGATATTTAATCGAAGATGAAACTTATAATGAAATTCCTGTATACATTTATACATGATGAAAATATGTAAAAGCAAGGTCAAGTGAAAGAATAGATTCATCCTTAAAGAAGTATATATCAAAAAATGTATATTGAGCATCTGTATTTGTTGATAAAAACATATCTACGACTTTTGAACCAGGAAGTATATTTAAAGCATTTACTATGGCTATATGATTAGATAGTGATGAAGTTAGATTGGATGACTATTATCAAGATGACTGAAGCGTAAAAATCGACATCTATACAATACAAGATGCAGATAAAAATGCATGTGTATGATACCACAGTTTATTAGAAGCCTTAATCAACTCATGTAATGTATGAATGATTAGAATTGTTCAGTCTTTAGGTAAGGAAATATTTTATAATTATTTAACAAAATTAGGATTCTGAGAGATTACATGAATTGAATTAGCGGAAGAAAAAAGTTGATCTTTGCCAAATGCAACTAATGTATCTATGGCTGCATTTTTTAATAACTCTTTCTGACAGTGATTATCTGTAACTCAAATTCAGCTAGCTGCTGCATATTCTACTTTAATCAATTGATGAAAATATATAAAACCCACTATAATTTCACAAATTAGGCAAAAATCTACAAATACTGACGATGTTTTAATAGAGAAAAAATCTGAATCTACGAAACAAATAATTAGACCTGAAGTTAGTGATGAAATGAAGAATGCATTGCATGCTGTTGTCGAAAAGAATGATGACTATAAATATGCAAAGGTAATATGATACCGTTTATGAGCAAAATCATGAACATCTCAGATTGCATATAAATGAAAATATCAGAGATGAGAATGATGGACACAGGCAACATTTGCATGAGTCGTATCAATTGACAATCCTGAATACATTGTACTCATTTGGGTATCACGTCCTAGAACTAGTCAATGGTGAGTTGCTACTGCCTGAAAAATTTTTGGAGAAATTGCGACATTCTTAATCTGATATTCAATGATGGAATAATAATTTTACTGCATAAAATCAATAATATGTCTTCGTTATTTCTAACAGAGTATATAAAATCGAATATGTTTATGCAAGATTTGCGTGTAGAAGCAGCTGATCATGATATTAATTTTGATTTAATCGTGAGTGATATAAATTACGTTGATTGCCCAATTTTATGCATAAATCCGGACAATAAACCTGAAAATGTTTCATTACTTGATGCACGAAAAGATGCTATTTCAATATCTAAACATCCATTGATAATCCTGAATGAATTGAATTTCAGTTTTTTAGAGCCTATTTTTGAATTGTTAAATAAAAAAGAATACGTAACGATAATGAATATTCATGCGTGATTATGAAGTTATGGAAAGAAAATCTCAACTGAAACGAGTGATTTAGACTTGGTTTGTAAACTGAATTTTGATAGTTTCGAGCCGATTGATTTGGAAAATATGTGGAATATTTTTAAGCAAAATGGAAGGCAATATATTCGTTTACTACATAAGGAGATGCCTGATGCAATTTTTGATGTGGATGAACTTGGTATAATTGATGCATCGATGCTTGAAAACCTAGACTCGATATCGCTCAAAACTTACGGATTCGCTGGAAATGATGGGGTAATTCTGGCAACTGGAAGTCTTTTCGCGACTGCGATTCAGACGTGAGAAATTATACAAGAACATAATAAGCAAGTAAGTATTTTTGTTTTACAGAAATTGAATGCAGACTGGAGTGAAGAGATGGTGCAGAATATCAAAAATTCCCAAAAATTGTTTATCCTGGTTGACCATGAAAATACAGATGAACTGAAAAATTGGGTAGAAAATAGGATGAAAAATCTAAATTTAACTGACATACAGTTTAATATAATCTGTCCAAAATATGAAAAATTAACTACAATTTTGAATGAATATCAGGAAGAACAGTCGGATTTCAATCCTGAAAAATTATCTCAAAGAATCGTTTCAAAACTATAAATCTTACTTGAATTTCTCGAATTAAATAATATAAGCTAATTGCTACATATTTTGAAAGTTTTTTGTCGTGAACAAAAGTTTTTGTTTTTACTAAGGAAATCCAAACATCTTACACACGGATATTTCTTAGAGAGAACATTAAAACTTTCATATTAAATTATGTAGCACCAATATAAGTATCTTTTTTATTATTTACTGCTATGATTAATGCTAAAACGATTTTCTGATATTTCAATGGAAGATGTAACTACATGCTGATGAAAATGAGCTTCACTTTGAGAAATGATCAATGCATGATTACCAATTCCTAATGGATTTGTTTTGACAACAAATGCTTATTGAAAACAATCCACTGAGCGAGAAAATGATGTATTACAAGCATTTGATAAATTGGATACAAAATTTGTAGCAGTTCGTTCTTCATGAACTAAAGAGGATTGAGTGGATGATAGTTTTGCATGACAATTTGATACATATCTTTTTGTGACAAGGGAAAATCTTATAAAAAAAATAAAAGAATGTCATGATTCTGTAAATTCAGAGAGAATAATTTCATATTGTGATTATAAATGAATAGATAGAAAATCAATTAAAATAGCTGTAGTGGTACAGAAAATGGTAAATAGTGATAGTGCATGAGTTTGTTTTACGGTAAATCCAGTATCTCAAGATCATGATGAAATAATGATTGATGCTTGATTTTGAGTTTGAGAAGCTGTCGTATCATGAATGATTACGCCAGATAATTATATTGTAAATAAAAAGACATGAGAAATAAAGAAAAATATTTCCCGACAAGCAAAAAAATTGGCATTATCAGATAAATCATGAACAAAGGAAGTAGATATACCAGTAAATGAACAGAGTAACCAGAAATTATCGGATGAAAATATAAAAAAATTAGCAGAACTAGCAGTAAAAATAGAAAATCATTATTGAAAACCAATGGATACAGAATGGGCTATTGAAAATTGAGAATTGTTTATGTTACAGGCTAGGCCTATTACTACATTGAATGAAATGAGTGTAGAAACGACGTTGGAAAAATACGATTTTTTTGTAAATTGAACAAGCGATTCAGATAAAAGATTAATTATTGAGTATATCAATAAAATAATAAATAACCATAATTATATTGAGTTTCAGTGATGAATTTCAAATATGTGCTTTTGAGATCTTTGTTATTGATTATACAAAGAAAGATTAGACAAAGAATATTGATATATGACAGCAATTGATAATCCGTACTTGTTAATTATGAAATGATTAATTTGAACTAGTTTTAATATTACAATTGATATTGCTAGGGCTGTATATCATTCTTGTGAATCAATATATGAAAGTAAGAATTATAAAGATTATATGAAATATAGAGATGAAGCCATAAATTTATATAAAAATTTTGATATAAATAAATATAATTCAAAAGAGGAAATAATAAATAAAATAAAAGAATTATCATCATTAGCTGAAAAAATGTGACACTTGCCACGATTTGCAAGTGGGACAACTAATGAATTAATTTTAGAATTATGCAACGAGGAAAAAATTGAAAATATAGAAAAATTTTTAAGTATAGCAACATTACCAACACATCTAACATATATCTTGAGAAAAGATGAATATATGATAAATTGAGAAGATATTGCTTGGTCCGTATGTGATTATAGTCTACCAATTAGTTTTGAAGAAAGAGAGAAAAAAATTAAAGAAGAATACAAAAGAAATTTTGATGAAATAAAAAAAGTAATTGAATCAGAAAAAAATAAAATAAAAGATAATAAAGAACTAATTAAAAATTACTTATTAGAAAATCCATCACACGAAAAATTATTAGAATTTATCCAAGCTGGTATCTTCATACGTGATGATAGAAAAGAACCAATGGAAAAAATTATGATTATGAAAACTGACTTATACCGTAAATTGTCAAAAATATATTCTCAACCAATAGAATATTTTGCGACAATAGCAGATTTTGAATTAAATAAATTAGATAATCCAGACTTTTTTGAAGGATTAAAAACAAGATATGAAAAATGATCTTTATTTATTATTGACAAGGATATTCAACGTATTATAAGTATAGACTATGAAAAACTACTATCATATATACACAATTCAAATCATAATGATAAAGAGTTAAAGTGAAATTCAGCTAATAAGTGAATTGTTAAATGAATATGTAAAATTATTCACAATAAAGATGACGTTAAAACATTTAAGTGATGAGAAATCTTAGTTTCAAGTAAAATTAGAATAGAGTACACAGATGCGGTGAAAAAATGTGCATGAATAATCACAGATGAAGGATGAATTACGTGTCACGCCGCAATTATTTCACGTGAATTTCAAAAGCCGTGTATAATTTGAACAAAAATAGCGACACAAGTATTGAAAGATTGAGATTTAGTAGAATTAGATGCTGATAATTGAATTGTAAAAATAATAGAACAATAAATTATTTATAAAAAAGTCAGTAAAAAATATTGTCATAATTTGCAAATTATAAATTTTTATGTATAATTCAATATATTAATAATTTTAGTTTTTTATATCTGCTGATGGATTGAAAAGAATTTCCAGTTAAAATATACACATCTGAAGTTAAAAGAGCTCAAGATACTGCAGACATTGTGGCAAAATCATTAATTGAAAATTTTTCTGATAAAAAAGATTTCAAATATAAATCAAGAGTTAGGAAATACTTATTTTCAAAACACGAATATTTTCCACCTGAAATAATGAAAAGACGAAAGGAAGAAAGAATAAATAATATTCCAGAACCATTATTTGTAACAGAATTTCTTAGGGGAAAATGGTCATATTATGATGAACAAAAAAAAGAAGTTTTGTGTCATCCAATAAATTTAGCAACACCATATCTAATTGATATGCAACAATTTTTTAAAAGAATTATTGAATCTAAAGATAGTAAAATATATACTTTAATTGCAACAAGACATTGAGAAAAGTTATGAACAAATTGAGATTTATCCGAAAATGGTAAGAGACAAGCGAAACACCTGTGAGAAAGATTGAAGCATGATTTACAAGAAGTAAAAGAAAAAAAAGAGTATAATGCACCGATATATTTTTTTTGACATAATACTTTTTTTGAATCCATTCTAATGACATTACATTTTTGAAACAATAACATAGACTTATTGAATAAAAAAGATAAGAATCTAATTGATAAGCGAAATATTGATAAATTTCCACATAATGAAATAAGTTATCAAGATTATTTAAACAATAGTGACTGACACGATATTAATAACAATTTAGATCAATACATAGATAAGGATCGAACAAAAATGTTAGAATATACAGAATCAGTGAAATTTATATTTTATCCACATCCTACTAATGAAGAACCATATATGGAAATAGATTTTAGGTGAATAAAAGAAAAAATTACTTATTCAAAGTTTAATGAAATTGTTGAATTATTGAAAAATAATAAATGATAATTTTATATATAACTTCCTATTCTTCATTTTAGGAAGAATGTGTATAATCATTAACACTATTTCAGTGTATCACTATAATATCATTATTTTTAATGTTACAAATTTTTTTTAATAATTAGTGATGCATTTTACATTATAATTAATACTTTTAAAGACAAACAACTTGCACTCATAAACAAAAACACTATATACTAACTATATATTTAATTTAGAAGAAATAATGCATCTACTTATCAAATGATATTATGGATATAAAAATTTGTGAGATGAACTCATTATTTTTTCGCTATTGAATCGAGCTGATGAGCGTTTTAATCCAGATAAAATCAGTATCGAATGTTGAGATGAAAAATGGTTGGAAGATTGGATATTGAAACATAGGGATTTTTTGATTCCAGGAATTATCAAAAAATTAAATTTTTTGCCTAGACCTAATTTGAAAGAAAAAATACAAATCTGTCTATGAATGAAGAGAGACTTATATGACTTCATAATCCTTGGATGAGGAGAAGTAATAGATGAAAGCAGAAGTTTTCTATATCGCTGATGGAATTTATTTTTCCAGTATAGATGGAGTATCAAGCAAGGAATTACTGCAGTAGTTGGTGGACTGGGAACAAATAAAAAATTATGAACGTCATTTTTGCAGAATTTCTTAGTAAAAAATTCAAGTATTGTCATACTTCGTGATCAGAATTCTTTTGAATTGACTAAAAAAATCCTTGAACAAGACTGACAAAATCGAGAAGATAAAGCTGAATATGATTGAGATTTGACTTTAAGTTTATTGGAAGAGACGAAGGAAATTTTCACTGAAGAGAAAGTTAAATCAAAGAGAGATCCATATTATTTAGTAAATTTCTCTCCACTTTGTAATAAAGAGAAAAGTTTTAAATTGATTAGAAAATTTGCTGATTCACACAAGAATATGCAACCAATCTATATTGCATGTAATAAATCTGAGGATGAGGAGTTTTATAAAGATATTCAGGAGATCTTACCAAACTGTGAAATATTTGACCGAACTCAAGCACACATAGCTGAGACTTTGAAACTTTTCTACTGTGCAGAGGGTGGAATATGAGCGAGATTACATTTCTTATATATTCTAAAATTCTTTGGAAAAGAATTTGTTAAACTTCACGATAGTCATAAAATTCAAGTCAATCTTTCAGATCTTGATAATGATTAAAAGATGTTTTTTCTAGTATTTTCAGGCAGTATTCGAATTTTCACTCTATTCTTGAACTTAGGAAATTCTGAGATTTTTCTTATTCCTATAATTATTTTATTGGCTGTATTAGTGTCATTCTGACACTGAATGAAATGAAGTGGAAGAATCTTAGGTAGTGCACAAGATTCTTCGGTTAAAGCCTCAGAATGACAAGCTACTGTCATTTCGAACGAACGTGAGAAATCCATAGGTGAAAAATCCCCAGTCACTTCGTGACAGCCCCTTTCAATAAAGGGGCACAAAAGTGGATTTCTCGGCAGAGCCTCGAAATGACGAATAAAATATTTTCTCAAAAACTTACTGCGATGAATCATTGCAAATATACTAGCAATTGTAGTAATTTCATGACATTTATATCATAGAAATCCTGAACATTTTCAGCAGTTTATTTGAGTTAAAAATATTGAATATACTACTCCTGAACGAAAGATTTTCAATGATTTTGTGCGTATATCTGATACACAAAAATATCATAGATACTATGTGGAAACTGAGGATTGAAAAATTTATGCATTAAATAGTGAAAATGATTATCATATCTGAGATATCATTTACCTATCTGCCAACCAAAAGGATTTAGATTTTTCTAATATTTTTTCATTAAGCTGAAATGCAATTTTCACGAAAGAATTTTGGAACTACGATTTCAACTATGATAAATGGCTATTCATGAAATGAGTAGATGGTTCAATGTATGAGAAAAATAGCATAAAAGCTGACTGTGATGAAGATTGTAGTAAATTCACAATGGAATGAAAATCGCCACATTTTGAACCGCTTGGAAAGATAGATAAAATCCGTGCTTGGATGCAAAATATAGTAATTTCCATTTTCTGAGAAAATAAATATTCATGACTACTTCTCGGACTTTTTATAGGAGATAAATCCATGATCCCAAGCGATAATTATAATACATTCGTGGATAGCTGACTCGTCCATATTATCGCTGTAAGTGGTGGTAATATCGCCATGGTTTTAATTCTGCTTTCTTTCATTCTATCATTCTTACCATTTTATGTCAGAAATGGTTTTCTTATCGTGTGAATCATTTTTTATGCGATGATATGCGGAAGTGATGCCAGCGTTTTCAGGGCTGCCGTAATGTGAAGTTTAACTTTAGTCGCACTATTCCGAGGAAGAGAAATCTCAATTCGAAGGTCAATGATGTACGCATTTATGGCAATCCTGATTTTCAATCCATTCAGCTTATGATACGATATAGGATTTATTCTTAGTTTTGGAGCTATAATTTGAATTGTATTATTCCAAAAATTCTCTCAGAACTTAGTTGAAAAGAAAAAAGAGAAAAAGAAGTGAAACAAGAAACAAAAATCAGACTTTTTTGATTGTAAGTTTTGGAAAGAATATTTAGTTCCAACAATTTGAGCCAGTCTATGAACCGCTCCGATTTTGATATTTTTTATGAATTGAGTAAATCTGGTTGGAATACTTTTGAACATAATCATAGTTCCTCTCATTCCAATCGTAACAATTTACTGATTTATTAGTCTAATTTTATCGTTAATAATTCCACGAAATATCCGAATCCGACCAGAAAAATTGCTCATGGATATCATTTACGGATTGTCTGAATTTTGAGCGAAATATGCAATATTTTTGCAAAGCTGAGATACATGGAAGAAATATGTTGTTGTAGTATTATTTATTTGACTATGAATTTTTGCTTATTGGAGAATATATCACCGTAAATCGTCATCCTGAGCGGATGCGAAGGATCTTAAATGAGACACTCAAGATTCTTCACTGCGTTCAGAATGACAAATATGAAACAAAATTACCTCAGAATGACAAGATAAGAAAAATCAGATTTTTGACGAAATTTTAGACGATATAAGATAGAAAAAAAGGACACTGAATTTCAGCATCCTCTTTTGATAAATTTAAATTTTCCCATCCCAGATTTCATGCTCTTTAATTGGGGTTTCGTACACATCTTCATACTTAATCATAAGCGGAATCAAGGAGAACCCCTGGCCACCTGCAAATCCTGATACCTCCATCGTTTTTATCAAATGATAAAGCTGATGAGTAAACTTATTTGCAAGAATCTTAGAATTATAATTGGTTTTAACAATATAATATTCTCCCAAAGATTCATCTACCTTCCAGCATCGGTCCAGATAGTCAGAATACGATTTTTTAATCTCATCTTCAGACTTGTCTATACCTTCTTTCTCCCAAGATTCTCTATTGTTTAGGAATGTTGAAGACCTCAGGAATAGATACTCTCTCCGTTTAGGATTGCGTGAAAGAATGTCCAAAACTTTCTTTTCAAATCCATCAAAATACTGTTTCCAATGAAAGAAGAACTCAATAAGGCGCTTTTCACCATCTTTATCTGCTGATAGCAAAGAGATAAAGGTTTCAGTCGTCATATTTACTTCAGCTTTATCTATTGCTCTAGTAAAGGGAAACTGTTTAGGATGATAATAAAAATGCAAGAAAAACGCATCTTTTGTATCATCATCCATTGTTGCCAAAATAGAATGGATTTTCTCATTTTCGAGAATCACATATTTTGCTACTTCGAACCTCATAGACAACCTCCTATTTTTATTTGTTTAATATTTTATTTATTACGTATAATATAATAATTTTCTTATCTTATTCAATGAAATAAGTTAATAGTCCATTTCTTTTTGATTTAAAATGACAAATTAATAAAATGAGTAGTCAGAGGTTTACTAAATTATACAAATAATGCTTAGACATCATCCCGTACTCGCCAAAGAAACTTATGAAAATCTCCCACATCCACTCAAACTTTCATTTGATGGAACTTTTGGACATGGTGGACATGTGGAATATTTTTTCACACACTTGAATGAGGATAATCCAGATGAATGTAAAAATTTAAAAATCGTGGCTTGCGATGTGGATGAAAAAGTAATGGCAAAATGAAAAGAATTTGTTGCAAAATGGAAGAATCAGATTTCTTTTTATCACTCTTCTTATGCAAATATCAAAGAAATTTCACAGAAAGAATGATTATTCGATTTTATGCTACTAGATTTATGAGTTAATTTGGAACATTTCAAGGATTGAAGTAGAGGTTTTAGTATAAAGTCCGATGCTCCACTTGATATGAGATTTGATACTTCTAAATGAGAACCAGCTTCCCATTTAATCAATAAATGAGATAAAGAAGAACTAGAAGAAATGCTAGTCAAATATGGAGATTTCAGTCCGAGAAATGCAGAATATGTAGTCAAATGAATCATAGAAAAAAGAAAAAAAAGTCCGATAGAAACTACCAGTGATTTGACTACTACCCTCCACGAACTCTGATTTTGAGATAAAAAACTTGCTATAATTTTTCAGGCGATTAGAATTCAGACTAATCATGAATTAGACCAGCTTGAAACTTTTTTGAAAGATTTTTGAGAATGCTTGAATATCTGAGGAAGGTGCGCGATTATGACATATCACAGTATTGAAGATAGGATGACAAAACTCGCATTCAAAGCTTTAGAAGAAAATGGAGATTTCAAATTAGTGAATAAAAAAGTTATTCAGCCGAATTATAAAGAAGTAGAAGCTAATAAAGCT
>Ga0310690_10010291_pt1 | contig 11645 bp, 7 predicted proteins | sample AusTroGonzalo_MG_2_FD_207661 | JGI IMG/M metagenome (GOLD analysis project Ga0310690, IMG submission 207661) | Bovine rumen microbial communities from tropical cattle in Woodstock, Queensland, Australia - Gonzalo_04 (v2) (version 2) | ecosystem: Host-associated > Mammals > Digestive system >...
ATGGGTATCCTAAACGAGAAATATTTTACTCTCAGTATGCTCCATTTGAAGAATATAATTGGTCTGGATTTAAGTATAAACAAAATTTATCTAATATTAAAAAGAATACCGATAGTAGTGAAATTACTACTAAAATGATTGTTCAAAATAATGTTAATGAATTTGCTAAAGATGGAATTTGCTCAATTACTAGGGCTATTGATAATCCGAGTGGTGAAAATATCCTCTATAATTTTGATTATTATATTAATATGGGATTACTAGATAAAGATCAGGTTATGACTGATTTATATGGTATTGAAGAAGAGAATTTAGGATATTATCCCAAAATGAAAGCTATTAATGATGAATTAGTTCCATTGAATGAACGTATTAACTCTGTTCTCGGCGCACTTGCTCAAGCTAAAGAAATGTATAATTATTCTAATATTAGTTATGACAGTGCCTTAGAAGAATATCGAAACGCTTTAAAAAAATATCATGATTATGAAAATATTAGCACAGCAGCTGAGAAAAACACTCTTTGGAGTGCGGTATGTGAAGCTAAATCTAAAATGGAGCAGTTTGATACTGATAGAGAAATGTATGAACGACAAATGTTAGAATATGAGAAATTATTATATGGGAAAATTGCCGATTTAGAAAATAGACCTTATTATAAAGGGAATTTTAATAATCAAACAGCATATTCTGAAGGAGATCTTGTAAGTTGGAAAGATAAATTATATTTCTTAGTCGGTAAGCCTAAGTATTTAACTTGGTTTAATGAGTTCGGTTTTGTTCCTAGTGACCCATCTCGTCCACCAGGACCAAATCCTAGACCAATACATTAGGAGGTGGATAGATGGCAACAAAATCTGAAATATCTAGCTGGCGAGGAAGTTTCCCATTGCGCTTTAGTGATGGAGGAAGTATTACTTTGACAATTCATCGTAATGCTACCAATGTTTTTCATACTATTTGGTGCTATGCATTAAGTAATACTACTGGTCCTTCGGCATCATGGCCAGAAGACAAACGAAAATTATTAGCTTATGAAGATGGAATTAAGTGGGGAAGTTCTGATCCTCTTTTTGGAACTTATAAAATAACTCTTCCTGAAAGCATTGAGTCATTATTTGATTTTACAAGTAATCCTAGTAACAACACAGTTAACAAAATAGGAATTAAAGTAGTAACTTACAGCAACAATAGTTACAGTGGGAATAGCATCATCGGCAGTTCGCAAATTTTTGATACTATTTTCACTGTTGCGCCGAGTGAAAAGATGTATCCGCAAGTAACATTGAGTATTAGTGATACCACTAATGCTTATAATGCAAGTGGTGGACAATATTTTTATATAGGAGAAGACGCCGCGCATTCATCTAATGGTTATATTAAATTTAACGTTAGATATTGGGAAGGCCATGAAGAAGGAAAAAGTGAATCTTTTAGTATTAATAATCAAGATATTACTTCTCAAATAACAGATGATGGATTTGCATATACCGTAAATAATATAAAAGATAATCAAAATAAAACCACATTTTCTTATACTGTTATTGACGGAAAAGGACTAAAAACGCAGATTGCTAATAGTGATCCTATAATAAAATACTGGACAGATCATGTTTCTTTGATGACTCAATTTAATAATCTAAAAGAAAACAGAGATGATGAAGAGCGATACGATTATAAAGAAGGAAAAACTCCTGTTCCTGCTTCTTTATATTTAGCACCAGATTGGCTTCCAAATCAATATACAACTGCCGAGCCACCAAACGACTGGGAATATTTTGCAGATATTGGTGACGATGCGACTGGTCTTATAAATCAACGTAATATTCTTAATGATAGAAAGCGCGAGCTTAACCTCCAGCTCTATCGTAAATATTATAAGTACATTCAAGAAGGAACTTGGTTAGATGATCAATATATCGATGATGACCTCTATTATCTCGATGCAAACAAAATCCTCAATCAATCCTCTTATCCAAAGGCAACATATACAATTGACGTGGTTGATATCGAAGGCATACCTAAATATGCGGCTTATACGTTCCAACTGGGGCAGCGCACTTATGTTGAAGACCCCGATATGTTTGGCTATACATATCTGACCGTCGCCGGCAACGAGAATGTGAAGACACCTTTTAAGAAAGAGGTTATTATCAGTGAGCGAAGCCGCAATTTAGACGATCCAAGTAAGTCAACGATTAAGGTACAGACCTATAAGAATCAATGGGAAGATATTTTCTCTAGCATTACGGCAACCACGCAGTCATTGCAATATGCTTCTGGCGGCTATAACAGGGCCGCGAATGCAGTTAATCCAAATGGTTCAATTAATGTTCATAGTCTTGAACAGACTTTTCAATCTGGTCAATTTGCTTTATCAGGCAGTGCAACTCAGAGTATTACTTGGGATGCAAGTTATGGTATCGAGATAACTGATTTGAGCAATAATTTGGTTAAACTGAGAATTGCTTCAAATGGTCTAGCAATTACTACTGATGGCGGCACAACCTGGAATAATGCTATTACGGGTAATGGTATTAATACGAATTATTTACTGGCTGGGCAAATTGATGCAAGTAAGATTAATATCATCAGCGCGGCCGGTGATTATGCATTTAGTTGGAATGAAAAGGGATTAAATGCAATTTTACCGAATTATACGGACGAAGAAAGTGAGCCTGCATACGGTGAAGCTTATGTTAGATTTAATAATCTTGGTATTTATGGCACGAAGCGCGGCGCAGAGATTGAAGAGGCACTTGCTTTATTACCGGCGAGCGCAACTGAACAGGATAAGATTAATGCAATTAAAGAGTACACTAATTTCTTTCTTAATTGGGATGAGTTATATTTAAGTAGTCAAGATATTGATGGCAATGTTATTAAATTAAATCCTGATGTTGGTCTTGAAATATATAGTGCAGATGGAAGTTATGCTTGGGATGAGGACAACAATACTATTTATAATGTAGATGTAAATGGTAACGTTTATCAAGACGGGGATTCAATTCCAGTATTGACATTAGGTGAATTTGCATATTCTATATTACCGAGTGGATATGAAACTACTTATGGCTTATTAGTTCGTAATAAGCAAGGAATGCCGACTTTATACACCGATAGCGACGGTGATTTAACCATGATTGGCGATATTACAGCGAATAGTATTACTGTTAATAATGGTTATTTAAAGCGGTTATACCTTGAAAAGAATTATAATTCAAGTACAACAAGTGGCCGTACAAGTTATTTAGGTACAAATAAAGATGAAAGCCAAGCCTTAAATGATAGTGATATTCTAATTAGTCTTGGTAAAGCACAAACCGGAGCATCTACATATTCGCATGGTAATTTCATTGTTAGAGCAGATGGTAAATATTTCGGTGAATTAGCTGCATTAAACTATGTTGATTCATGGGGTGTGCAATCTTATTCAGAAAATACTGAGCCAAATCAAACTGCCTATGCCATTTTACTTGGACATCATAGTCAAACGGTAGAACAAACCACAACCAATTATATTTTTTCTGCATTTAAAATAGATGATCCTAATGTTCATACTCAATCTGCAGCAAAAAGAGTATTTGATATTCAAGAAAATGGTACTGTTGACTTAGAAGGCGTGCTTAATGCTCGGAATGGAGTTAAATTAACCGGCTCATTGATGGCCTATGATCCAGATGACTCCTTAAAGTATATAATAATTAATGGTGATACTGGAACTATTGGTCATAGTACAAATTCATGGTTTATTGATGAGACAGGATATGCTGAATTTCAAAATGCAAGGATAAGAGGAAAATTATCTACTATTGTTTTTGAAAAAGAAAAGGTTTCCATGATAGGTGGAGATTTAGTTATTTCACCAACATTCTATATAGAAAAAGAAATAATAGAAGATACAGTAGAGGGCGGTTGGGATGTCAGCAATTTAGGACTTGATAATTATTATACTGATTTTTCTGGAAATGATAATCCAAATCAAGTAATATTTTATATTGCTGATTCAGAAGAAAGCAATGAATTTGATGGACAATATTATTTTGGTGTTATTATAAAAGAAGGTACTCAAGAACCTTACTCATATTTTCTTGATAATGATAGCCCCAGTGAAAGCGACGAACAACTTATTAATAAGTTATATAGTATTAGTATTAATTCAACTCCATATCATGGCAGTTTAACAGAAGGATCAAATATTATATTAGCTAATTTTGGTACCAATGTTATCCGTTTAACCGCAAATCAAACAGAAGGTGCAACCATTAAAGTAATGGGATCACTTAACAATGATGTACAGTCTCAGCTTGGATGGATCAATTTCGATGGTGACGCTAGAACAGCTATGCGTCAAACTGCGCAAGGACAATACGGTCTTTATTCTGAAAATGCATTTTTAGAAGGAAAACTGTATTTGCCACAAGTTGGTTTAACTAATGATAATGAATTGCCATTGGGGATAGATTTAATAGAAAATCCATATATACGACTTTCAGCAAAAATTCAATTTTCTTTATTTGTAGTTAATAAGCAATCTCATCCAGACTTTGCAAATTTTTATAATATATTTGGGAAAAATAATGGATATGCTGTTTTAAAAGAAGACGAGTTATATTATTTAATTACTGTAAGAGCTATGTTGGCCTCGGATGAAGTTTATGGATATGCTATTAATTTTGTAACTTCATTTACAGATTTTCCTGTAGATGAAATACAAAATGTTTATAGTATCACTCTACAAGTTTTAAATTCTGCCCCTAATGAGGATATTCCAGCTGGTGCTTTAATATATAAAATGCCAGATACTTTCTTGGGCCATGTAATTCGTTTTTGGGCGGGGCAAGATCCCCTTTATAAGGCTACTGCACCGTTCATTATAACTCAAGAAGGAAGTTTATATGCAAATAATGGATATTTTAAAGGAACTGTTATAAGTAATAATGCAATATTAGGACAAGATAATGGTATAGGCGGAGCTACTGATTATATAAGAATTATGATGGGAGCAGAAGGACTTACTTCCATAGAAATACAATCTAAGCAATTAAATAGTAGATTTGATGATTTAGATGCAACGTTAAGGTTGTATACAGATAATCGAATTGCTGAAACAATAAATTATGTAGATGAACAAATAGGAATTATTAGTGACAGAGTAACTGTTACTGAAAATGATTTATCTATTATTAATCAATATTTAACGCTTCCTCCAAATAATAACAATATAGGATATACTGAATTACGAAGCAATGGAAATGTAACTCTACGATTAACAGATAGTTTTTTAAGTATTAGAAATAATAGTATTAGTACTTCTGGAGGGCCGGATGCTCCAATTTTAACATATTGGATGGATAATATGCAAATTAATCCATACGGAGTTCGAATTGGTAGATTTGCTTGGATATCAGCTAGCAGTGGAAATTTACAATTAAAGAAGGTGGTATAATGGCAGTAACAAGTGGAAGTATATCAACTGCATTAGTAAATATAAATTATAGCGGCGCAACAGTATATAGGAATTTAGTTTTTAGTTGGACAAGAACAAGTGCTTCTGGAACAACTTCTAGAATTTCTTGGGAACTAAGAGGTGGAGGCACAGTTACTGCCTCAGATGAAAAATACTGTACGCTTTCTGGAACATATGTAAATATAGATGGAACTAGAAAATACACTCAATCAGGAAGTATGAATTTATCTTATAATACCCTTGTTGCTTCCGGAACTTGTGATTTTACTCATTCTAGCGCAACTAGTGAAAAAAGCTTTACTGTTGCTATTGGCGGAAATGTATATTCTAGTTCAACCAGTACGCAATCTGGTACATGGACACTTCCAGCTATTTCTACATTAACTGCAGCAGGAATGACGGTAGGAAATAATTCTTTAATTGTTGGCGGAAGTAGCACAAGGAATCCTGGCTTTACTTTTACAAATGTAAATAATAGTTTATGGTATGGACTGTATTGGTTTCCTGTTAATAATGGAGTTATTGCTTCTCAGGGGACTTTAATCTCCAGTGGTTTAGTTCAAGGAAGTGGGCTACAAACTACAGCGAATAATTGGAGTATAAATGATAAATCTGCGAGCTTTACTTCTCCGTCCCCTCAAGTTGCTTTTAAATTATACACCTATAAGGCTAACGATCCATCTGGCTCCAATATTGTAGGATATACTGATTTTACTTATAAAGATGTAACCTATCATGACAATTTAAAACCAAGTTTTGGCAGCAATTTTAGTATAATAGATTCTTCTGGATATTATAATAGTAATAGTAATTTGTTAAAAACTATTTCATCTGGAACAGGAACTAGTAGTACAATTAGTTTTGACACCAATGCTACATTAAGTAGCTATTTTGCTAAAGTTAATGGTAATAATGTAACTTCGAGTTTAGTCAATAATAATACTCAAATACGTTGCTCTTATGGTAAAAACGATTATAGCGGTAATACCATAACTTTTACTTTCTCTGTAACGGATAGCAGAGGGCTTACGCAATCTACCACTTCTTCATACACATGGGATAATTATAGTAATCCTACATTAACGCTTACTGCTTCTCGAAATGCCAGTGATCCAACTACTATTGTAGTAAGTGGCACAATATCTACTTTTAAAAGTAGCAGTCCATATAGAACATTAACCTTAACAGAAAACAATGGTAGTACAACAACCACTATTACAAGTGGAGCGACATCAAGTAGTTCCTTCTCTTTTACAAGAACTGGTCGTACGGCAAGTACAACTTATACTTATACTGCAAGTTTAGGGGATAGCTTTAAAACAGTTTCTGCACAAGCAATTGTTAATGCCGAATATGATTTTTTAATCGACGTTAAAGCTGATGGTACCGGAATAGGAATTCGTCGTGCAGCAGAATCCAATCAACTTATAATTGGTAATATGAGTGGTGGTATTAATTTATATAATAATTTAGATGTCAAACAAGGGAACTATTATTTAAATGGCACTGCTTTTGGCGATTCAATAACTAGAAATACATATACTCGTACAGCTAGAGGCACTCTTAGTTGGTCAAATCAAACTGACGGAGATTCATATGTAATTGCAAAATCTGCACTTGCTTTTTGGAATGGAGCTTTTAGCGGAACTGGCTCTAATTTAATGTACTGTGCTGCTCAAGATAGCGGCACAACTGGATCAAGGATTATCGGATTAGACCTTAGTAAAACGTACGGCGGTCCAGCAGCAGATTATGTAATAATTCAAGGAACAACTACTTCTGCAGATGCAATGACTGGGGCAGGACAACGCACTGGAACATGGCAATATCGAAAATGGAATAGCGGTTTTTTAGAAGTATGGTTTAATGGCTCAATTTATTTACCAGCTGCAGGAACTGCGTCTAATGGGTTTCTTAGAACAACAACGAATGTAAATATTCCTTCTGCTATAAAAAATGCTATTGGGACATTCGCAGATACTGCTGTTGTATCAATTACGGGTGCTTATTCTTATAGATTTTATACTTCTGGTGGGATTAAAACCGATGGAACACAATTTGAAGCTCAAATACTTGGTGCCAACTCAGGTTCTATAGCTGCTGCTAGTTGGTCGGGATGGAATGTTTATATATCTGGTCCAGCACGTTGATAAAATTTGTTTTCTCTTCAAATTTCTGTTATAATATTAATATAAAAGAAATAGGAGAAGAATACAATGACATTCAACGAAATCGTACTACTCAATAACTTTATCATGGACAACAAGGCAATGAAAATGCCGCTTAAAACCGCTTACAAACTCAATAAACTTCACGATGCAATTGCTTCCGATTACACATTCTTCAGTGATCGCTGTCGCGAGATAGTCCAGGAATATGCAATCGAAGACGAAAATGGACAGACAATTATTCCTCCAGAGAATATTGCCGATTATAATAAACACATTAACGAACTCCTATTTACCGAAGTCATCCCTCCTGAGATCACCTTTTCTTTAGATGACTTCGATGGAATGGATTTTTCTGTTGAACAACTTGCTCCATTTATGCCTCTTATAATTGAGTAACAAAAAAGAGCCAATTAAGGCTCTTTTTTGTTGTTTAAAAATCTAAGTCACCGATGACTTGTTTCTTAATGTCTGTATGTGTATCAGCGAAATATTTACCTATGCAAATGGCATCACTCTCATCGTCAGTAACTGTAATGTCATGCCATTCTTTGACCAGCATTTGCGCGCTGCGCTTTTGATCTGCTCGATAGCGGCCTTTCACACCACAGTGATGCCGCCAGGTGGCGATTAGCACAGTATTAACCTTGCATTTATCACGCGCCGCCGTTATCATTAATGCACCCATGACCTGTGATAGTAATTTGAACACATCATGTCCTATTGCATTGGGCTGATATTGTGTTTCCTCCAAACCAACTTCATCTGGCTGCCAGTTGGCAATCATGTTGTCTAACCACGCGCAAAGATCAACTATGCGGTCAAGTGGATCTGTCTTCGTACTCTCGAAAACACCGTAACTAATAAGTGCCTTCCCGTCATAGATGGAGTAGCCTGTTTTATGACTCGACTGATCTAAAGCGAGAATGCGATATTCGTCTGTTTTTGGAACCGCTGCGATATTCGTTATTTTCTTTTTTATGTTATTAACGCAAACAGGGCAAACTCGTCTGTTGCGAAGTTTGCCCCATGTGGTTTCAACAATATGTCCCTCATTACATTTGAATGTCATGAGCGTTTGTAGGTTCTTATATTCGCTGTCCAGACAGCTCCAACCGAAGAGTTCAAGCTCTTTGTTGATTTGGTCTAAGGTAATCTTAGACATTGTTTAACCTCTAATTATTTCCAGTTTCTCCGAAACCAGATTTTCTATCTTCACCGATCTCGTCTACGTTATCTACTTCATAGAAAACGCAGGTCGGTACTTCGCTAAGAACTAGCTGCGCAAATCTCATTCCTTTCGTAATAGTATAGTCTTCACCATAGATGAAATCATTTACCTTTCCTGTTTCAGGGTCAAATTTGATTTCCTTCACAACAGGATTAGTGTTCGTAATAATAACTCCAATCTCGCCACGATAGCCAGAATCAATTGTTCCCGGAGCATTAGCAACTCTTAATGGAGTTTTAACGCTCAGTCCAGAACGCGGCCGCACCTGAAGTTCATAGCCGAGCGGAACTGCACATTTCAGACCAGTTGGAACAATCTTCGTTTCTCCTGGTCTAATGGTAATGTCTTCTATTGCATAGACATCCATTCCAGCATCGCCGGCCCGCGCGTATTGTGGAATCTTAGCATCTTCATGGATTAACTGAATTGGTACAGAAATCATGCGCTTCGCAATACCTTCAGTTTCAGTTATTGCATTAGTGATGAGACCAATAAGCCGCTGCATGAATGCGATCTTCTGACCACTATAGCGGCCTTTCATAACATTTTCGACTTCATCTTGAAGCTCAGCAAAGACACCAAGAACATCTTCCGCATGAAGTCCATCGGCATTTAATGCTTGGACAAGAGCAATTTTATCATTTGGATTATTAAGTCTACGTTCAAAGTCCTGTAATAAGACTTCACTAAGGAAGGCGAACTCTTGTTCTGGAAGTTCAAGCGCGCTAAATAGACCAAGGATAACTTTCTTATTATCCTCATCTAAATCTGCATCGTTAATGAGATCTTCAAGACTTAATTCCTCTGCTTTTATTTCAGGAAACTGTATTACTTTATCTTCAGCCATTATTCTCTCCTACTATTAGTTCTTTTGCAAGAGGTAGGGATTCAATCCAATTACAGAAATCATGCCATTCAGATAGCTTATGATTCTTTCTTGCATGATAAATGTTCTTTAAAACAGCATAGTTACCTGTCCATGTGCGCATTTGAAGCCACGCAGAAGGAAGGATGCGGACAAGAGTATCCCAATATTGCATTTCGCCTGTTTCTGCAAAACGTTTTCTCAATGTTTCACAAGTACGAATGGTTTCTTCCCAAACGTCTCCAATAGTATAGCTATACATTGTATCATTTAATTTGAAGTTATAGTGTTCATCATTAATTGCGAAATTATTACTTGTTATTGGGAATTTGGTTAATGTATGCATTGTGCTTTCGCTATTCGTCGTGGTGCCGACCTTATATTGATCCATTTCCTTCCACCAATATAAAGGAGCGGTAATATCTACGCCGACATATATTTGACGTAATAATTTGCCATGATCATTGCCAGCCGCAGATAGTCGAGCAGCAAGGCCCACATCTTTTAGACCAAGCGTAGTTGCTTCCTCATCAAAAATAGAATCACTCTTATCCCAAGAAGCAAGTGGATTACGCATACCTCGAAATGCCGTTTCAATTCCCGCAATTTCTATATTTTTTATTTCAATCATTATAATACCTCTCTATTATTATTATAACAGAATTTCTGATAAATTCAATTTTTACGGAAGTTTATAAAACAATTCTTTTGCTGCGTAATATCCTTCCTTATATCCACGGTCATATTCCTTTTGTAGATTATTGAGCATATTGATTGGTACTTGTGGGAAGAAGGAATTGATGATAAATTCAAAGCTGACCTCTTTAACATCAAATTCAGACATCTTTTGTAAGACACCAATTACATCTTCTATTGCTACTGAGCCAAGACTAATTTCACTATCTTCCATATCCTACCTCAATCACATTTGCTCCAACCGCACTCCGTGCATTGAATACACCCACCTGCATGGACTAGCGGCGCCCCGCAAGCAGGGCATTTCTCGATTTCAACTTGAACCGGCTGTACATAATCTTTCTTAGGGGTCGGCGCGATTTTCTTCTCGGTCTTGAACTGATAACTATAATCTCCATTATCATCCAGAATGATGGCGCTGTTATAAATTTCTTCCTGCATTTCCTTTAATACTTTGGCAACCGCGGTCGGACAACAATTGCCAGGACTGGTATCTTTCTTAGTCGCAGTACGTACTGAATATGCTGGACAAGCGGTAATACTCTGTAATTGATCACATATTGCATCAAGAGAGATGCCTCCACGTGCAGCCAGGCTAATCATTCTACTGAGTCCATTCTGGAAGGACAGGCAACCACCTGTACTTCCTTTGCTGAGGAAGACTTCTCTAAACTCACCTGTTTCCCTATCGAAGAACGCTTCGCAATGAAGAGTGCCACATCCTGTCATCAGACGACGCTTGATACCGATGAGGTTGTCGGCGGCCGCGATTATTTCACCACGCTTAAGTGTAGTGATTTCTTCTTTTGGTTCTTCAGCTGGCTTTTCTTCTTCTTTTGTATCTGTTGTCAAAATGCCTGTTCTTGCGCATCCATCACGGAAGATGGTTAATCCCTTGAGTCCATTTTCCCAAGCGCTTATATAAAGTTTTTCTATTTCTTCAACAGTCGCTTCATTTGGAAGGTTAACCGTTGAGCTAATACTTGCATCAATATGTTTTTGCCAAATGGCTTGCATCTTAATGCGCTCTTCTGGCTTAATATCATAAGCAGTTACGAAATAATCTGGAAGTTCAGAATCATCTTTTAGCCCATGTTCTTCCATGTAATCTTTGACAATTGGTGTATATACTTTATAATAGGTATCTTTGTCATTTAATGACTCGGTTTTCCTTGTATAATAATTGGCAAAAATTGGTTCAATTCCACCACTAAC
>Ga0310690_10010292_pt1 | contig 11644 bp, 7 predicted proteins | sample AusTroGonzalo_MG_2_FD_207661 | JGI IMG/M metagenome (GOLD analysis project Ga0310690, IMG submission 207661) | Bovine rumen microbial communities from tropical cattle in Woodstock, Queensland, Australia - Gonzalo_04 (v2) (version 2) | ecosystem: Host-associated > Mammals > Digestive system >...
GTGACTTCGAGGCAGTCAGGCACGGACTCCGGCAGGACGGCGAAGTTGTGGTTCTGGCTGGTGATCTCCACCTTGTCCGTCGCGAGGTTCTTAACCGGATGGTTGCAGCCGTGGTGTCCGAACTTGAGTCGCCCGGTCTTCGCCCCGCACGCAAGCGAAAGGAGCTGATGGCCAAGGCAGATTCCCATCATCGGAACCTTGCCAAGCAGCTTGCGGATGTTCTCGATGGCGTAGGTGACGGCGGCAGGGTCGGCCGGGCCGTTGGAGAGGAACACGCCGTCAGGCTTCATCGCGAGAACGTCTTCGGCTGGCGTCTTCGCCGGAACGACCGTGACGCGAGCCCACGATGCAAGCGAGCGCAGGATGTTCATCTTAACGCCGAAGTCATAGCAGACGATGTGAGGAACTGGGGGCTGTGTACTGGAAACGGGGAACTCATACACCGCATCGCATGTCACCTTCGACGCATAGTCCTGTCCGTCAAGCCCTTCCCACGCGCAAGCTTTCGCAATCGCCTCCTGTTCCTCGTCTCCCGTTCCCTGTCCCCCGACGCACAGATACGCCTTGCGGTTGCCGTGGTCGCGCAGGTGAACCGCAAGCGCACGCGTATCGACGCCATAGATGCCTGGGACTTTGTTCTCCTTCAAGTATTCGTCGAGGCTCTTCTCGCTGCGCCAGTTGCTCGGCTCCGTCAAGTCGCCAATGACGAGCCCTGAAAGAAAGAGCCCACGGCTCTCAACATCCTCCGCGTTCACGCCGTAGTTGCCGACTTCGGCAGTTGTGAGCGTGACGAACTGCCCTGCGTATGACGGATCGGTCAGGATCTCCTGGTAGCCGCACATTCCCGTGTTGAAGACGACCTCGCCAAGCGCGTCCTCCGCCGCGCCGAATGCGACGCCGTGGAACACCGTCCCGTCGTCAAGGGCCAGGAACGCCTTCCTCTCGCGCTCCGCCTTCCATTTCTCAGTAAGACCGTTCATTGCTTTTCTCCAGATAGTGCCTAATGGCGGTATGCAGGACTTTGTATCCGCCAGGCGTCGGATATTCACCCGTGAAATACCAGTCGCCGATTTGAAGCGTTTGTCCGTCGGATACGTCACCTGACGTCAGGCATCTCCGCAAATCGCCCACAGTCTGATAGACGACGGCGACCTCGGCTTTCATGTCGGGCGGGGTGAGTAGCCGGGCGATCTCGGCGCAGTGCTGTTCGTCGGTGAAGCGGGAGTAGAGCGAGGCGAGAGGGTTGCCGGACGTCTCTGCGCAAAGAGCCTCCTTCAGCTCAGCCTCGGCAGACTCGCCCATCAGGTTGACAAGCGCCTTGAACGCGACTAGCTCGCCGAGCGTGGACATGTCGATGCCGTAGCAGTCGGGATAGCGGATCGGCGGCGCGGAAGAGGCAATCACGATTCTCTTAGGCCCAAGCCTGTCGAGCATCGGCAGGATAGCGTTCTTCATGGTGTTGCCGCGCACGATGGAGTCGTCCAGGACGACGAGCGTGTCCGCGCCGGGCCTGACTAGCCCGTAGGTTACGTCGTAGACGTGCTTGTAGAACTCGCGCCGCGCGGCTGCGTCCGCTATGAACGTCCTGAACTTCGCGTCCTTGACGGCGATTTCGCCGAAGCGGATGCGCCCATGCTCGTCGAAAAGCCGTTCAAGCAGACCGTGGAAGGCTATTCGCGCAGAGTTGGGGATGTAGCTGAAGAAGATGTCTTCCAGAGGTGCGTCCGCCGCCTTCAAGACCTGCGGGAGCAGTGCGGCGCCGAGCGCCTTGCGCTCGCGGTGGATGTCTGCGTCGTTCGCGCGGGAAAAGTAGATGCGCTCGAACGCGCATGGGCGCGGCGAGCCAGAAGCGAAAAGCGGGTGAAGCGCGACTTCGGCGGACGGCGATACGACGAGGGCCTGGCCTGGAGGAAGTTCCTTCACGTCATCGGGCGGAACGTCGAACGCCGCCTGTATCGCCGGACGTTCGCTCGCCACGACGACGACCTCGTCGTCAACGTAGTAGAAGCCGGGCCGGATGCCGTGCGGATCGCGCGTCGCGAAAGCCCATCCGTCGCCGGTCATGCCGCAAAGCGTCCACGCTCCGTCGGCGCCTTCGAGCGCATTTGAGACGGCGGAGGCGAGGTCGCCGCGCTCCAGCTGCTTTGCGATAAGCTCCGTGATGAGGTATCCGTCCGCCCTGCTCGTCGGGAACGATCCGTGCCGACTGTAGTCGTCGAACAGCTCTGCGGCGTTGGTAAGGTTGAAGTTGCCAGCGAGGAGAAGCGTATGCCTGAGGTCGCTCGCCTCGTGGACGAACGGATGGCAAAACGCCACGTCGTTTTTCCCGAACGTGGCATAGCGCAGATGACCAAGGAATATCCGCTCTCGACAGGCTTCACGCCGCGCAATCATGCCTAGGATGTCCGCAAGCGGCGTTGACGAGGCGGACTTTAATATTCGGTAGGGAGGCGAGCCTGGCGCGGGGTCTGCGCTCAAAGTCGCCGCGCCCGCACCGTCCTGTCCGCGGTTGTGCTGTTTCTCTAGAAGGAGCGACAGCTTAGTTCCGCCGAAATCGCCGATGGCGACGGCGGGCTTTCGCAAGACCACCATCGCCACGGCGCATTCGTGCTTCAGTTGTTCTGACATTCCAGTTGAACTTCTTCGATTCCGGTTTCCTTAGTACAAGAACAACATGTCGCGGTATTTAGGCAGCGGCCAGCGCTTGTCAGAGACTCGTTTCTCCAGCGAGTCGACCGTAGTGCGCAGCGCCTGCATTGTGGAAAGGACGTCTTCTTCCGAAGCCGCTCCGGACAGGGCGTCCTCAAGTCTGCGAATGCCGTCCTTGAGCGCGTCGAGTCCGCTCCCGAGCTCCACTAGGCTTTCGCGGAGCGCGGCAGTTCCGCAGGATACGCCCACCTTCTCGGCCTTTGCGAACGCCTCCGCCGTCTCAAGGTACTCGGCCTTGACCGCCGGGAACACCATCTCGCTCGCGATGTCGCGTGCGCAGGCGCCTTCGATGCGGACCTTCTTTGAGTATTCCTCAAGGAATATCTCGTAGCGGCTCTTGAGTTCGCGCTTGGTCATCACGCCGTACCTCTCGAAGAGCGCGGCGTTTTCCTTCTTCGTGAGCGCGGCGAGGGCGGACGGCGTGTCGGGTGCGTTGGGGAGTCCGCGCCTCGCGGCCTCCTCCGGCCACTCCGCCTCGTATCCGTTGCCGTTGAAGACGACGCGCTTGTGCGCCTTGAGCGAGGACTGCAGTATCTTCTGGAGCGCGTTGTGGAACGCGGGGGTGTGCTCGCCAGGCTTCGCCTTGCCAGCGACCTTCGCTTTTTCGAGTTCTCCAGCAATGCGGTCCACCGCCTCTGCGACGATCGTGTTGAGGACGGTCATCGGACCAGAGCAGCAGACGCTGGAGCCGGGCGCGCGGAATTCGAACTTGTTGCCGGTGAAGGCGAACGGCGAAGTGCGGTTGCGGTCCGTCGCGTCCTTCGGAATGGCGGGCAGCGTGTCCACGCCGATCTTCATCGTTCCGTTGGCCGTGTGCTTTGCGCTCTTCGGGTTCTCAAGCTGGTCGAGGACCTCCGCAAGCTGGTCGCCGACGTAGATCGAGATGACGGCCGGCGGCGCCTCGTTTGCGCCGAGCCTGTGGTCGTTGCCAGCGCCGGCGACGGAAGCGCGCAGAAGGTCGGCGTGCTTGTCGACGGCCTCGATGACGGCGCAGAGCATCGTAAGGAACACCGCGTTCTCATGCGGATTGCTTCCAGGGTCGAGGAGGTTCTTTCCGCCATAGGCCACGGACCAGTTGTTGTGCTTTCCGGAGCCGTTGACGCCGGCATACGGCTTCTCATGCAGGAGGCACTTGAGCCCGTGCTTTTCTGCGACGTTCCTCAGCGCGTCCATGACGAGCATGTTGTGGTCGCTTGCAAGGTTCAGCTCCTCGAACTGCGGGGCAAGCTCGAACTGCGCCGGCGCAACCTCGTTGTGGCGCGTCTTCGCAGGTATGCCGAGCTTCCAGAGTTCGCGCTCGACGTCGTTCATGAACGAGAGAATGCGGTCGGGAATCGCTCCGAAATAATGGTCCTCAAGCTGCTGTCCCTTCGCCGACGGCGCGCCGAAGAGCGTGCGGCCCGTCAGTACCAGGTCGGGGCGCTTCTTCCAGTATTCCTTGTCTACGAGGAAGTATTCCTGTTCCGCGCCGAGCGTGCAGCCGGTGTGCGCCTCGCTGCGCCCGAAGAGCTTCATGAGCCGCTTCAGCGACTTGTCGAGCGCCTGCATTGACCTGAGAAGCGGCGTCTTCTTGTCGAGCGACTCGCCGGTGTAGGCGCAGAACGCCGTCGGAATGCACAGCGTCGCGCCGTTCGAATGGCGCTTAATGAAAGCCGGGCTCGTGGGATCCCACGCCGTGTAGCCGCGCGCCTCGAAGGTGGAGCGGATTCCGCCAGACGGAAACGACGACGCGTCGGGTTCGCCGACGATGAGGTTCTTGCCGCTGAAAAGCATGATCGGCTCTCCGTCCTTCAGTTCAAGGAAGGAGTCGTGCTTCTCGGCTGTCGAGCCGGTCATCGGCAGGAACCAGTGGGTGTAGTGCGTGGCGCCGCGGTCCATCGCCCAATGGCGGATTCCGTGCGCGACCTCGCCAGCGATGGATGGATCCAGGGGTTTGCCTTCGCGAATCGTCGCCTGCAGCTTCTTCGCGGTATCCTTGCTTAAATATGTCTTTATCGCCTCTTCGCCGAACACGTCAGCGCCGAAGTCGGTTGCAGCCTTTGTCTCTTCCGTCATTGTATTGTTTCCTTAGTGTTTGTCATCACCGCCGCCATCGCGCCTAATCGCATCCGCCGACGATGTTCGCGGAATATATTAGCACAAGCCGTGCCAACGCCGGAAAGCACAAATCTTTTACATTTTATGTAGCCAGCCCGCAATCCAACCGCAAGGGATTTACAAAGCTTTGCACAGCCCTTCAACCACGACATCGCCCATTTCATGGCAACGGTCGTAAAGCTCTTTGCGCGTCGACTGCCGCGCCAATAGGAATGTTTACCATACTGAACTTGAATCGCGGTCTGCGCGGCTTATCGCATTCACGACAACCCCTTGTGGTGGGAGAGCGTGGAGAAGCGCAAGCGGTCAATCGAACGCTGGAAAAAGTCGCCTCTCTCGCCGGAGGAAATGATGGAACAAAGTCGGCGTCTATCCCGCTCGCTCGAATTGATAAACAAAGGTTCCTCTCCGCAGTAAGCCGCGTTGCCCGTTGTTGAACACAACGGCAACCCTATAATCATCCAATGGCTTTGCGGAAATCGTCTTTGCATAGCTAAGCATGGCAGACCTCCTTTCTCACTTCACTTCCAACGGCGAAATCTTGAAGAACTTCTTGTCGCTGCCGGAAAGTCTGTGCGCAAAACGATTACTTGCACTAGGCATCAACAGGGCCGATGTAAGTGACATCGCGCTCAAGGCGGAAGAGAAGCTTCGACTTGTCCGACTCCGCAGCCTCCTTGGTGCCGCGCGTCTCGACTACAACGCGGCATTCCCTGTCTTCCTCGCGCATCGGCGCGTCGGGAACGAAGCGCACGACGAGGAGATCCCTTCCTCCTTCCTGGACTGTGCAGGCGCCGAGCCGTCTGCCCGTTCTAGTCTCAACCCATACGCGCCCCTGTCCATTGTCCCCATTTGACGGCTGATCCTTTGGCACATACATGTCAACGCCGGATATGTAAATGTCGTTCTCGGCATCAATATTGCCTGGTGTCGGGTCCGTGCTTGAACCGCCGAGGACCTTCTCAATCCCGATCGTGTTCCTGGCGTTGTTCACGAGAGGTGCTTTTGCAAGCGAGTGGCGCAGAGCGGGACTTTCGGTCGCATGGATTTCAAGATGGTTCTTCTTGGCGTCAAGCTTGCCGTTGGCGTAATCGATCACTCCGGTTATGCATGGCTTGAGCGTCACTAGATTGCCGAGCCGCACGGCACATCCATTCGTCCTTGCGATGAACTTCGGCACTACGTCAAGAAGCGTAGCCAATACCGTTTCAACAACATTGACGGTAAGACCGGATGACTGGTGAATCTCCTCCGCGAGATCGCTTACGTTGCAGATGTTGTCCGTGGAATTCTCCGGCTCAAGCCGATATTTGTTTTTGTAGCACGGTATGGGGCGGAATCGAACACCGCCTTCAGGAAATAGATAGCTGTCAGACTTTATCTGGCAGTCATGCCGAGTGACAGTAAAGGAACTGCTAGCCCTTTTGGGCCTCATGAATGATTTTTCTATGCTCATGGGAACATTATACCATAAAAAGAGTGTGGAACGCAATCGCCTTCCCTAGGGTATAGCCGACAAGTAGTACTAGTTGTTCCCTCAAATACTACTAGTTGTTGCATCAAGTAGTACTACTTGTTGCCTCAACTAGTACTACTTGTTGCGTCAACTAGTACTAGTTGTTCCAACAACTACCCCTACTTGTGGCGTCAACTAGTACTACTTGTTACCTTGTCCCTACGGTGCCTTGTGGATGTAGCCGCTGACTACGATGGATGAACTTGGCGCGAAGCGCTTCCTTGTAGGCACAGCGAGGGAAAATATGCTACAATATCCGCCACATGAACAAAGCAACCGACAATCAAGTAGACCACAACCGACAGAAGAAGGCGGCTGTCATAAACGACTTCACTAGCTTCGGACGGTGTTCCCTCGCAGTAACGATACCCATACTCTCCGCTATGAAGGTTCAATGCTGTCCGGTTCCGACGGCCTTCTTCACCAACCACACAGGCTTCGAATCTTTCTCCTGGACCGACAACACCACGCACTTGGACGACTATATAAAAGAGTGGCGCAAGCTCGGCCTCCGCTTCAAGGCGATCCAGACGGGATTCCTCGGCTCCGGCGAGCAGGTGGCGTTCGTCCACCGCTTCATAGAGGCGTTCGGTGGTCCGGGCACAATGGTGTGCGTCGATCCGGTCATGGGCGACTACGGGCGGCTCTATCCAACCTACGACCGGGAGCGAGCGGACTCGATGCGTTCGTTCCTCGACGTGGCGGACATACTCACACCGAACCTCACGGAGGCGTGCTTCCTCGCAGACGAGCCGTACCGCACCGACTTTGCCGACGGAGAACTCGCCTCGCTTTGCGAAAAGCTTTCCGAGAGAAACAACGCCAAGGTCGTGGTGTCGGGGATTCCGCGCGGAGAAAACCTCGTCAACTTCGTCTACGAGCGCGGACGCCCGGCCACGCTCTGCGTCGAGCCGAAGATCGGCGGCGACAGAAGCGGAACAGGCGACGTGTTCGCGTCAGTCATTCTCGCGGACGCGGTGAACGGCGTCGACTTCGCCGAAGCAGTCAGGAAGGCGAGCGCATTCACCGCAAAGGCCGTGCGAAGGTCTGTGGAGATGGGCCTGCCGGAGAAAGACGGGCTCGCCATCGAAGAAGTCCTTGGAGACCTTGCGTCATGACGATCACCTATCAGGTAAAGCAGTCCGTCTACGTCAACCTCACGAACAGATGTCCGTGCGCCTGCCGGTTCTGCCTTCGCAACAACGCCTCGGGCGTGTACGGATCGGACTCGCTCTGGCTGGAGCGCGAACCGACGCTGGACGAAGTCTCCGCAAGCCTTGACGAGTGGGACTACGGACGCTTCCGCGAAGTCGTTTTCTGCGGATACGGCGAGCCCACGGAAAGGCTGGACGTCCTGCTCGCAGCCGCAGAGCGCCTGAAGAAGCGCGACCCCGCCCTTCGCGTGCGCGTGAACACCAATGGACTTTCCGACCTCATCAACGGCAAGCCGACCGCCTCGCTCTTCGCCGGAAAGGTTGACTGCCTCTCGATAAGCCTCAACACGGACGACCCGGCTGAGTATCTCGACGTATGCCGCCCGAAGTTCGGCGAAGCGGCGTACCCCGCCCTTCTGAAGTTCACCGAAGCCGCCGCCGCCGTCGTCCCGGAAGTCGTCATGACGGTAGTCGGCGAACCTGTCACCGACGTCGCAAAGCAGGCGCGCTGCCGCGCAATCGCGGAGCGGCTCGGCGCGCGCCTCCGCGTCCGTCCCTACGAAAGCTGACGCTGACGGACGCCCCCGGATTCACCGGCGAAACTCGGCCGTGGCCGACGCCAATCCGTCCGCGCTTGCCGTCAGACGCGCAGTCGCGCCCTGCTTCAGACGCAGATAGACCGCAGCCCGACCGAAGCAGAGCGGATGCGACTTGACGTCCTTGAAACTATCCATACCACGCGGATCGGAATTGCCGACAGCGAGAATCTCGCATCCTTCCGCGGCAAACGACACGCGACGGTTGTCGTTCGGCACGAAGTTGCCGTCTGCGTCGGCAAGCGTCACCTGCACCACGCAAAGACTGCCGTAGACGCGTTCCGGCGTCAGCGCCACGCGCACAGCGGCGCCCGCAGTGCGCATCGTCTCCGTGCCGACGACCTTGCCGTCCTTGCCGTAAGCGACGACCTTCAGCTCGCCGGGCTCGTACGGAACCTCCATCCACATAAGGCGGTAGCGCGGCATGACGGAGTAGTAGTCGTCGAGGCTTCCGGCGTTGGGCTCCTTCCGGCGGCGTCCGAGCGAGCGTCCGTTCAGGAACAGCTCCGCCTCGTCCGCGCTCGTGTAGGCGAACACAGGAATCGTCTTGCCCTCCTTTTCCGGGAAGTTCCAATGGCAAGGCACGAGATGAAGCGTGAAGGCGTCGCGGTTCCAATGCGCCCGGTAGATGTAGAAGCGGTCCTTCGGCAGCACGCAGAGGTCGCAGATTCCGAAGTATGAGCTGCGCGAGTCGTTGTATGGCGTAGGTTCGCCGAGGTAGTCGATGCCGGTCCACACGAACTCGCCGCCCACGAACTGGTCGCGCTCCATGCGCAGGAATTCGCGGTCTGGGATGTCGCTCCAGCGCGCCGCGTTGCGGTCGTAGGAGTCGACGCGCTTGACGGCCTCGGCGTATTCGGTCTTTTTCGCCGGAAGCTTGTCCGCGTAGTAGCCCCATTCAGAGAGCGCGGACGCGCTTTCGGTGTAGAGCAGCGGCTTGTCGGGCGCGTGTGCGCGCATCTTGTCGTACATCCCGCGGTAATTCCAGCCCGTGATGTCGAGGGCGTCGTAGTCACCGCGCTCGCCCGCCTTCGGAAAGCAGCTGCCGATGCCAACAGGGCGCGTGTCGTCTTCTGCGCGCACGACGTGGCGGAAGCGCGCGCAGCGCTCCACGCTCGTGCCAGTGGCGAGTCCGCTCGACCAGCTCTCCTGTCCGGGCGGCATCACGCGTCCGATCGAGATTTCGTTGCCGATCGACCACGCGAAGACGCAAGGGTGGTTGCGGTCGCGACGGACGAACCTGGCGAGCTGGCGCGAAACAAAGTCTTCAAGCGGCTCGTCTCCGCGTCCGCACGTCTCCTGCCACTTGTCGAAGCACTCGTCCCACACGAAAATGCCCATCTCGTCGCAAAGGTCCAGGACGCCCGGCGCCGGACAGTTGTGCGACGTCCTGAGCGCGTTCGCGCCCATGTCGCGCATGACTGCGAGCTGACGGCGCATCGCGTCTTTGTCGAAGGCCATGCCGAGCGGGCCTAGGTCGGAATGGAGGTCCACTCCGTTGAGCTGCACGCGCTTTCCGTTGAGGATGAAGCCACGGTCGGCGTCGAAGCTGAACTCCCGCAGTCCTATGCGGCGCACAAGCGAATCGGCGAAGCCATCTCCGCTAATGGAAACTTCCAGCGTATAGAGCTTCGCGCCGTCCACCAGCTCCCACAGCTGCGGATTCGGCACCTTGAACTCCAGCTTGAAGTCTTCGTCGGCGTAGCCGTCCACGTCGAAGTCGCCTTTCGCAGTGGCGACAACCGCACCAGTCGGATCCTTCAGCACCGCATGCGCCACGCCCTTCGCGGACTTGAAGCGTCGGCTCGTGACGACGCCGCGCACCTTAACCTCGGCGCGGTCGGTGAGGACGTCTTTTGTGGTGACGCGCAGTCCGTCGTCTTCAAGGTAGACATCGTCCGTCTTCACCAGATGCACCGGACGATAGATGCCGCCGCCTGGATACCAACGCGACTTGAAGTTGTCCGTATCGACCGTCACGACGATCTTGTTCTCTCCCTTCATCAAGTACGGGGTGAGGTCGGCGCGGAACCCAAGGTAGCCGTATTCCCCGCGTCCGCACGGATTGCCGTTCGCGAACACGGTGGCATGGGCCATCACGCCTTCGAAGTCGAGGAACACCCGCCCTTTCGGAACTTCGCCGATTGATATCGCCGTCTCGTACACTCCATGCCCGCGCCACGGCAGCTTGCCTGTGCTGCCGTCGAGCTTGTTGTCGAACGGCCCCGCAATCGCCCAGTCGTGCGGAAGCGTCACGGACACGGCGTCGGCGCCCTCCTTTGTGAATTTCCATCCAGTGTGGAACTCCTCTACCGTGCGCGCCGCGCAAGTGCCAGCGACAAGCGCCGCCGCAATAACGAAGAATGCCTTTGTATGCATGTTCATGTATTCTCCTTTCATCGCTGAATATTTTACCATATTTCGGCGGATTGACAAAGTGCGCCTTAGTCTGCCAGACGGCGCGTAAGTTCGCGCCAAGGACGCATCACGAAATCGCGTTCGCGGGCGCGAGGATGCGGGAGCGTAAGTTCCGGATCGTCCGAGGTCATTCCGCCGTAATCTATCATGTCGATGTCGATAGTGCGCGGGCCGTTTCTGACGCTCCGCACCCGGCCGAGGTCTTCTTCGACACGGTGCATCCGGTTCGAGAAGTCGTGCGCGTCCAAAGCGGTGTCGAAGATTGCGACTTGGTTGAGGAACTTGAGTCCCTGAAACTCCTCCGGCACTCCGACTGGCTCGGTCTCTTCGACGGGACTCGCCGCGACGAGGCGCGTGGTCGGGAAGCGGCAGACCGCGTCCAGAGCCTTGGCTATGTATTCGCGCCGAGGCTCGATGTTCGACCCGAGCGACAGCACCACTCTCACAGATCTCATATCGTCAGACATCACGTCTCCTCGTTATGCCATGTATGATCCGAACTCCGAACATTGAGAGCATATTTTACCATAATCGCCCGGTGCATGAAACAGCATCTTCCGAATGCGCAAAGAAACTTCCGCCGGAGTGGAAAACCGCCCGCTCGGTGTGATATAATATTGCGCCAGAAAGGTAATCATACAACAATGCGCGATGCCGAGTTCTCAGTCGGGCGCGTGACTCGATTTTACGTGCCGCTCCTCGTACAAGGATTTTCTCAGTCCTTGTCGTATCCGCTCGTCGCCGGCATAGTGACGCACGGACCACACGGCGTCGACGCGCTCACCGCCTTCAGCCAGGGGCTGATGATCATGTTCATGATCGGCGCGATAGGCGGCGGGCTCGTCACCACAGGGCTCGTTTTCGCGAAGACCTGGGTCGGTTACGCCGCGTTCAAGCGCCTGAACGCCTTCATGATGACGGCCCTTCTCGCGCTCCAGTGCGTGCCGGCGCTGCCGCCCTTCAGCGGATGGGTGTTCGAGGGCATCTTCGCATTGCCGCCGGACCTTGCGGCGATTGCCGCGCAGACGCTTCTGCTGGGCGTAGTGATGAACGGGCTTTTCTTCCTCCGCAACGTGCCCATGGTCGTATTGTTCAACAACCTCGAAAGCGCAAAAGCCAACAACGCCACGCTTGTGCGCGTCGCGGCGACGCTC
>Ga0310690_10010295_pt1 | contig 11642 bp, 10 predicted proteins | sample AusTroGonzalo_MG_2_FD_207661 | JGI IMG/M metagenome (GOLD analysis project Ga0310690, IMG submission 207661) | Bovine rumen microbial communities from tropical cattle in Woodstock, Queensland, Australia - Gonzalo_04 (v2) (version 2) | ecosystem: Host-associated > Mammals > Digestive system >...
CCGTTCTTCTGATTACTATTATCGCTACCGAGCTCGGTAAGCTCGTTTCCAAAGAAACGAAGGTTGACATTCTTGTTACGCCTTTCGTTACGATCTTCAGCGGCGGTCTTCTTGCCATCCTCTGCGCACCGCACATCGGATGGGCTGCAAGCAAAGTCGGAACGTTCATCAACTGGGCAACCGACCAGGCTCCGTTCATTATGGGTCTTCTTATCTCCGTCGTTATCGGTATCGCTCTTACGCTTCCGATCAGCAGCGCTGCAATCTGCGCGGCCATCGGAATCTCCGGTCTTGCAGGCGGCGCCGCGGTTGCGGGCTGCTGCGCGCAGATGATCGGATTTGCCGTAATGAGTTTCCGCGAGAACGGTGTCGGCGGTCTTGTTTCCCAGGGCCTCGGCACAAGCATGCTGCAGATGGGTAACATCGTAAAGAATCCGCGCATCTGGATTCCGCCGATTCTTGCTTCCGCAATTACCGGCCCGATTTCGACCTGTCTCTTCGAAATGCACATGGACGGCGCTCCGGTCTGCGGCGGTATGGGTACCTGCGGACTTGTCGGACAGATCGGTGTCATCACCGGCTGGACCGCTACCGGAATTACCCCGGGCGCGAAGGAATGGATCGGCCTTATCCTGATCTGCTTCGTTCTTCCCGCAATCCTTTCCGTCATCTTCTGCGAAGTGCTCCGGAAGGCTGGCTGGATCAAGAAGGACGATATGAAGCTGCCGGAAAACTAAAAACTTTTGAACATAAAAAGAGCCATCATTCTACGCTTGTAGAATAGTGGCTCTTTTTTTGTCGTTTAATCTTCTTTTGTCACATTTTCCGAAGGAGCCATTTCGGCCTCTGCCTCTTGCTTCCTCAGAAACTCCTCGCGGGTGATTTCGAGGTTCACGCAGACGAGATCGTTGCCGAATACCGTGTGGATTTCCTCCTTCGGCGTCGCGTCGTCAGCCGGCGTATGGAACCCGACGGACAGATAGCAAAGCGCCGCCGGAACGTTATCACGGAATACTCCGAGTGTCACCTTTTCCGCGCCGCGCTCGGCAAATGCGACACGAAGCGCCTCATTAAGCATTCTTGCGCCATATCCCCTGCCGCGCTTTAAGTAATCGACGATTACGAAACCGAACCGGATCATGGAACGGTCTTCCGGGTTCGGGTAGCGCATGATCAGGTGCCCGATTACCTTTCCGTCATCGACGGCCGTGTACGGAAAGAAATCATTGCTCGTCTCGAAGCCGTCATAATTCCGGTTGATGTCGCGGGGTGTGATCGGATACTTTCCGAATCGTCCGGCGCTCCACATATAGCAGGTGCGCTCGTCGGCTACCCAGCTGATAATCGTCTCCGCGTCACTTTTCACATATGTCCGAAGTTGAAGCATAACCTTTTAGCCTTCCAGATAATTCAATACATCACCCTGCACCTCGGCGTGCGGGTACTCGTCGTACACCGGGCTCGGGATATGCGGCTCAAACATGAGCGGACGGAACCAGAGCGCCTGCACGGGCTTCATGCCGATTTCCTTTGCTACGGCGAGTTCGTTGGAGCCGCCGTCACCGACATAGAGGCACTCTTCCGGCTCAACATCGAGCTCCGCCATGATGCGGTAATAGATTTGCGGGTCCGGCTTTTTGATGCCCTGCTCGTAGGAGAGCTTAACCGCGTCGAAAAGTGGATATAAAGGACTTGCCTTAATCAGCTCCGCCTCGTCGGAGAAACAGTTGCTGACAAGGCCGGTCTTAACGCCGCGCTCATGCAGCGAATTGAGAAGGCGGATCGATTCGGACGGAATCATTGAGAACGTGTCGCCCAAAGCCGCGAGACGCTTGCCCGCAATCTGCTGAACGGTCTCCGGCGAGTACTTTCCGATTGCCTGCAGGGTGGCTGCAATGCCCTCTTCCATCGTCTTGAGCCCGATGGTACGGTCCGTCTCATTTGCGTGCCATGCCGCGCGAAATTCATCGGTTGTCACGCCGAGATCTTCCGCGATATTCTCGCTGAAATAAGTGCGTCCGTTGAACAGCGAAACCAGCGTTTCAAACATGTCGAAGATAACTGCTTTAATCATCCTCTGCCTCCTCGTTATTGTATTTTCAGGTACTTATAGTGCCCGGATAACCTATTTGCTTCTTTCGATTACAAATACGATGATTCCGACGCCGATAACCAGGCATATGCCGAGAATCATGAATAGTTTTGAGGGCGAGCCCTCGTTGGTCTTCTCCGGAACAACCGTCGCCGTGGGGATTACCGTTCCGCCAGACGGATTCTGCTCGGTAAGAGTCGGTGTAGCGGTAACCGCCGGCGTCTCCGAGTATCCCGGTTCCTTCGTCGGCTCCTGTGTCGGCGTAAGCGTCGCTTCAGGAGCATCGGTTACATCCGGTGCCTCGGTCACTTCAGGTGTTCCGGTCGGCTCCTCTGTCGGGGTAGGTGTCTCAGACGGTTCCTCAGTGGGAGTAGGCGTCTTCCCCGGTTCCGTTGTAGGAGTGGGTGCTTTCGTCGGTACCGGCGTAGGTGTTGCAGGCTTCGTAGGCTCTTTCGTCGGAGTGTTCGTCGGTGCTTTGGTCGGAGCATTCGTCGGCGTCGCCGTGGGCGTCTTGGTCGGTTCTTTGGTAGGCTCCTTTGTAGGTTCCTTTGTGGGCTCTTTGGTCGGCTCCTGTGTGGGTTCCTGTGTCGGTTCACCGGTCGGTCCGTCACCAACAATTTGAAATGTAACTGTTGTGCTTCCCTCAAAATTTCCTATTCCAGTAACCGTAAACGAAGCTGTACCCGGATTCACGTTATTTGCATATGTGACGGTATAATCCACATCCTTCTTAAGCGTCATCCCGTTAACCGTAATCGGAAAATCTTCAAATACAATCGGCGACCCAGTATACGGCATACTCGATATTCCCGAAAAGCTCAGCCCGCTTAAATCAAGCGGAGTGACCTTGATGGTGTAATTCAAAGTATATGTTTTTCCATCGTAGGTTAGTGTCGCAGTCAGAGTAGTCTGTCCGACTTTCTTTCCGCGAACCTTTGTCCCGGCTATCTCAGCTACGGAGGGATCTCCCGAAGACCACACAACAGTATAACCGGAAGGATCCACAACAATACCGGTAAGTCCTGACCAGTCGCTCGGGAGTTTTGCCGACAACTTCGTCGCGGGAAGATCAATCTCACCGGAATAACTGAATGCACATCCGCTGCTACCGGGGATTTCAGCCTGTACGGTTCGTCTTGATGAATCGAAAGAAATCTGTCTTGTCTCGGTTCCTAAGGCATTGGCCGCAGAGTTGTTATATACGGCGCAGCCGAACTCCTGAACATGGCAATGCACACCGTTTACGACGACATGCGCAACTCCGACGCTTGTAAAGCCCGAATTCAGCATATTACGACGATGTCCCTGACCGCTGTAGTTCTGGTCATCTTCCCGAAATCCGATGTATGCGGATTCCGCCGATCCGTATCCGATAGCAATATTCTCACCATTTGATGTTATAGTGTTGTAACTGCAGGTAAAACAACTGCTTCCGTCCGGCCTTGTATGTGAGAAACTGATGGCAATCTCAAGTGCCCTCTGCATCGCAATCTGCTCAAGATAATAGTCATAAGTCAGCGCACCAAGCGTCCCTGCCGGAACCTGTACCTGCTCCGTATTGGTCTCGTTCCAGTACCATGTTCCGCCGGTACGGAAAGCATTCATCATATCAACCGTGGCCCGAGCATCTCCCTGAAACGTTCCCGTTACAGCTAGGGTCACCGTCTCCGCCTTCGCCACACCCGGAAGGAACTCTAAAAGCAACATTACGGAAAGCATTAAAGCAAGCGTTCTTGCGATTCCTTTTCGTACTCTTATATTCATAACCGTACCTCCCGGATTCCGCTCAAAACGGTGATTGAAATACTATTTTCAGTATACCTTACAAGCCTTCTTTTTTCAAGACCGACCACTCTTCATCAAACAGAAAAGTGTAAATCAAATTGACATTTCTTTCTTGTCATGCTATATTAGATTAAAGGTTCCAAAATCACAAGGGCGGCATTTCCAAGCTTTCGCCTTCGGGAACCCATAACCTTACTTACGGAGGAGGAATTATGAAAAAGTTTCTTTCGCGTATTAAGTTTAACGCACCGGTAACTCTTACATTTGTCGCGCTTTGCGCACTGGCGCTTTTGATCAACTTTATTTCGGGGGGCTGGGCGAACAAGCACCTGTTCTGCACGTTCCGCTCCGGTTTTCTGAATCCGCTCACCTATGTCCGCGCGGTCGGGCATATTATCGGGCATGCGGACTGGGCGCATTTCATGGGGAACATGACCTTCATCCTGCTTCTCGGACCGCTTATGGAGGAACGTTACGGAAGCCGCGCGCTTGCGGAGATGATCATCATCACCGCGGTTGTGACTGCTATCCTGCACGCGCTTCTCTCGGGCAACACTGCAGTGCTCGGCGCAAGCGGAATCGTCTTCATGCTGATCATTCTTTCCTCGATTTCCAACGTTAAGAACGGTGAGATTCCGATCACATTTATCCTCGTCGTCATCATATTCATCGGCGGCGAAGTCGTAGACTGCTTCAAGGACGACAATGTTTCGCAGCTGGCGCATATCGTCGGCGGAATCTGCGGCGGTGCACTCGGTGCGGCGTTCGGTCTCTTCATGGCCGGCCACGAGAAGGAAGAAAAAGAGAAGGACCGCTCAAAGCACGAAGCCATCGAGTAAGCCCGAACGGCTGACTCGAACAAATCAATCCACCAATAAATCAATAAGGCTGCCGCCCGACTCATTGTCGGCGCGACAGCCTTTTCTTTACTCTTCCGGAATCGCAACTTCGATTCCCATGTCAAAAGCGGGCATCAGCTTCAGCTTAAACAGATTGAGTCTGTGCTTCCGGTCTATGATTGCCTTGTGCTCCTCGTTCTCAATCTCACCGGTTCGGATGTAGCGGTCAAGCTCGGCATAGGTGAAACCGAGGTTGTCCTCGTCGGTCTTTCCGCACAGGCCGTCCGACGGCGTCTTGTCCACAAGGTTCAGCGGCACGTTGAGGTACCGCCCGATGGCCTTAACCTCCTGCACCGTAAAATGCGACAGCGGGCTGAAGTCTCCCACCGAATCGCCGTAGCGTGTGGAGTAGCCTACCCAGTCTTCCGAAAGATTGCAGGTGTTCACGACACGGCCGTTGTTGCTCTGCGACACCGCGTAAACGGTTGTCATACGGATACGGGGCGCCATGTTGACGATTGTCTGGTTGGAGATGTCCATCTGGCCCTCGAGTTCCTTCTTAAGGTCGTCGAAGCTGTCCTTGATGTTCACGACATAATGCCGGATTCCGAGGTGCTTGCAAATCTGATAGGAGCAGTCGATATCGGCCTGCTCGCCGTTCGGCATCAGAACACCGATGACGCGGTCCTTACCGAGTGCCTCGACGCAAAGCGCCGCTGCGACGGTACTGTCTTTGCCGCCGGAGATTCCGAGCACGGCATTACATCCCTTGCCGTTCTTCTCAAAGAAGTCCCGAATCCACGCGACACATTCCTTTACTGCCTGTTCCGCATTAAACTGATACATACTGACTCCTTTCCGCCGACGGTCCGGTTTCGGTTATGCCGGCTTACAGTCTCTTTAACAACTCCGCGCGCATCTCTTCATAACCGGGCTTTCCGAGAAGCGCGAACATATTTTTCTTGTAGCTCTCTACACCGGGCTGGTTGAACGGGTTCACGCCGAGCATGTAACCGCTCACGCCGCAGGCAAATTCGAAGAAGTAGAACAGCTGGCCGAGGCAGAACTCATTCTGCTCGGGAAGACGGATCAGAAGGTTCGGTACACCGCCGTCCACATGGGCAAGCTGCGTTCCCTTCATAGCGCTCTTATTTACGAAATCAACGGTCTTGCCGGCGAGGTAATTCATGCCGTCCAAATCAACCGGCTCCGCCTCGAGAACAATTTCTTCGGTGCTCTTCGTAAGCTCGATTACGGTCTCGAAAAGGATTCGCGCGCCGTCCTGGATGAACTGGCCCATCGAATGCAGGTCCGTCGTCAGGTCAACGCTTGCCGGGAAGATACCCTTCTGGTCCTTGCCCTCGGACTCGCCGTACAGCTGCTTCCACCATTCGGATACGAAATGAAGCGAAGGCTCGTAGTTTGCAAGTACCTCAACGGCCTTGCCCTTGCGGTACAGGATATTACGAACGGCCGCATACTGCATGGCATCGTTCTCCTCATAAGCGTCGTTCAGGCAGCGCTCGCGCATTGCTGCGGCGCCTGCAAGAAGCTGGTCAACGTCCGCGCCGCTTACGGCAATCGGAAGAAGACCGACTGCGGTCAGAACGGAGAAACGTCCTCCGACATCGTCCGGAACAACGAAGCTCTCGTAGCCCTCTTCGGTAGCAACCTTCTTAAGGGCTCCTCTTGCCTTGTCCGTCGTCGCATAGATACGCTTGTTCGCCTCTTCGCGTCCGTACTTGTCAATCAGCATCTTTTTAAATACGCGAAATGCGACAGCCGGCTCGGTCGTGGTGCCGGACTTACTGATCATGTTAATCGAGAAATCGCGGTCGCCGATTACCTGCTTCAGATGAGCAATGTAGGTCGAACTGATGCTGTTGCCGACATAATAAATCTCGGGAGTCTTGCGGATCTCCTTCGAAACGCTGTTATAAAAGCTGTGACGAAGGAACTCGATTGCGGCTCTTGCTCCGAGATAGGAGCCACCGATACCGATTACGAGAAGAACCTCGGAATCGCTCTGAATCTTCGCTGCCGCCTTCTTGATGCGTGCCAGCTCTTCTTTGTCATAAGCTACCGGAAGGTCAATCCATCCGAGGAAATCATTGCCTGCTCCGGATCTTTCAACTAATTCTTTCTTGGCCGCCTCTGCCGCGGTCTTAATCTGCGCGATCTCATCCTTACGAAGGAATGCCGATGCGAAGGAACTGTCAAATGTTACATTTGCCATAGAAACGCCTCTCTTTATATTCTTTAGCGGATCCGGTCGGTCCCGGCTTCCGCTTCCGGATTCAGTATATCATATTTCGTTATAAAAAAAACTATCATTTTCTTGTAATTTATGGTATAATTTTAGTCGTATTTTACTCAAATTGGGGTTTTAGGAAAGGATTCCGACTATGGCTACCCGACGTCCTGTCAAAAAGAAGCGCTCCGCTTTGCGCCGCGCCTTAGAGACCAGCTGGATTGAAATTATACTTCTTATCGTTGTTGTCGCGCTGATTGTCGTTCTGATCGTCATCGGAACCTCCGGCAACAAGAAGCCCGCGGAGAAGCAGGCTCCCACTGCTACGACAGCCGTTGCGTCCTTAACCGGAACGGTCAAGCCGACCGAAGCGCTGCCGACCGAAGAGCTGGCGCCTACCGACACGCCTACGCCGACACCTTCGCCGTATCCGATCGGGCTTTGCGAAAGCAACACGACCGACACCGAAGTCGTTTCCGTACCGGGCGACAACTGGAAGGTTGACTACCTGATGCTCGTGAACTGGAACTACCGTCTGAAGTACACCGGCGATCCCGAGAACCTGGTCCGCATCGACAGCATCCTGACCGAGGACTGGTACTCGATTCAGAACCCGATTACGGTTGCCGAGAGCGAGCGCAATTTCGTCATTGAGAAAGAAGACGACAAATACGAACGCGGTAACCGCGAAGTACTGATTCATCTCGATGAGATGTGTAAAGGCTATCACGCCGCGACAGGACACGGCGTCAAGGTTTCCCAGACCGGCGGCTACCGTAACTACGCTACACAGGACCGCTTCTGGAACAACCGTGACCGAAGCATCGATCCGCCGCGTACCATCCCCGGCAACGCCAGCGAGCACCGTACCGGCCTCGGCTTTGACATCTGGGTACTCGACGGCGAAAAGTACGATTACACCTGGTTCCAGGCACATTGCCACGAGTACGGTTTTATCCTCCGCTACCCGGGCAACAAGAGCAGCATCACCGGCATCACCAACGAACAGTGGCATTACCGCTATGTAGGCGTTGAGGCCGCTACCGAGATGAAACAGCTCGGCATGTGCCTTGAGGAGTACGTCGAGTACAAAAACTCCCAGCCGGTTCAGGAATCGAGATAAGAATGACTGCTGCACCCGGTTTTGAAATCCGGACAGATAGGAAAAGCACATAATAGAAAACGCACAAAAAAGGAGCTGCAGGCATTTCTGCAGCTCTTCTTTTGTGCGTTCACGTACTGTTTCGATGCAATTATCAATTACATAGCAACAACGTTGACAGCTCTGAGCTTTTTGGAATCCTTAGGATCCTGCTCGGTCTCGAAGGAAACCTTCTGGCCTTCCTCAAGAGTCTTGAAGCCTTCGCTCTGGATAGCAGAGAAATGTACGAAAACATCCTCGCCGCCCTCATCATTGCTGATGAAACCATAACCTTTCTGAGCGTTGAACCACTTTACTGTACCAGTCATGAACCAGTACCTCCTTAAAAAATCTTTTGCACATCAACCGCCGTTCTTAAGATTGCTCCCAAAAAACAAAAAACAAACCGGCAAGCCCTGAAAATACACGACTTGTAGGTCTGTCTATCCACCTGACTGCATCTTAAAACTACCACGATTACCGGCGGTTGTCAACACATTTTGTTCACAAATTGTGCATTTTTTTACATTTTTCGAATATTCAAAAAGCTATATGCCATAAGGCTTAGACGTTACTTTCGCGGATCGCCTGACGCACTTCTGTCAAAAGTGACGGAGAAACCGACAATTCATCGACTCCGAGGGCAATTAATTGCTCCGTAACGTCCGTATCGGCGGCAAGTTCGCCGCAGACGGACACGGGGATGCCTTTTCGGTGCGCATTGCCGATTGTAGCGGCAATTAAGCGCATAACTGCCTCGTGGCGCGGGTTATAATACCGCTCCAGCGCATAATTCTTCCGGTCCACCGCGAGCACATACTGCGCGAGGTCATTCGTTCCGATACTGAAGAAGTCTGCATACTCCGAAAGCCGGTCGCTGAGTACGGCGGCTGCCGGTGTTTCGATCATGATCCCGCGGCGCACGGGAGCAAGCGTGTAACCTTCAATCTTGAGGGATTCCTTCACATGGGCCTCAATTACCGCAATCTCCTTCATCTCCCACTCGGAGGTGATCATCGGGTACAGTACGGAAACGTTTCCGTGCATGCCCGCGCGGTAGATGGCACGGAGCTGCGCAGTGAACAGTTCCCGGTTCGAAAGCGAAATCCGGATGGCACGGTTTCCGAGGGCGGGATTGTCCTCCTCCGGCATCGGAATGCAGCGTGCAGGCTTGTCCGCGCCGATATCGATCGTACGGATTACAACCGGGCGATCTCCCATTGTTTCAACGGCTTTTTTGTAGAATGCATACTGTTCCTCTTCCGAAGGAACCTGCGCGGCATTTAAGAACAGAAATTCCGTTCTGAGGAGGCCGATTCCTTCCGCGCCGTACTGCTTCGCAGTCTCCAGCTCGGAAAGGTCGCCGATGTTCGCAAGTAGCGGAATCCGCTTGCCGTTCTTCGTAACGGCGGGTTCCGTGCGGCTTGTCTTCTGCTTTGCTTCCCGCTCCGCGCGTTCCGAAAGAATGCCCAGATATTCCTTCACGGTCGAAGGATCCGGGTTGATGATCAACGTTCCGCGGATGCCGTCAAGAATTGCCTTTCTTCCGTTCCATGAGGGGTCGGGTGAGATTCCCGAGAGCGTCGGAATGCCCATACTGCGGGCAAGGATCGACGCATGCGAATACGCCGTGCCGCGTTCGGTGACGATGCCGAGAATCCGGCTCCGTACCTGCCGGATCAGATCGTCCGGCGTCAGCTCACCGACCACTAGAATATGCGGCTCATCCGGGTCCTCCGCGCGGGTCTGTCCGCGGAGCGTCCGAATAAGCCGGTCCGTTATATCTTTCACATCCTGCGCACGGGCGCGGAAATAGTCATCCTCCATATCGGAGAACATCTTCGAAAAATGCTCCCCCGTCAGGAACACCGCATACTCTGCACACAGGTTTTTACTCCTGATGGTGCGGGTTACTTCTTCGCGGTAATCCACGTCCTCGGTCATCATTGCGTGAACTTCGAAAACCCGCGCGTTCCAGGCTCCGACGTTCTGTTCTGCTTTGTCGGCTAGCACGCGAAGGTCTGCAGCTGCCCTCGTAACAGCGGCTTCGTAGCGAGCTACTTCCACCTCCGCGTCGGCAACCGTCTCCGGCACAATCCGCTCCTGCTCCTCATGGCGCAGGTAGATGGTTCCGATGGCAATCTGCCCGGAAATCTTATGTCCCTGATAAACCTCCATATTACCCCTTCTCTGCCGCATCTGCGGCCTCTTGCGACCTCTCTGACGGCCTTTACGGCCCTGTCAGCGGCCTCTTCCTACCGGAACCCCAGCCGGTCAAGAAGTGTGCGAATATCCTCCTCCGTTGCGGTTACGCGTCCGCTCACGGAATGTTCCGTGCCGCCTCCCCTGGCAGCAAGCTCTGTCTTAAGTAAAGCATGTAATTCCGTTACGCTGCCCTGCGGGTTTTCAAGAAGATATCGATAACCTCGCTCGTCATCACCTGCGAAAAGCGCACAGGTTCCATTGCAGTACTGCTCTGAAGTGTCGGCGGCATACCGAAGAATCGATCCGTCCCCCGGAAGAAACAGAAAAAAGTTCTCCGAAGGCGCCGCATTATAAGTATCACGAATCTTCGTCGCAACCGTAGCACGCTCCGCCTCGACAAGACGGTAATTCAGTTCTTTGTTGTCCGAAATGAGTTTTTCAATTGCTGAAACAATGCCGTCAGGCTTTACGGAAAGCCGCTGTCCGGCCTCTCCGATCAGTTTAAGACTTGCGTTGTAATGCTCGATTGCGCGGAATCCGCCGATGTAATGCAGCCGAACGCCGCCTTTATAATTCTCGCGGGACAGAATCTTCATACAGCCAATCTCGCCGGTGCTTCTCACATGGGGAACGCAGCAGGCACAAAGGTCCACATCCTGCACCTCCACAAGACGGATTGGTCCTGTGAGGGCCTTCTTGCTGCGGTACGCAAGCGTCTTCAGTTCCTCCTCGGACGGATACCAGGCGCGAATCGGATGATTCTCGATAATTGCCCGGTTTGCAAGCATTTCAAGACGCGTAACGTCCTCGTCGGTGAGCACGCCGTTATAATCCATCGTGGCACTGTTCTCACTCAGGTGGAAGCCCACATTGGCGAAGCCGTACAGCCGGAACACAAGCCCCGAAAAGATATGCTCCGCCGAATGCATCTGCATGTTTTTAAAGCGGAAATCCCAGTCCACCGTTCCGTGCACGGTTTCTCCCGCCTGCACCGCGCAGACTGCAGTTTTTTCAGCTTGCTCCGCGCAGGCTGCAGTTTCTCCTGCCTGAACCGAATTGGTCACGGTATGAATGATCACACCGTCCTTAATCTGCACATCAGTAACCGGAAAGCCTCCGAGCGTACCCCGGTCCGGCGACTGACCGCCTTCTTCGGGGAAGAAATAAGTGCCGTTCAGGACGACCTTCGTGCCACTGTCCGTCTGCTCCGCGGACAGTACCGTCGCGTCGAAATCGGTTGTATAGGAATCGGTTTCATACCATCGTTCCGTCATCGGATTCCCTCCAGAATTCTTCGGTAATTCTCGTTCACCGGATTGCCGTTGTTGT
>Ga0310690_10010296_pt1 | contig 11641 bp, 6 predicted proteins | sample AusTroGonzalo_MG_2_FD_207661 | JGI IMG/M metagenome (GOLD analysis project Ga0310690, IMG submission 207661) | Bovine rumen microbial communities from tropical cattle in Woodstock, Queensland, Australia - Gonzalo_04 (v2) (version 2) | ecosystem: Host-associated > Mammals > Digestive system >...
CGTTGTCTGACGACGTTAGGCCCGCGCCAGCGGGACTAAAAGGAGGAGTTGGACGTCAAGCGACCGGTGCCGTCCCCATTTTCCCCGTTGAGCGGAGGGGCGTGCCCTCCCGCCGCCATCTGCCCCACATTCAACACACCACACCCAATCTGTATGTACAGTTGGAACGCACTGCCGGGCCGGTTTTCTTTACATACAGCAGGGAAAGAGATGCCCGATCAGGTCGGGCATGACGGGGTGATCAGGGTCGAACATGACGCAGGTCAGGTGGTTTTGTGTCGCAGGTTAAGGTGATTTCCGTTGCCGGTCTGCGTTTTTGGACTGAACGGGGACGCGAATCGACCAGACCGGCGACACAATCTCTCCCCCGTGGCCACAAGAGGGGCCCGCGCCGAAGGCGTGGGGGAGCAAACTTGCATGGTTAAGTGATTATTTTTTATATCTTTGCATCGGCAATGAATATTGAGGAACTATTCACGCTGTACTATCCGCGTCTGCGGAACTATGCGTCACGCCTGGTGGAAAGGAGTGACGTGGCGGAGGATATCGTCCAGGAATGTTTCATTAAGCTCTACGAGAAACGGTACACCATCCGGGATGTTTCCCTGCAGGCGCTGCTGTTCGTGATGGTGCGCAATTCCTGCCTCAATTACCTGAAACACCTGCGGCAATTGGAAATCGGCCCGTGCCTGCGCACCGTGGAACTGACCCCGGAGGATGACCTGATGTTTGTCGAACTTCGCAAAGAGATTGACCGGGTCATGGGAACGTTGCCGCCTCGTTGCCGGGAGGTGTTCTATATGAGCCGGTTCGAGGGGCTGAACAACCGGGAAATCGCCCAGCGTACGAGCACTTCCCTCCAGAATGTGGAGAAGCATATCTCCAAGGCTTTGACGGTTTTCTCCCGTCATTTCGGCGGCCTTGTGGTGAACTCTGTGGCCGATATCTAAAAAAATCGTAAAAAATTTCGCCGAAGAGGTTGGTTTTTGAAAGGTTTAGTTGTTAATAATATGTTAACACTAAACTGGAATGACTGATTTCAAGCATTTAGCTACACAATATTTTCGAGGCGAAATCTCTCCCGAGGACGAGAGAATCCTTTACGCGTGGGCCAAGGCCGATGAAAACAACATGAACGAGCTTCACCGCTGGGAAGCCGAGTGGAAGTCCGGTGCCATGAATCCCGACGCCGACAAATGGGCGCGGATGATGGCCCGCATGGCCGCCCGTGAGGTGATGGAAGATGCCGAGGAGCGCATGCGCCGCAAGCCCTTCCCCGTATGGCCGACGGTAGGTGCCGTCGCTGCCTCGCTGCTGTTGGCCGTCGCGCTGTTCCTTCGGCCCGAAGCTCCGCTGCAGCAGTATGCCATGGAGGCTCCCATCGGCGAGAAGGCCCGCGTCGTCCTGCCGGACAGCAGCGTCGTCTGGCTCAACTCCGGTTCCCGCCTCTGTTTTCAGGAAACCTTCAATCACAAAATACGTAATGTCCAGCTGGTGGGCGAGGGCTACTTCGAAGTGGCCCACAATGAGCGTAAGCCCTTCAGCGTGGATTGCAATGGCGTTTCCGTCCTGGTAAAAGGTACCAAGTTCAACGTCTCCGCCTATCCGGAGGAGCGTTATGTCAAGACCAGCGTCACGGAAGGCCATGTGGTCTTTGCCTCCGGCGAAGCGAGGCTGGACCTCCTGAAGGGACAATCGGCCCAATTCGATCTGCTGGGCCATCGCTTCGCCCGGCTGTCCGACGATCCCGAGGACGTCAGCGCCTGGACCAAGAGCCAGTTCATCTACAACAACATCAACCTGGCTGAACTGGCCGAGAAACTTTCCCGCACTTTTGCCGTCACCTTCCACTTCAACACCACGGAGCATCTGATGGACCGCTTCAGCATTTCCCTGCGCAACAACGAAAGCCTGCAGGATGTGATGAAGGCCCTGGAAACCTTGATCCCCGTGCGTACGCGAATCGAGGGTGACGAGGTATATGTGGACAAACGATAAACTCTCACAATCTTTTTATTAACCAAATTCAATCATTCATGAAACTGCTAACCAAAACTGGACTGATCGTTCTTCTGGTTTTGCTCACCAGCCTCACCGCCGGCGCACAGAATGTGACCGGTAAGTGGAGCGGGCAGGACACGAAGAAGGTCCTCAAGGAAATCGAGGCCCAGACGGGGCTCTCCATTTTCTACCGATCCGACGAAGTGAATGAAAAGGCCCTCGTGACCGCCGAGTTCAAGAACACACCGGTGGAACAGGCCCTTCAGACCATCCTCGGACAAGACATCGCAGTGACCATCAACGGAAAGATGATCGTGCTCTCCAAGGCCGATCAGAAAGCTGCCCCCCAGGGCATCGTCCGTGGTACGGTCACCGACGCTTCCGGCGAACCGGTCCCCGGGGCTGCCGTATTTATCAAAGGAACCACTAAGGGTGTCTCCACTGACATTGACGGTAACTATTCCATCGAGGCCAAGCCGGGCACTGTCCTGGTCATTTCCTCGCTGGGTTATGCCGATCAGGAAGTGACGGTGGGACGATCCTCCGTCATCAATGTTTCGATGGATGCCGAAACCACCATGCTGGAAGAAACGGTCGTGGTCGGTTATGGTACCACCAAGAAGACCAACCTCACCGGCGCCGTGTCCGTGGTTAAGGCCGAGGCCCTGCAGGACCGCACCGCCCTGGATGTGGGCCACATGCTGCAGGGTTCCGTCCCTGGTCTGAACGTTACCTCCGGTTCCGGCCGTCCCGGCCAGGCCGCCTCGCTGAACATCCGTGGTTGGAACTCCATCAACGGTGGTTCCCCCCTCGTGCTTATCGACGGTGTGGAAGGTGATATCCAGTATCTGAACCCCGTTGACGTTGAAAACATCTCCGTTATCAAGGACGCTGCCGCCGCCGCCATCTATGGTGCAAAAGGTTCGGCCGGTGTTGTCCTGGTTACCACCAAGAGCGGTACCCGGGAGAAGAACGGACGTGCCAAGGTGAGCTACAGCGGCCGTTTCGGCGTTACCGCTCCCACCACCTCCACCGAGTATGAAAGCCGCGGTTACGATTCGGTTTACCTGAACAACCTGTTCTGGGGAACCTACAGCCCCGGTACCAAGTATGCCAACTACACCGACGCTGACATGCAGCAACTCTGGATCCGCCGTAACGACGTGACCGAGAATCCCGAGCGCCCCTGGGTGGTCATCACGCAGGACGCCAGCGGCAAGGACGTGTATAACTACTATGCCAATACCGACTGGTACCATGTGCTGTACAACGACGTCAAGCCTACCACCAGCCACATGATCACCATGAGCGGTGCAACGGAAGCCTTCAGCTACATGATTTCCGGTGGTTACACCTACGAGCAGGGTATGTTCAAGGAGAACCCCGATAACTACAAGCGCGTGAACCTGCGTGCCAAGGTCTCCTTCGACGTTACCGACTGGCTGCGTATCGGCTCCAACACCAGCTACTTCAACAGCGCTTACTTCTATCCGGGTCAGAGCGGTATCAACAACAACTTCGGCAAGAGCACCGGTCACGCTCTGGCCAGCTATCCCGCCCAGAACCCCGACGGTACTTCCGTTTACAAGACCAAGTACAACGGATATGAGATCATGGACGGTCTCATGATGATCCTGGAGTCCGACCACTTCAACCAGGACCACGTGGATAACCTGAGCGAGACCTTGGATTTCACCCTCACTCCCTTCAAGGGCTTCACCATCAAGGGTGACTACACCTATGCGCTCAAGTACACCCGCTACCTGAACCGTTCCGTGAATGGCGAATATTCCATGTATCCGGGTGAAACCCTGATCAAGGACGACAAGGAAGGCTTCTACGATGTCCTCTCCGAGACCGCCAACACCAACATCTATCAGGTGTACAACCTCTACGGCACTTTCGAGCACAGCTTTGCCGATGCCCACAACTTCAAGCTGATGACCGGTGTCAACTACGAGACCCGCTGGATCAAGGACCTGGGCCTGAAGGGTTACAACCTGTACTCCACCGAACTGAACGACCAGGACCTGGTCGGTCCCGACCCCGCCGATCCCGACGGCCGCAAGCGTCAGGAAACCAGCGGTGGCCAGAACGAGCTGAAAACCGCCGGTTACTTCGCCCGTCTCAACTATGACTATAAAGGACGTTATCTCCTGGAACTGAATGCCCGTTACGACGGTTCTTCCCGCTTCCAGCGTGACAGCCGCTGGGTATTCTCTCCCTCTGCCTCCATCGGTTGGAGAATCTCCGAAGAGCCGTTCTTCCAGCCCCTGCGCTCCTGGTGGGACAACGCCAAGATCCGTTTCTCCTATGGTCAGCTGGGTAACCAGCAGATGAGCAGCTACTATCCTTCCATCCAGACCATTTCCACCGACGGCAAGTCCACCTATCTGCTGGGCGGCGCCAATCTGCCTCAGGCTACCATTTCCGCCCCTGTTTCCTCCGGTCTTACCTGGGAACGTTCCATCCAGAGCAACCTGGGTCTGGATCTCACCTTCCTGAATGGCCGTCTGGACTTCAGCGCCGAAGGTTACATCCGTGACACCAAGGACATGCTCACCGCCGGTGAACCCCTGCCTTCCGTGTACGGCGCCTCTTCTCCCCAGGAGAACGTGGCCGACCTGCGCACCCTCGGTTATGAGTTCACCATCAGCTGGAAGGACAGCTTCAAGCTGGCCGGCAAGCCTTTCCATTACGGTGCCAGCCTGGTCTTCAGTGACTATGTCTCTTACATCACCCGCTTCAACAACCCCGACAAGCTCTTCGCAAAGAACTACTGGGAGGGTATGAAATACGGTGACATCTGGGGTTACCATGTGGACGGCCTGTTCGCCACCGACGAAGAAGCCAAGAACTACGCTGTTGACCAGTCCAAGGTGAACGACGCCCAGATCTTCCCTCAGGGCCTGTTCGCCGGCGATATGAAATTCGCCGACCTGGACGGTGACGGTGCCATCAACAAGGGCGCCGAGAAGGTAGGTGAAAGCGGTGACTGGCAGATTATCGGTAACAGCAAGCCCCGTTACAACTACGGTGTGAACCTGAACGCTTCCTGGAACGGCTTCGACCTGGCCGTCTTCTTCCAGGGTATCGGCCGCATGGACTGGTATCCGGGTGCCGATGCTCGCGCATTCTGGGGCCCTTACGCCCGTCCTTACATGACCTTCATCCCCAAGGATTTCCTTGACGACTGCTGGAGCGAGGAGAATCCCAATGCCTACTACCCGCGTCCCCGCGGCTATATCGCCATGAACGCCAACCGTCCGCTGGGTGTGGTCAACGACCGCTACCTGCAGAACATCGGCTATCTGCGTCTGAAGAACCTCACCTTCGGCTATACCCTGCCCGAGAAGATCACCAAGAAGGCTTCCATCAGCAAGCTGCGTGTGTACTTCTCCGGTGAGAACCTGTTCTACATCGCTCCCGGCCTGCACGGCAAGTACGTAGATCCCGAAATGGCCATGACCGGCGGTAACCTTCGCCTGTATCCCTGGCAGAAGACCTTCACCTTCGGCATTGACATAACCCTCTAATGAATCCAGCCATGAAAAAGATATTTTTCCCTATTCTGTTAATGCTTGCCGGGTTCGCCTTCACTGCTTGCAACGACCTGTTGGATGTCGTTCCCAAGGACAAGCTGACCAAGGACACCTTCTTCAAGAACGAAGGTGAGATGAAAGCCTTCGCCATCGTGTTCTACGGCGCGTTCCCCGAAGGAGCCGACATCTATATCGCAAACGACGACCATTATACCCAGAACAACCTCTCCAACGAGGAAATGGGCAAGCGTACCATCCCTGCCAGCGGTGGCGGTTGGAGCTGGGGCGCCCTGCGCAACATCAATACGCTCCTGGAGAATCTGGACCACTGCGACGACGTCGCAGTCCGTACCAAGTACGAAGCCCTGGCCCGTTTCTTCCGCGCCTATTTCTATTACAACAAGGTGGTCCGCTTCGGCGACGTTCCGTGGTATGACAAGACCATCGGCTCCACCGAGACCGAGCAGCTCAACCGTCCCCGCGACTCCCGTGAGTTCATCATGGGCAAGATCATCGAGGATCTGGATTTCGCTATTGGCAATCTGCCTAAGGAGAAGAGCGCTTACGAAGTGACCAAGTGGACCGCCATGGCCCTGAAATCCCGTGCCATGCTGTTCGAAGGTACCTTCCGCAAGTACCACGCCGGCGATGTGTTCCTCCAGACGCTTCCGGAGGATGCCAAGCCTTACACCTGGTATCTGGACGAGTGCGCCAAGATCTCCAAGGAATTCATCCAGACCAGTGGTTACGGCCTTCACGCCAATTACTGGGATCTGTTCCACACCATGAACGCCACCGACCTGATGGACGAGGTGGTGCTGTCCCGTGACTACAACTCCACCTATGGCGTCGTGCACAATTCCGGCAGCGCCCAGACCACCGGTTCCAGAGGTTGCCCTTCCATGACCAAGAAGCTCTTCGCCAGCTATCTGATGACGGACGGCAGCCGCTTCACCGACAAGGCCGACTGGCAGACCATGGATTTCATCGCCGAGACCCAGAACCGCGATCCTCGTCTGGCTCAGAGCATCCGTACCCCCGGTTACATGCGTATGGGTGAGGATGTTACGACGTCCCCGGATTTCAAGGTGACTTTCAGTGGATACCATCCCGACAAGTATCTCACCACTGTGGACCAGGATACCAACAATGCTTCCGATATTGACATTACCATCTTCCGCACGGCTGAGATCTACCTGAACTATGCAGAAGCTCTGGCCGAAGCCGGTAAGCTTACTCAGGACGACCTGGATATTTCCGTGAACAAGCTTCGCGACCGCGTTTCGATGCCTCACCTTGTGATGGACGATGCCAACGCCAATCCGGATCCCTTCCTCACCGATCCCGACTGGGGTGGTTACCAGAACGTGACCGGCACCAACAAGGGTGTTATCCTTGAAATCCGCCGCGAACGCGCCATTGAGCTGGCACAGGAAGGTTTCCGCTACAACGATATCATGCGCTGGAAGGAAGGTAAGGTCTTTGAGGCTCCCTTCTATGGAATGTATTTCCCTGCTGCGGGTGTCTATGATGTAGACCAGAACGGTACTCCCGACATTGATATTTATGTCACCAATAAGGCTACTGCTGCTGTGAGCAAGCAGCTCAACAACGACATCTATCTGAGCAACGGTACTTCCGGTCTCGTCGTCCTGCACGGCAATACGCCTCGCAGCTGGGACGAGAACAAGGACTACCTGTATCCCATCCCCACCGACGACCGCAACCTCACCAGCGGTGCCCTTGCCCAGAATCCCGGTTGGAACGACGGTTTAACCTTCGAAGACTAATCCCATATGAAAAAGACAATTATCCATATACTGGCTCTTGTTCCGGTCCTTCTGATGCTGGGTGCCTGCACCAAGAAGGAAGACGGCAAGAATCCGGAGGCCACGATGACGGGCGTTTTCTACGTCGGCGTGGACAATAGCAGCGAGGTCCTGGAAGTGTCAAGCGCCAAGGCTACCACCATCGCGGTGCGCGCCCTGGCCGACGAAGGACAGGTCTCGGACATTACCCTGAACATCTCCTTCAAGGCCGATCCTGAAGCCGCCGAGGCTTACAACGTCGCCCACGGCACATCCTATGTGATGAGCCCCGGCTCGGCCTATGAATTCACCACTCCCGAGGCCATGATGCCCCGCTACGGCCGTTCCTCCTCTTCGGCCAAGCTCAAACTCTCGGCCACCGGCCTTGAGGATGACGTTACCTACATCCTTCCCCTGACCATCGACAAGGTGGCCGGTACCGACAAGTGGGAAATGAAAGAGAACCCTCAGGCCTACATCTTCTTCAAGAAGGCCTATGTGGCTCCCGATGCCGGTTCCGGTACCGCCGAGGATCCGTACAATCTGTACACGGCCAAAGACCTGCAAGGCATGAAGGACCTGATGGTCGAAAAGAAGGTGACGTACTTCCGTCTTAAGGCCGATATCGATATGGCCTCCATCGAGGACTGGGAGCCGCTCAACTGGGAATCCCCTTATGAGCTGGCTATCGATTTCGACGGCGACGGCCATACCATTTCCAACTTCTTCTGCAATTACGCCAACTATCCCAGCTTCTTCGGCGTCCTTAACGGAAGGTGCTACGATGTGACCTTCACGAACGCCAAGGTGGTCGTGGGCGATGCCCGTTCGGGTATCCTGGCCGGTTATTGCGGCCTCCAGGATGCTTCCAAGGGTATCCGCGGAGATTGCACGCGTGTGCATATCCAGGGCGAACTGGACCACACCACTTCTACCAAGTATGGCGCCGGTGGTTTCTTCGGCTTCATGGGCACGGGCTCCCTGCACGCCTGCTCGGCCGATGTAATCATCAACTCCAAACTGAACAACGTGGGCGGTCTCTTCGGCTATTGCGGTAAGGAAGTCGAGGTCGTTGACTGCTGGACCAGCGGTGTCATCACCGGTAACCAGCGTGTCGGTGGCATCGGCGGTGGTACCGTCGGTGACGACGATCCCGCCGTTCCTATCAGAATCGCCAACTGCTATTCTATCGCAACCGTACACGGTGCCTTCGGTATCGGCGGTATCGGTGGTTATTTCTGCAAGGCAAAGGCTACCCCGAAGGATGTGGATCCCGGCAATATCATCGAGAACTGCATCGCCTGGAATGAAGAAATCAAGGCCAATGCCAACATCGGCGGCAGCGGCACCTTCACGCCTGGTGATGTGAGCCACTACAGCTGCGGCGCCATCGTCGGCTACACCGCTGTCAGAAATACCCTGAGAGGCTGTCTCCGCAATCCGGCCATGAAGTACAACGAAGCGATCTTCTTCGACTACTCGGATGCATTCTCCCTTTACAATCAGGAAGACGTATCTCCGGGTTCCCCGCTCGATCCGATCGCCGTTGCCGGCGCCAACCACAACTATCCCTACCACGGCAAGGCTGCCGAGGCCGGCAAGACCCTTTCCGAGGTCGCCAAGGGACTGGGTTGGAGCGCAAGCGTCTGGGATTTCAGCGGCGAACTGCCGACGCTTAAGCCCAGGCCTTCCGGTCCGGCTGCTCCGGATGCTGACGGACAACTCCCTGATTTCGAAGAAAACGATTTCTACAATAATTAATGCATCAGATTATGAAAACAAGATATATCGTTATTGCCTTGTCGGTTCTTGCTGCAGCTTTTTCCTGCTCCAAGACTGAGCAGCTTCAGGCTCCTCAGAAAGATCTGGTGACCATTACCGCCGTTCTTCCCGACGATGAAGCCGTCAAGGCCGGTGGCCTTAAGACGATTCTTTCCTGGACCTGGAACGCTGGTGACAAGCTTACGGTCATCGGTGAGAACACGGAGGTTTTCACCATCAAACCGGGCTTTACGCCCAAGAAAGCAGTTTTCGAAGGACCGGCCGTGAAGGGTAGCAAGTTCACCATCCTGTATCCCGGTGAAAGTGCAACGGAAACCGTTTGGAATGCCCAGGTACAGAAGGGCAACAATAGCACGGCCCATCTTGCCTATGAGGCCGCCCTCAATGACGTGGACACCTATACCACCTTCTCTTTCAACCCCGAATGGGCCGAGGAACACGGCGGTTCTCTCAAGCAGACAGGTGTGATGAAATTCTCGATTCCCCTGCCGGCCGAGATTACCGATCCCGAGACGCTGATCATGAGCTCCGACGAAGCCGTCTTCTATGCCGGTAATGGCGAAGAAAAGGTGAATGCCATCCAGCTTTCCCTGCAGGAGTGCACCCCGGATGACGGCGTACTGGTTGCATGGATGACCACTTCCTGGAATGAGGCGGCTGTCCCTTCCGGATCCACCATCTACATCAATGTCATCGGTAACGAGAAGTCCATGTCCAGGGATGTCATCCTTTCCAAGGAATCGACCATCAAGACTGGCTGCATGAACACCTTCTCCTTCAGTGACAACGAGGGCTGGTCGGATGAGGCTGTTAACGCTCACTATGCCGGTGGTCGTGGCACCAAGGCTTCTCCCTGGATTATCAAGACCGCTGATCAGCTTCGCAGCATGGCCGGCGACCTGGCCAAGGGAACCTTCCGCTACTTCAAGATGGAAGAGGATGTTGACCTTACCGGCGGTGACGAATGGGTCCCGCTGAATAATGAAGGCGACTTTGACAAAGGCGTTGAGTTTGATGGTAATGGAAAGACCATCAAGGGCCTCACTATCACGGCTTCTTCCACGGTGGCCTATCCCAGCTTCGCCGGTGTTCTTTACGGAACCATCAAGAACGTCACGTTTGAGTCGGCTGCCATTGACGGACAGGCCAACAATACGGGCGTGGTGGCCGGTTATATCGGTACCGGAGACAAGGTGGGCAATTGCAGCGGCGTTACTGTAAAGGATGCGACCGTTTCGGCAAGCAACAAGAATGTGGGTGCCTTTGCAGGCGTTATCGGTGCAGCCGGTACTATCAGCGACTGCCATGTTACCGGTACCACTTCTGTTAGCCAGTCTTCCACTGCAAAGAGCTGCTCTGCTGGTGGTTTTGTGGGTAGCATCGGCGCTGCCGCCAAGATTACCGGCTGCACGGCAAAGGCCAACGTCTCTAATGCCGCCAGTTACTATACGGGTGGCGTTATCGGACAGGTTAGTGCTGCTGTTAAGGTCGTTGTCGAAAACAGTGCATTCCTGGGTGGTACCATCACCGCCGGAAGAAACTCTACTGGCAACTCTCCGGTCGGTGGCTTCATCGGCCGCCTTGCCGGTAACTCGAATGCTACGTTTACCAATTGCTATGTGGATGGCGCGACGATTACGGCTACCAAGTCCGGTCGTGTCGGTGGCTTCATCGGTGATGGCGGCGACAAGAACAATATGTTCGCCAAGTGCTATGTGAAGAACTGCACCCTCTCCGGCGCTCAGCATTTGGGCGGCTTTGTGGGCACATACTCTTCTGCATCGAAGTGTTATGTGGATGCCACTACGTTGAATGCCAATAATGCAAATGTCGGTGGCTTTGCCGGATATCCCGAGAACGCCGTCTTCAGCGATTGCTATGTTACGTCCGGTGTTACCATTAACGGTGGCACATACAATGCTATCGGCGGCTTTATGGGTATCTGCAAGGTTGGCGGTGATATCAAGAACTGTTACACCATGGCGGTTATCAATGGCGCCAGTACCGGTGTCGGCGCCTTCATCGGCTATGTGGATGCCGCTCCTGCTTCTATCACCAAGTGCATTGGTTGGAACGCCACGTTGGCATTCCATGGTGCCGTAAAGGATGGAGTCAGCACCGAGGCTATTACCGGTAACTATGCCGGCACCGAGGGCAGTGTTTCTGCCAAGGCTGTCGAGATGGGCTGGAGCGCCGATGTTTGGGACTTCAGTGGTGATACCCCTAAATTGAAGTAATATGAAGTTCAAGCGTATATATGCTTATGTGATTTTGATCCCCCTGCTGGCGCTTTCCTGCGGGGGGAGCAAAATCCACGTAGAAGTACCCCCGCCCCCTCCAATTGTGAATCCGGGTGGCGGCTCCGGATCTGGTTCTGGCTCTGGCACCGGGGATACTACCCCCAAGCCGTGGGATTCCAACCGGGGAAAAGTCGTCCGCCCGCAGGCCGGAAACGGCTGGACGGTAACTACCATCGAAGACGGAATTACCTATTACGCCTTCGACGGA
>Ga0310690_10010298_pt1 | contig 11639 bp, 9 predicted proteins | sample AusTroGonzalo_MG_2_FD_207661 | JGI IMG/M metagenome (GOLD analysis project Ga0310690, IMG submission 207661) | Bovine rumen microbial communities from tropical cattle in Woodstock, Queensland, Australia - Gonzalo_04 (v2) (version 2) | ecosystem: Host-associated > Mammals > Digestive system >...
TACAGTACAAAGAAGATTGGGCATACCAAAGAAGAAGGTCAATAATTGAATTACAGGCTGTTTAACATCTTATCGGCTTCTTTGGCGGCAGTTGTTGCCGTCGGTTCTATCTGCATTTATGAATGCGGATCCAATAACGATACACGCCTTCAGAGCCCTTCGCTTCTTGGTCCCGGCACGGTTGATTTCTTCCAGAGACAGTTGATGGATGACGAACCTTTGGAGACAGGCCTTGTTACGGTAAGCCTCGGTAATCCTAACGTAAGCATTAAGGATTATACTTTCGTAGCTACAACTTCTTTTGCTGATGTTAAGATCGACTATGGTAACGATCCTACGGATCCTGTTACTTATGACGGCGCAGTTTACTGGCTGAAGGTAGATACTTCTCTTGTATCGCCCACGCTCCCTAATTCTTCCGATGCAAAGACTAAGAAGAATGAGCCTGTTCCTGAGATCAAGCTCAAGATCGGTGATTCATTCAGAAGACTCTCTTATACAAAGGAATGGTCTCTTGTAAGGCTGGAGGACGGTACAACGGGATATCTGAGAAATGAGGATCTTTCCGCAACTCTCATCACACCTGTTCCTACAAATACTCCTACTCCGAAGCCGACACCTAAGCCGAAGAAGAAGGCAAGCACATCATCTTCATCTAAATCATCTACAAAGACAAACAATAACGTTAAAGAGACAAAGGTATCCAAGACCGTTTATGCTACCTGCAGTCTCAATACAAGATCAGGCCCGGGTATCTCTTATTCGTTGCTCTCGACACTTAAGTCAGGCGCTAAGATATCCGTAGTCGCCGAGACTGATAACGGCTGGTATAAATCAAGTTCAGGATATTACGTTAAGGCAAGCCTTACATCATCTAAAGCACCTTCGGGCGGCGGATCTTCATCCTCTTCGTCCTCGTCATCTTCGAGCAGCAGTAGTAGCAGCTCATCGTCTTCCTCTTCGAAGGTTGGCGATAAGTCCGGAGATTTCGCTAAGTACGTAAGAAGCTTTATCGGATGCAAGTACGTTGCCGGCGGTTCTTCTCCTTCCAAGGGTTTTGACTGCTCCGGATTCGTTATGTACTGCTTCAAGAACTATTACAATATCTCTTTGCCTCACGGCGCTACATCGCAGTCCAAGAAGGGTAAAGAGGTCTCAAAGGACGACATCCAGTGCGGCGACATCATCTGCTTCGACCGTAACGGTGACGGAACGATGGAGCACTCTGCGATCTATATCGGCGGCGGTAAATACGTACACGCCAAGGGCGCTAAATACGGCGTAGTTGAGGATAACTTCTCAAGCGCAAAGAATATCGCCCACATCAGACGAGTCCTTTAAAACAAAGCAAAATGATAAAGCGCTGATCTTTACGGTCAGCGCTTTTTGTTTGGTCATATATCGGAAAACTTATTCGGTGAGTGCCTTGATCGCTTCGGTGAGTACCTTTATGTCGGTCTCGAAATCCTTAAGCGCACGGCGTTCGTTTGCCTGGTGGCACTGGTCTTCCTGCCATGGTGTCTGGATTCCGAATGCAATGGTGTTGGGCATGTGTCTGGCATAAGTGCCGCCGCCGATAGCGACAGGTTCGGTATATGTATCCAGATACTCAGGCCTGAAGCCGCTGTATAAAGGCATGTTCTCTTTCCAAATGTCTGTAAGAACAGAGATCTCAGGAAGATCCTTGGCCTTGTAAAGGTGATCCATCTGGTTCGTAACTTCTACTGAAAGGCCGTAGTTTGCTGCCTTCATGGCGATGAATGAAGTGATCGAATCCATCTGGTAACTGACAGGGCACCTGATGTCGATGATAAGGGATTCGCCGTCTTCGCCGCACTTCAAGATAGAAGGGTTTGCTGTTACTGAACCGGACTCGTCCTTGATATCGCATCCTGTGTATTCTGCTGCTGTCTTATCGACCAGTTCATTGGCGATGAAGCTCAAAAGGGGAGATCCGGAATAATCAACGGAATCTTCGTTAAGCATCTTTATCATCTCGAAAATAGCATTGATTCCGAGATCCGGCTTTGAAGCATGGGCGGTCTTGCCCATGGCCTTGTATTCCTTGCCGTTGACGGTGCAGACACTCTTTGCGGGAACCATGTTAGCAGCTGAACCTGCTGTCGCAGTTACCTTGGAAGGAGTGTCATCTGAGACCTTGATGTTCATAATGCCTTTCTCGGCATAGATGACTGGGAATTCAGCATCCGGCGTTATTGAGAACGACGGAACTTCGCCTTTTGCAGCATAAGTCTCAACGCATGAACATGTTCTTTCTTCGTCGGTTCCGAGGATCAGACGGACTCTCTTTTTGAGCGCAATGCCGCTGTCCAGAAGCCTCTTCATGGCGATATAACTTGCTGCTGCAGGACCCTTGTCATCAACTATTCCGCGGCCGTAGAGAATGCCGTCCTTAAGCGTTAACTGGAACGGCGGAGTATCCCATCCGTCTCCTGAAGGAACAACGTCCAGATGGCATACGATGCCTATTAGTTCAGCATTTTCCGGGCCTATCTCGCACCAGCCGACGCGGTTTTCGATAGTTCCCGTGCGCATGCCGTCTTTAGCTGCAGTATCCAGGAAAAACTTCAAAGCGGAAAAAGGTTTTATACCGTATGGAAGATCGCCGTAATTATCATTTTTCTCAGGCGCAGAGCCCGTACTGTCTATCGAAATGAGCTTTGTAATAAAGCTGAATTCCTGTTCTGATAATGAGGAATTGTTCATTTACGCCTCCCGTATCTTTGTTATTTTGAATCATAACACAATTAGTCCGAACTAATATGTCATGTGTATCCTTTTTGGCATTTTGCCGATAGGATGTCTGATGTCGGGCGGCAGTATAGGCAAGGTTGCTCGTTTGTAGAGATAAGCCGTTCAGTCTATAATAAAAATATTATATATGAGGAGATAATAGATGGATTCGAATAACAGAGAGCAATCCGGTGTCAGTGCGAACAACAATGTTGTTCTGATGCTGGATACTAATGAGAATGATTCAATGCTTAGCCTTAAGGACCTGCTTTATGCGGTATTAAGGAATCTCGGAATCGTTCTTATCGTGGCAGTATTGCTCGGCGGAGCTCTTTTCGCGTACAAGATAACAGGAAAGAGCGTTGGTGTCATTGATAATGATGTGCTCAATGCGAGTCAGAATGAGGATGAGTCTGATGTTGAATATCAGCTCCGCCTGCAGAAGGTCGGCAGGGCAAGAGACCTCGCGAATACGATCACAAAGATCAATTCGCAGATCGATCACCAGAGACGTTATCTTTCCGATTCCGTATATATGCAGATTGACGCCGAGAACGTATATGAGACGAAGGTTCAGTATGTTATCACGCTTAAGGATAATGCTACTGCAGGTGTCGACCGCGCGCTGGTCAATGCTTATCAGAATGCGATAAGCAGCGGAACTTATCTTGATGATTATGCCAAGGAGCATGATCTGAAGTCCGATTACATCAAGGAAGTCATTTCTTTTGAAAGCGCCGTTTCAGATTCCACGATATTCTCGACTGAGAACGGTGTAAGCAAGGCGGCTTCTTTTACAGCCAAGATCATCGGACCTTCAAATGAATTCACCGGTGATATCGCTGCTCTTATCGAGGAGAAGGTCAAGGCATCTTTCGGCCAGCTCAAGAACAATGTTGCTGACCACAAGATTACTCTTGTTGCGGTTCAGGATAACATTAAGGTCGATGCAGGTATCAGAGATAACCAGGCAAATCAGATAACAAGGATCGAGACTTTGCAGAAGCAGATAATCGGCTTTAATGATGCCCTTGACCAGATCGCAAAAGATCTCGGTGTTTCCGGCAAGGAAGAGATCCTTGAGTATTTTGCATCTGAGGGTCTGTACGGTGAAGCAGGCGTTCCGGAAGCAGATAATGCAGAGAATGTAAGCTTCTGGGGAACCGTTAAGCCGGGCCTCAAGTATGGCGTGATCGGCTTTGTCGCAGGCTTTGCTGTCGTTGCCGTTATCCTTGTTCTCGCTTATGTGTTCGGAAAGAAGATCACTACGCAGGCCCAGTTCTTCGGGAAGTTCAAGTCTGTTAAGAAGATCGGTGTCATGAAGCCCACAGGCAACAGATGCAAGTATACCGAGTATATCGACGTTAAGTCCGAAGATGATTCCAAGATGAGCGCAGAGAATGTCAACAAGCTCATTTCCAACAACTACAGCAACATTATCAAGGGTCTTAACAAGGTCCTCATTACCGGTACAGGTGATAAGAAGGCTATGGAAGATACGGTCAAGAAGCTTGGACTTAAGGGCGATTTCAAGCCGGATCTGTTCAGTGATCCTGACATCCTTAAGGTGATTCCTGATTATGACGGTGTTGTTCTTCTCGAACAGCGAAAAGTATCACTCTGCAAAGACATCGCAAATGAGATCGACCTGATCAATAATGCAGGCACAAAGATCATCGGAGCGATCATAATCTGATAAAAATCAACGCGTTTTAAGAAATAGATCCCCCGCAGTAAAAATGCGGGGGATTCTTTCATTTTTCTTACACAATATCACCAAAACCCTTACAAAATACCCCATTTTTCTTATTTATAATACTTTTGGGTTTAATGATAAAATATCGTCATGTGGTACGTTGTTCAAGTGCGCACGGGCGATGAGCGCAAACTGGCAGACAGATTGAAGCTCGAAGTCAAGGCTGATGATGAGGAGATCTTCGTTCCTTTGTTTGAACGGAGAAAATGTTTCAAGGGCGAATGGACGAAGGTTACCACGCCGCTTTTCCCGGGATACATTTTCTTCCAGACAAATGATGTAGAAGGCTTTTATCTTCGCTTGAAGAAGATCAATGCTTTCACGAAGATACTTGGAACCGAGAGCGGTTACAGCCCCATATCACCTGACGAGGAGAGATTCTTGAGGATCCTGATCGGAGACGATTATATCGCCCAGGAATCTGTAGGTGTGATCGAAGGGGATAAGATCACCATCAAATACGGACCTTTGCACGGACTGGAAGGAAGCATATTAAAGGTTAACCGTCATAAGCGAATTGCGATCATCCGGGCTGACTTCATGGGTGGTCCGCGTGAGATCAAGGTAGGCCTTGAGATCATTGAGAAGATTCCTTCCAAATCTTGATTACAGGCAAAAGGAAAGATATTTAAGTGTACAAGAGAAACGCACAAGGCTGGTCAAAGCACATAGACTTTATGTTGCTTGATATCATTATCATTCAGCTCTCATATATGATCGTGTATTATTTCCGTTTCCACGATTGGGTCTATTCCAACCATTCGTACAGGAATCTTGGCATATTACTCCTGCTTTCCGACCTATTGGTAATAGTCCTTAATAATTCACTTCATGATGTTATTAAGAGATCCTATTCAAGAGAACTTATTGAATTCGGAAAACACAGTATATATGTTTTCGCTATTGTCCTGTTCTATCTGGTATCGTCGCAGCAGGACGTTTATTATTCGAGATCTGTTCTTGGCGGCACCGCTCTTTCGTATGTTGTTGCAGGTTATGGCTTCAGAGCGCTCTGGAAGGCAATATTGCAGCACAGCAGGTTCAGAAGAGAGCGTAATAATATGCTCGTTGTTGTTTCCGAGAAAAATGCTGACCAGATCGTCACACAGCTTCTGAGCGATAACAGAGCCGGCTACGATATCACCGGAATCGTACTTCTTGAGAATTCCAATCTCACAAGCGTTCAGGGGATTCCTGTCGTATCTGACATGAAGAAGGTTACCCAGTATATAGCAAAAGAGTGGGTCGATTCAGTTTATATTGATGCGCCCATCAATGACAGGGCTGTTATAAGACTTATGGATGCATGTGCTACTATGGCTGTTCCGACGCATTATCACGTCCCTTACATGGGCCGTTCCGGAGTTAAGAGATTCTCTGAGAAGCTCGGCGGAACATCCGTCCTTACAACAGCAGTTAATTATGCTACGCCTGTACAGATCCTCATTAAGCGTTTATTCGATGTTTTCGCAGGCATAATCGGAAGCATCATTGCGGTGCTCATCATGATAATCGTAGGACCAGTCATTAAGATCCAGTCACCCGGACCTATTCTTTTCAAGCAGAAGAGGATCGGTAAGAACGGCCAGCATATATGGATATACAAGATCCGTTCCATGAGAATGGATGCCGAGCAGATGAAGCAGGAACTTATGGATGACAACCTCGTTAAGGATGGCATGATGTTCAAGATGGATTTCGATCCGAGGATCATCGGCAACAAGATCCTTCCCGACGGAACAAGGAAGACCGGTATCGGCGAATTCATAAGAAGAACAAGCCTTGATGAATTCCCACAGTTCTTTAATGTATTGACCGGTTCAATGTCAACTGTTGGAACAAGACCTCCGACGATCGATGAGTATGAGAAATATCACTATCATCACCGTGCGAGAATGGCTGTTAAACCCGGTATCACCGGAATGTGGCAGGTAAGCGGAAGGTCTGAGATCACTGACTTCGAAGAAGTTGTAAGACTCGACACTGAATATATTACGAACTGGAGCCTGGGACTTGATTTCAAGATACTGCTTAAGACAATAGGCGTCGTCTTTACCGGAAAAGGCGCAATGTAAGTTAGGGACTGTCAGGAGGGGACATGAACAGCAACTGGTACAAACTCGTTATGAAGGCTTCGAAAGTAAGGTTCGGCAAGAACCTTCTTCTGAAGGGATGTCCCTTTATCTATAACAAGAAGGGCGCTGAGCTTACGATCGGAAACAACGTTACCGTCAAGTCCTCATTCCTCTCAAATCTCGTAGGACTTTACAGCAGAACGATAATCGTTACGCGCGCTCCCGGAGCATATATCAGGATCGGCGATAATGTCGGCATGAGCGGCGTTACCATTTATGCGCGCAAAGGCATTGAGATCGGCGAGAATACAGCTATCGGCGGCAATACAAAGATCCTGGACAATGATTTCCATCCTATCGAAGCAGAGACAAGAAATAAGCTCCTTATGGACAGGAACGGCGGTGACAGTGATCTCATTCCCGCCAAGCCCATCAAGATCGGCAGGAACTGCTTTATCGGATGCAACACAATAATCCTTAAAGGAACGGAGTTAGGTGACGGCTGCGTCGTTGGCGCCGGTGCCGTTGTATCAGGCAAGTTTGAACCTGATTCCGTAATCGTCGGCAATCCCGCAAGATGCATTAGAAAAGTCGGTGAATCCTGATGAAGAAAAAGCTGCTCATCTACGCTCATTACTATGCGCCCGATGCGGCGTCCACAGGCCAGATCCTTCAGGATATGGCTGAGGGCATGAAGGACGATTTTGACGTCACGGTCATCTGCACCGTGCCTTCATATACAGGAAAGATCGAAGAGAAATACAAGGAAAAGAAGATCTACGAAGAAGAGTTAAACGGCGTAAAGATCTTAAGAGTACCTGTTCCTGAGTTCTCCAAGAGCAGCAAGAAGAGCAGGATCAAAAATCTCCTTGCATATTACACTCAGGCAAAGAAAGTAACTAAGAAGGCAGGTCACCAGGACTATGTCTTCACGATATCCCAGCCTCCCATTATGGGCGGCATGTTGGGCCTTTACGGCAAGAAGCATATCAGGAACGATAAGGGAGAGCATCCGAAGTTTATTTACTGCATCCAGGACTATAACCCTGAGCAGATCATGGCTACTGGATATGTAAAGCTTAAGCCTGTGTTGAAGATCGCGATGAGCCTTGATAAGAAGTCCTGCAGGAAGTCTGATCTCGTTATCACTGTAGGCAGAGACCTTGTCGATACACTGAAGAACAGGTTCAAGGGAGAAGAAGTTCCCAATTACACCATGATCAACAACTGGATCGACGAGAAGCAGATCTATCCTTTGGATCCTTCTGATCACGGCATCCTTGAGTTCAAGGAGAAGTACGGACTTGAGAACAAGTACATAATCATGTATTCGGGTAATATCGGTCTTTACTACGATCTTGAAGGCCTTATCAAAGTCATCGAAAAGTTTAACGGCAGCAAAACTCCTGCCGGCAGGGACGTTGTTTTCGCGTTCGTCGGCGCAGGAAGCGTGCTCGATAAGCTCACAGCTTACGTTAAAGAGCACAACATGGATTCCGTTAAGTTCATCCCTTATCAGGACAAAGACAAGCTCATCTACAGCCTCAATGCCGCTGATGTTCACTGGTGCGTGAATGCCAAGGGTATAAAGGGTGTATCTTGCCCCAGTAAATTCTACGGTATCGCAGGCGTTGCAAAGCCTGTACTTGCAGTACTCGAGAAGGGTTCCGAAGTCGAGATCCTCATCAATGAGATCGGCTGCGGCAAAGTATCCGAGCCCGGTGATTACAAGGCTGTTGAAGATAACATCAGATGGTTCATTGAGAATGCTGACAGCAGGGAACTTGAAGCTATGGGTGCTAAAGGTCACGAATATCTTGTTAAAAATCTGACTAAGGACATAAGCATCAGGAAATATATCGAAGTAATATCAAGGCTCTGATAACGGGTAATAATCGTGAAAGTACTGCAGATAAATTCTTTTGGAAATTTGAGTACCGGCAAGATCGCCGTTGATATTTACCGCACATTGAAAGCACACGGTTCTGACGGTGTCGTTGCTTTTGCGAGAAATGATATTCCTTCTGATGTTCCTTCTATCAGGATCGGAAGTAGCTTTTCGATATATACGGATGGCGTTAGAACAAGGTTTTCCGACAAAGCCGGACACTATTCCAAGGGCGCTACAAAAAAGCTCATTAAAAGTATCAGGGAATACGATCCCGACATCATTCATCTGCATAATCTGCATGGTTACTATATCAATGTGCCTATGCTTTTTGCTTTCATTAAGGAATTTGGCAAGCCCGTTGTCTGGACGCTTCACGACTGCTGGGCCTACACGGGCCATTGCTGCTATTACAGCATGACAGGGTGTGAAAAATGGAAGACAGGTTGTGGCGAATGCCCCCAGTTAAGTGCTTATCCGTCCAGCCTCTCGAAAGATAATTCAAGGAATAACTACGAAGAGAAGAAGGCTTTATTCCATTCGGTTCCGAATCTTCATCTCGTTTGCGTATCTGAGTGGCTTAATAACGAACTTAAAAAGTCTTTCCTAAATGACATTCCAAGCAGAGTTATTTATAACGGAATCGATACGAGTATCTTTAAGCCCACTGATGGCGGTTTCCGTAAGAAGTACGGACTTGAAGATAAGCGCATCGTTTTGGGCGTTGCCAGTACATGGGATACCAGAAAAGGACTTAATGATTTCATTAAGTTGGCAAGGCTTTTGGATGACAGATATAAGATAGTCCTTGTAGGCCTTAACGATAAGGAAAAAGCATCGCTTCCTGATTCGGTTTTAGGTATCGGCAGGACTGACGGTCCTAAAGAATTGGCTGAAATATATACGTCTTCTGACGTTCTTTTCAATGCGAGTGTTGAAGAGACCTTCGGACTTCCGAATGTGGAAGCATTGGCATGCGGCACTCCGGTTGTCGCTTATGACTGCACCGGCATTCCTGAGACACTGGGTGAGAACGACGGATATATCGTTAAGCCTCATGATCTTAATGCTGTTATTGAGAAGATTGATAAGATCTGTGAAGAAAAAATAAGAATTGACGTAAGCACCTTCAGGTTTAAGAAGGAAGAATCTTACGAAGAATATATGAAGCTTTACGGGGAACTGATATGACACCACTTAATGTATTATTCGTTTTCGGATGTCCCCTAAAGAAGGGCGGAACAGAAAATGTCATGATCAATATAGTAAAGAATATCGATCGTGAGATGTTCCATATCGATTTCCTTATTTTCGATAAGACGCCGGATAATTCTGATGATAAGAAGTTTCTGGAATCTCTGGGCTGCAGATTCTATCAGATAACTGCAAGAGGAGTAGACCGCAAAGCCCACAACAGAGAACTTGATGAATTCTTCAGAGAGCATAAGTATGACATTGTTCATACGCATATGGATGCAATCGGCGAAGAGGCTCTTAAGGCTGCGAAAAAGTACGGCATAAAGGCCAGGATCGCGCACAGCCATAACACTGATCAGCTTGATAACCCGAAGGGGCTTAAGGAACATCTTCATAAGATGTATCTCAAGTATGAAAAGCACCTCTTAAGACGCTATGCAGAATACTTTGTCGCATGTTCTCCCGATGCAGGAAAATGGCTCTTCGGAGATAAGATCTGCCAGAGTGACAGATATCTCGTTTTAAATAACGCGATCGATACTGCTTTATACAGTTTCAATGATGAAACAAGAAACAGAGTACGTAAAGAATTAGGACTGGAAGATAAGAAAGTGATAATACACGTCGGACAGTTCCGCACTCAGAAGAACCACGAAATGATTGTCGATGTTTTCGATGAGCTTCATAAGAGAGATGATTCATTCAGGCTCTTGCTTGTTGGCAGGGGCGAAGAGGAAGACCGCATTAAGGCCAAGATAAGCGGAATGGAGTTAGATGATTCCGTAATGCTGCTGGGTAACAGAAATGATGTAAATGAGCTGTTGCAGGCATCTGACGTATTCTTGTTTCCGTCGCTTTACGAAGGCTTGGGGATTGCGCTGTTAGAGGCTCAGGCAGCAGACCTCGTCTGCGTTGTATCTGACGGAATTCCTGATCTTGCAATGCTGACGGAAAAGGTTAGGAAGTTAAGCCTTAGTGAGGCGGTTACGATCTGGGCTGATGCGGTAAAGGATTCTATGAGCAGATTTGAGACCAGGTCTGACAGGTCCGATTTGTTTATAGTTAAGGGTTTTGATATAAGTACAAATATAAAGCGTTTGGAAGAATTGTATAAGAGAGCAGCTGGAAATGAATAATAAGATCGATTTTATAGTCGAATGGGTCGATGGTAACGATCCGGAATGGCAGAAAACAAGAAATGAATATCTCGGGATCAAGACATCCGAGGATAATGCCGGCGCGCACAGATACCGCGACTGGGATCTTATGCGTTACTGGTTCAGGGGTGTTGAGAAGTTTGCTCCATGGGTAAACAAGGTCTATTTCGTTACCTGCGGCCAGAAGCCTGAGTGGCTGAATACAGAATGCCCGAAACTTGTATTGGTCGATCACAAAGACTATATGCCGGCAGAAGCCCTTCCGACTTTCAATTCAAGTTCAATCGAGATGTCTCTTCATAAGATTCCCGGATTAAGTGATCACTTTGTTGTATTTAATGATGACTTTTTCCCGACGGCACCTATGAAGCCTGAAGATTTCTTTGTTAACGGCATTCCCTGTGATTACGCGGCTTTGGATATGCTTACGCCCAATAACGATTTTGAGTACATGAGAATGAATAATATGCTTGTTATCAACAAGCACTTTAACAGGAATCAGGTTCTTTCTGCGAATAAGGCCAAGTGGTTTAGCCTGAAAGATCCCAAGTCTTTATACCGTACGTTAAAGCTGTTAAAGCCTTGGACTACTTTCTCTGGGATCAGGGATTATCACGTACCGCTGGCGTTTACTAAGCAGGATTTTGAGACGGTCTGGAAAGCCGAGGCTGAACTCATGTCGGCAACCCAGCTGCATAAGTTCAGATCCAAGGAGGACGTAACCGTCTGGCTTGTAAGATACTGGAGACTTATGGAAGGACGTTTCAACGTTAAGTCCCAGCAGTGCTTCGGATATACACAGATAAATGACG
>Ga0310690_10010299_pt1 | contig 11638 bp, 11 predicted proteins | sample AusTroGonzalo_MG_2_FD_207661 | JGI IMG/M metagenome (GOLD analysis project Ga0310690, IMG submission 207661) | Bovine rumen microbial communities from tropical cattle in Woodstock, Queensland, Australia - Gonzalo_04 (v2) (version 2) | ecosystem: Host-associated > Mammals > Digestive system >...
TCCAGCATGATGAGCGTCTGCACCAGCCGTTTCCAAACCTCGCGCGGGTCTTCGCCGTTCAGCTCGTCCAGATCCAGATAGGCCATTCCCGTTGGCACCGCACTCTTGGCGTGTCGGCGCCCGTCGCCGTAGTTGGCCATAAACATCAGCAGCGGCAACTGCTGTTTCAGCCCCTTCGCCTCGTCGCTGTCGTGGTCAACTTCGCTCAGCTTCCGGCACACCTCAGCCACCTGTGGCGAGTCCAGAATCTCGTTCAGCTTTTCCTGAGGGCAAGCCAGCACCTTCGCTGACTTGCCATTCCTGCAGTATGAAATCATAGTCTGTAGCCCTTTCCTTTAATCAGTTCGCGAATCACCTTCTGCGCTATGGCGCTTGCCTGGTGCACCAGCTTCTCGGGCAACTGCCCCAGCTGGTCCTCGTCCATCGAGAAGTAGAAGTACCACCTGCCGTCGCGGCCTTGCGACAGCGCCGCGTTGTCGTCGCGGAAGATGGGTTTGTTCTTGACGCGGCGCGGCTTCTCCGTCAGATACACGTTGCCGTCGCGCATTCCCTGCACCTTAAATGTTCCCGTGAACGCCTCCATCTCCACATCCTCGCAGCACATGAAGTCTGCCGTCTTCAGTCCGTTCTCCAACATGCCCAACGTCATCAGTCCGTCGAGCGTTACCTGTTTCTCTGTTGTAATAATAATCTTTTTCATAATCTTGCGAATTTGTGAGCTTCGGAATTGCGGGGTTTTAGTTGAGCTCATTTGTCCGGACACATTTCCTCGCTCCTCCTTCGCCCGATTACTTTTAATCCTTCAAAGCTTCAATTTTTCAATTCTTCAATTTCACGATCTCCGTTGCCAGTATCTCTTGGAACGTCTGCCCCTGATACTCGTGGGTAGAGAAACGAAGGCTGGCCGCAACCACATCACCTTCGTAGAACCTGCACGCCGCCAGATTGCCCAGCATGGCGCACACATACTCGTTTTCAAACTTCGAGCCGCCCATCTCGCGCAGCACAATGTTGCACTTCTGAATCGAGCCCGACTCTGCTTTTGTTGACTGTACGCTGAAGGCCTCGCCCTGGCGTACCACTTTTAAGATTTTTGTTTCCATCGTTGTATTCCTTTGCCAACGCCGTTAGTGGTCGATTGACAATGCAAAATTAAATCATATGTAAGAAGAAAAAGAGTAATTACAAATGAACATTCCCACTTGTCTAACGTGTCTAATTCATTCGCCTTTTCCTGTCTAACATGTCTTTTCCTATGTCTAATAAATAAGCAAAAGAAACCTTATAATTGCACTTTTCTTCGCTTTTCCTTGGAAGTCTCAGAAATAAAATCTATCTTTGCACCAAGAAAGAGGAAAGGATACAAGATGGACAAGAGATTCACACCACGTTCAAACGAAGAGATGCTTGCCGCAGTGCGAGCATTTCAGGCAAGACAGCGTAAATGGTTCGAGGAATCAAACAAACGTTTGGAGAAAAGAGTCATTGAACACGAGATTGCCGTATAACCTATTATGTACACACTTGATTTAGACCGACTTAATCTCCGTTCTCCCTATTACGTTTGGAAGGTGAAGGACGGAGTTTATGCATTTGATACCGACTATGAAGTAAGCTATGAAATTGGGTTGAGTGTCAACGTCGAGATGCTCCAGATGGAGGTATGTGCTTTCGACATCAACAATAAGAACCAAAAACCATCACCCAACGACCGCAAACTTCGCGACACCATCCTTGCCATCATCGAAGAGTTCTTCCGTGCCAATGGCGGTGTGCTGCTCTATATCTGTGCCACCGGCGACGGTATGCAGAAGTATCGTTTTCACTTGTTCCTTCGCTGGTTCAACACCTACGAGCACCGCGACCTCTATGAGATTCGTACCGTTGAGGACGTGATGGACGATAAGACTCCCAACTACGGCGCCATTATCGTAGAAAAAACGCACCCAGACCTTGAACTGATCCTGGCGCGTTTCGAAGAGTTGGCTGCATTCCTAAAGAAGCCTATCGAGTAGCCTTCTCCTTGGCAATCTCCTGTTTCAGAGCCACAAGCCTCGTGTATAGCCCGTTATAGGCAACCCTAACAATACGTTCTATTTTCGCGGGCTTCATCGCCGTTATGCGCCGTTTGTTAGCTTCAATATCTACAAGGTTCACGGTTTTGCCGTTCATCATCCACTTTCCCTGTTCGGCAGACACACTTTTACAGATGTTTCGAATACGTTCCTCGTCATCTATATCGATGATATCAGGGAGCCACTTGGCTATCTGGCGTACAAAACCAACAACCGTCACGACATTCTCGCGATTGCTACGTGTCTCAAAGAGTCCAGCATCGTAAATGGCCTGATACAACCAATACCATTCCAGGCCTTTACTAAGGTCTATCTTATCTTGGTTTCCCATACCAATAGATTCGTTGATGATTGTTCGCAACTTTAACAACTGTTGATTGGTCATAAATAATTCATCAGAGAAAACGTCATTGACTAGCAAATCGTCACATTCCCCTGCGACTTCCTTAACCTCTTCTGCCTCCTCAGCATCGTCCTTGAAGAAAGCTCGCATCAATTGCTGCAAGTCTGCACCTTGCAACTTGTCTATATGGAGCACCCTTTTATGGTCGTAATGCTTGGCTCCGTCTTCATAATGATAATTGTCACTCATTGGTCAGTCGTTTTAATGGTACAAGCTTCTCTTTTTCTTCACCCAGCAGTAGCTGACTACGCTTATCATCGTGAGTGGAACCATTTTGATAATTGTGGTATTCACCATATGTTGGCCGTTCTGCCACTTTCATTATCGCATCAGTCATATTCTTCTGCTGATCAATAGGCTCATACAGCCGCTTGCGATACTTCTCAAGCAGAGTCGGATAATTCTCACGCCACGCAGGTTGTACACAAATAGCAGGATTCGCATTCAAATTGCCCAGCATATCCCAAGCCATACCAGGAGGATATTTCATCAGCTCATCATCAACTTTCTCAATAGGAATTGACGACAACACCATCTGCTGTAGTGTTTCCTCAGTCTTATCTAATTGTTTGTGAAGCAGCTTCGTTTGTGCCTGCATCTGCTCAATCAGTTCATCCTTACGGTGACTTTCATCCTCCACCTCCTTATAACTCTTTGGTCTGTTCTCACGAAGCATGCGTTGAAAGTCCTCAGGGAAGATAGCATTACACAACTCATAGAGCAGGTCTGACGGCTCGCATCTGGTTATCTCTTCCTGCATCAGAAGCATCACCTTATCCATCTCACGTTGATGCTTCTTGTCAAGATGCAGTTCATCCACGCAGTCCATCAGCCCGCAATAGTAGATGTGCATGTGTGGCTTGAACGACTGGCTTGCCGTCATCACCGTCTCGGTAACCTTTGAGAATTTCGTCCACTTTACACCGATGATATGCCGAGTCATCACAGAATAGTAGTGCTTCAGGAACAGCCAGTGCTGGTTGAGCAGATGAAACTGCTCCTGCTTTTTCTCCTTTGTCCAATCCTGTTGCATAATCATCGTGAAGGCATGCAACATACACAGCACCTCGTCGGTCTTATAGTCATAGCACACTTCCGACTTGAAAAGCATATCCTTCAGTTCTCCAGACAAGTTTTTCCAATCTTGTTGGCAATCGTATTGCAACAAAAGCTCCAGCACATGAAAGAACCGGTAAATGCGCTTTGACTCTTTTTCAAAGCGTTTCATGTTGTCACCCCAGTTTTCTGCTGCTACAATCAGTTTCTGTTCCGATGCCCAACTACCAAACTGGTCATCATTCGCAATAACGTGTGCCATTTCGCGCACTATACTTTCCAACCGACTGCCAATACAACAAAGCCGAGTGTCGCCATTGAGATACATCTTATAGTAAGGTACCATCATGGCATGCAACAAGCTTTTATAAACAGAGTCCTTCATGGGGGTAAGACCTTTCGAACCATATTTCTCCCAAAGATTAACATCATCTACCTCATCGTTTCCCATCAAACGCTCTATGCGATTGATGATGCTATCCTGAATATATTCTTTGCAATTGTCTATGTTGTTCATCTTATACCTTTTTTTATCGGAGCACAAAGATACAAAAATTCCCGCTCAAATTGACATGAACGGGAAAAATGTTTGTAGTTAAAGATTCTAAAGAATCGATAGGGTGAAACGTTGATGTAAAGATTGTTGGGAATAGATTCACTGTAAAAAATATTTCTAAAGTCCGATTTGCTCTCACCCAGAGCAACATATTGCAATCAAACAATTGTCAAATCTCTATCACCCGATTTATTTCATCCATAATTTCTATCTGCCTTTGCAACGCTACTACTATCTTTTGATAGTGTATCACCTCATCGTTAGTTAGTTGTTTCCCTTGTCGGTCTTTTAGCCATTTGTCGAGGGGGTGATAGCCTGAAACGATAAGTTGCCAAACTCCTACAGGAACCCTGTCAAAATACTGTTGTTTGTTTATCCATACCTGTCCATAGCCCTCTTCTGTATCTACGAATTTTCTTTCTGTAACGACATTGTTGTCCTTGGGAAGTCTGATGGGATAATCCGTTATCAGGTCATTACGACTGATATTCTTGAGGAGATGTAATTCTCTGATCTGCTTTCCAAAGTCTGCCATCTGGAAGAAGTAGTCTGTTGAATAAGGATATGGAATTGTGGGGAAACCATCTTGTAGACACTCATGATAAGTCTCACGATAGATTGTGGAATGTAGAACGGCATAAACATAGTCGAAAAGATCTATAGGTAAGAAACCGTCCTCATGTCGTTCTTCAGCCTCTGGCTGTTGAAGCTGTTTTCCAATCCTAGATTCTATCTCTTTGAGAATATCGGTTGAGAAGTTTGTATGAATCATTCCCAATTCATCATAAACGAAAAGTGGAAACAAATATATACCGCCGCGGGGTATCAAATTCTTATCTGTTGGTAGAGTTGAAACAAAAGCCAACGACCATATAGCATCTCCTTGCGTATTGCCTTCTTTTCCAAGGCAGAGAATGATATTGTTTTTATTCAAGATATTTTTTTCAATTTCAGGACGATACCTGTCTAAAACCGTTTTGTTATAAATAGTCCATCTGTTATCAAATGGCCGATATGTCATTTCTGTGATGTGCTTAACAGGAACAACATGGGCATCATTGATATCATTTTGTATTTTGGCGTATTTATTACGTACAGATTCAATATCTGACAATGAATATTTCTGCACCACCTTTTCAAACGGTTCTTTCAAGATATCTTCTGCGAAACTTGAAACGGAATTTTGGGTAAAATGTATCAACAAAGCATCTGCTCCAGTTGTAAAGCCTTGCTTAACGTCTTCCGTCATCAAATTAGAAATGCAGAACCCTTTATCGTATTTTTCTCTCAGATGCGGATCTCTAACCCTGAATGTGTATAATGGCTTTATCGGATCTATATCCGTGAAATCAATATCTTCAAACTTCATGTTTTCAAGGTACTCTAATTTCTCGCTACGTGTCCCATAGACATCTTTATAATGTACCTTTGCCAGTTCATTTGGGTTACCATTCTTATGCTTGATGAAAATGTTGATACTGACACCGACCAGTATCTTGAATACGCATTCATCCCTTTGCTCTTCTGTGTTTTCATGTCGTTTGGTTGAACCATGTAGATTGACAATGTATATTTCGTCAAACTTTTTCATAAGTTCATAACGCATTCCTCTGAATAACCGAGTATCAAGGAAAGTATTACCACAGATATAAGCCAAAACACCTTCTTGTGTTCGTTCCACAAACTTCTGCCCCAAACGGATGAATTTGCAATAATCGTTATTGATGCCTTTTGGATTAGGTTCTTTTAGGGTGTTTTTGTATATCCACTGACCCTTTTTCTTATCAAATCTGACCTGTACTTTCGTCATTCCAGGCTCCTGCTTGTATTCATTCATCAAGTCTCTTATCCAATCACCATTGTTTGCAGATTTATCATTATATGGTGGGTTGCCCATTACAACCATGACAGGAGTGTCACGCTTGATTTTGCTGGCGGCATTCGATTCGTCGGTGATAAACTTGGCAAAGTCCAGCTTTTGTTCAGGATGTTCCTCTTCCAACGAATTGGTGAGGAATATCTGCAAACGTTCTGGCAACTGTTCATGAATTTCATCAAGCCGCAGAGATGTGGCTACCTTGAGGTGAGCCATTGTGTAAGGAGCCATTAAATATTCAAATCCGTTCAGACGAGGTATAATGTGCTTCACTACATCTTCTGGCCACAGACCCTCTTGGCCCTTGTAGCTCTCATATATTTTTTCAGCTGTAACGGCAAGGAATGTACCTGTACCTGTAGCTGGATCTAATATCTGAACCTTGTGCATATTGGGGTCATTTTCCACGGGTGAATTATCCGACAATCCATCGGTGATATTCAATTTGGTTTTGAGAATGGTATCAACAGAATCTACAATGAACTTTACTACCTCTCTTGGTGTGTACCATACTCCAAACTCTTCACGTATCTTGGGATTATATGCTTCAAGGAAGTCTTCATAGAAATGGACTAGCGGGTCTTTACCATAGTTTCTCAGCACCTTTTCTATATCAGTGACTCTGAATATTGAAACCAAATCTTCCACTATCCATTTTGCACCACTATGTAGTTGCGCTAAAGCCAGCAATTTAAAGATTTTCTTTAAGAACGGATTTATGGCAGGAATTAAGTCTGCAGCCTCTTGTAAGGAGAAATCTTGGGGAGTCTTGTCGTATATTCTGGCAATAAACAGACCGTAAACGATTGTCTGAGCATAGAAGTCAGTGAATTGCTCCTGTTTCATGTCGTGGACAAGATATTTTTTGAACGACTCCATTTTTTCATGCAGCTCCTTGTCTTCGTCACTCTTATTATTTTCCATTGCCTTGGTTAGCACATCGGCAATAATCTTGGCTTTCGCAGACATTGCATCTGCCAATAGGTTTGCACTTCTGATTGGCTGAATACTAGCATCCCCTAAACGTCTTACAATCTTTTCAAAGATAGATAGTTGTTCCTGGTCTTGCGTTATAACGATTTCACCATTAACAATGTCTCCAATTTGAGCCGATAACACCTCTTCACCATTTTCATAAAGCACAAAATGAAGATAGTTGGTGAAGGCAATATTGTTAACTGCTTTTTTGTAGCGGTCAAATTGTTCTTTGTGCTTCTTTACGCCTCTGACGTCATCGTCGCCCAAGTCCTTGGTTTCCATAAATGCTATGGCAATATCGTTTTTACGAAATTCAAAGTCGGGCGCACCATAGTCTTTTCGTTTTGGCTCGTTGATGATAGATATCTGAGCATCCTTCCTGATACCCTCGTTCAACATCTTCGTCAAAAGATTTTGCAGCGTTCCCCTGAAAGAATGCTCGGTTGTATCCTTTGACTGGTAGTCATCATTTACCTTCGACAAGTATGACTCTATATCGTAGATTGTTGCCAGGTTCATCATCGGCATAACTATGTGCTCCGACTGATACCCAAGCGCCAGAATGGTTAGAAATCTTTGTTGAACCACATACGAAAAGCGGGGTATCTACTGCTGCCCGTCCCGTGACTTTGGCCTACCACAGCCTTCTCAATAGAACGAGCAGAGTCGATACCCACGCAGGTCTGTATATAGTGCACCTGAAAAGTGTGCACAGAGGGTACAAGTACCCCCGGCACACCCCGGCTGCATACATATATACACCCGTAGGCGTCACCTCTGCCGTTGTCTTTGATTGAGATTTGATTGTGGTAGTTCAAGTCACCAAAAACAAAGCGTACAGTGTCGCTTATTCCGCAATGTAGTTGTCCCCATCAGTCCACAGACTTAGGTTTGGACGTTGCAAAAATACAAATAAAATATGATATAAGCCTCGTATTCCTGTTTTTTCTACAAAAAAATATTCAAAAATCATAGAATGTTGAGAGTATTTCATTCTTTTCGTAATTTGAAAGAGTTCATCCGGATGTTCTTTACCTCAATACCAGATGTGTTCTGTATCGAGTGCTGTACAGACGAAGAGTATCAGCAGGTGGCTAGGTTTTCATTATACGGCTGGTTCTAGTCGGACATTTCCGGTGTGGTCATTATGGTCATTGGTCATTAAGGTCATTAACGATTTCCAGAAAGAGATGCTGTTTTACTCCATAATAAATATATAATTATAATTATATATTTATTATGAGCTATTATTCTGTTCCCGAACGCTTAATGACACTCTTGACCAATGACACACGTGACACATTGCTCCCTGAAAATGCTGAAAACACAAAAAATGCAGGGGAATGAAAAAAAGTGGGCGAAGTATTCGTGAACCGCAATGCAGATGTTGTACCTTTGCTGTTGAATTCAAGATGCATCACGAGTTTCAGGAAATACTCCACGAGTTTCGAAAAATTCTCCATGAGTATTTTTCAGAAAGCGTTGAAGAATTGAAGAATGGAAGAATTGAAGTTCTGAGGCCTCTATAAACACTATTCACTAACATTATTAACAACACAAAAACTAAACTAAAGAACTATGGTAGAACTGAATGTTTACAAGAACACAGACACGACCAGCGCACAGTACGGCAAGGCCTACGCGCGAGTAGATTACAAGGAGCAGTTTGACGTCGCCAAACTCGCCAAGCACATGAGTGAGCACAACACGCCCTTCAGCGAGGGTACCATCCGCGGCATCCTGACCGACATGGTGAAGTGCATCCGCGAGCTCACCCTGAACGGCAACACCGTGAAGATTGAGAACCTGGCTATCTTCAAGGCCAGCGTGAAGGCGAACGCCTGCAGCCGCTACGGCGTGATGCGCGCCACGATCGGAGCCAAGACGGTGCGCGTGGGCGGTCAGCCCGTAGAGACCGGCAACGCCGTGAAGTCGATGAAGCTGCTGGCGCAGGCCACGGGCGAGTACACAGCGGCCGAGCTGAACAAGGACGCCATGCTGGGGTGGACGAAGAAGGCGCAGGACGCCATCAACGCGGACAAGGCTGCTATGCAGGCTGCTCAGGGCGGCGGCCAGGGCTAAAATCGACCACAGATTACGCAGATGACACAGATTATTTTGGGGGGATTATGTCGGATTTCACGGATTCCATGCGCAAAAGAATTCACCACAGATGACACAGATTATTGCCATGCGGCAGCTAAATCTGAGGAATCCAATTAAATCTGAGAAATAGCATAGTCAACGTGCAGCAAGAAAAATCTGTGGAATCTGCGAAATCTGTGGTCAAAACCCACGCGCAGCAAAATTATAACAATTATAGTAATTTCTGTCAATAAAAAAACAACACGAATTTCTTTCAAAAAAAACTACGACGATGAAACTGAAGAACAAGATTATAGAAATTGGCTTGAAGATTGTGATTGCCGCACTGACGGCGGCACTCACCGCCATCACCACCACCTCGTGTATGGGCTACGGGCCCGTGACGCTTTAACAAAGCAAACTAAATAATCCCAGGGCAGAGGACTGCCTTGGGATTCTTTTTTGCGGTTTGTCGGCGGGGTGATTACACATTTTGTGTTACACATTTTGTGTAATCGCGCGGGCAGGCGCTACTCCGACAGCATGGTGACCTCGATGCAACGCTTGGCGGCGAGGAGGCGCTGGGCCATACGCTGTACGTCGGCTGCCGTCATGTTGCTGACCATCTTGCAGTAGTCGCGGTCGAAGTCGGTGTCGTCGTCGAGCTCGTGCCAGATGATGTAGCTCCAATAGTCGTTGGTGATGGCCACCTGGTCGTACTGCTTGATGAGATACTCCTTGACCTTCTGCATCGAGGTGGCGGCGGGGCCGCGGTCGGCGATGTTCTGGAGCTGGCGGTAGATGATGGGGTTGAGCTCTGCATAGCGGTCGGGGTCGGCGTTGTAGGAGATTTTCAGCGTGGCGTCGGGGCGGTCGTTCTTGTCGAGTCCGAAGTCGACGCTGACGCCGTAGGTGCCGCCTTTCTCCTCGCGCACGGAGTCGGTGTAGGCTATGGAGAGGCAGCGCTTGAGGAAGTCGAGCTCGAGGTCGCTCTGCGGCGTGAAGGGCACGTCGGCGGTGACGACGATGGTGACGTTGGCCAGCGGCGTTGCCTGCTGCTTGCGGAAGGTGTGGACGGCAGTGCCGCCGACGATGCGTGGTATGCGCTCCTGGACGGTCTGCTCGTGCTTGTTGGTGGCGGGCAGTGTGGCCAGATAGCGGCAGAGGAGCTGGCGCAGCTGGGCGTCGTCGTAGTTGCCGATGATGACGGTCTTGAAGTTGGCGGCGTCGCTGAAGCGCTCTTTGTAGATGTCGAGTATGCGGTCGTAGCTGACCTTCTCGAGTGTCTGCTGGAGCACGGGCTGCATGCGCGGGTGGTGTCCGTAGAGGATGGCGCGTATGGAGTCGTTGTAGTCCACCTTGGGCGAGGCGTTGCGGTTGCCGAGGAAGGCGTGCTGGCGGTTCATGAGTCCGGCGAAGGCGGCGGTGTCGCGTCGCGGCTGTGTGAAGTAGAGGTAGGCCAGCTGGAACATGGTCTCGGCGTCCTTGAGCGAGGCGCTGCCGCTGATGCTCTGTCCCTCGGTGCCCACGGAGGGGCTGACGCGCACGCTCTTACCGGTGAGCAGCTTGCGCAGGGTGACGGCGTCGTAGGGGCCCACGCCGCCCTCGGTGACGCCGCTGCTGATGAGTGCGAAGTTGGGTATGTCGTCGTCGCCATAGACGGAGGTGCCGCCGTCGGCCTGCATGCGCAGCGTGATGGCGTCGGCCTCGTAGTCGGTCTTCTTGGCATAGACCTTCATGCCGTTGCTGAGCGTCAGTTCGGTGAAGCCGTGACGATAGGGCTTCTCGCTGACGATGGTACCGGGCTTGAGAGAGGAGAGGTGAGAAGTGAGAGATATGATTTCCTTTTCCTCAGTATAGGGGGCGTAGGCCTGCTGCTGTGTGGCCAGGATGACCTGCTCAATCTGCTCCTCGGAGGGAATGTCGAACTTCTCGTTGTCGGGGGCGTAGATGACCACCACCTGGTTCTGGTCGCTGATGAGCTGGCGCGTGGCGGCGTTCACCTCGGCCAGCGTCACCTCGCGGTCGAGCTTGCGGGTGTTCTCCAGCTTGAACTCGACGCTGAGCAGGGGCTCGCCCTCAAGGAAGTTGTCGACGCAGCTGTTGACGTAGTGCGAGTTGCGGTAGTCGTCCTTCATGTTGAGTCGGCGCTCGGCGGCATTGAGCAGGAGCTGCTTGGCGCGGTCGAGCTCGGTCTGCGTGAAGCCGTGCTGACGGGCGCGCTCGCTGACGGCTACGGCGGCTATGATGCCGCCCAGGATGTTGTCCTGCTTGCAGCTGATGCTGAGCGAGAAGGCGTCCTTGGTGCGGCTGAGGAAGAACTGCGAGGCGCGGCCTGTGGCGCTCTGGAAGGGCGGCACGGCCTGCTGGCGCTGCTCCACCAGACGGTCGTTGAGCATCGTGCGGATGAGGTCGTCGGTGTAGCTGTCGCGCAGGTACTGCTCCGTGTTCTTCTCGCTGTCGGGCGTGGCGTCGTGCTTCTGGTAGATGTTACAGAGCACGATGGGCTGCTCCTTGTCCTTCTCGATTCTGACAATCATCTTCTCGTTGTCGCCCACGGGGTAGTAGATGCGCTGGGCGGCGTTCTTCGGCATGGGGATGGGCGAGAA
>Ga0310690_10010301_pt1 | contig 11638 bp, 8 predicted proteins | sample AusTroGonzalo_MG_2_FD_207661 | JGI IMG/M metagenome (GOLD analysis project Ga0310690, IMG submission 207661) | Bovine rumen microbial communities from tropical cattle in Woodstock, Queensland, Australia - Gonzalo_04 (v2) (version 2) | ecosystem: Host-associated > Mammals > Digestive system >...
GCTTGAGGGGCGTCTTCGTTCCAGCTCACTTCGAGTTGGAAGCAGCGGTTGCGCAGGTCGCGGCTGACGGCCACGATGTAGGTCATCATGTCGTCGTTGATGTCATTCACATTGCGGGGTTCGCCGTCGCGGAAGAGGATGTACTCGATGCCGTGGAAGCCGAGCAGGGCGTTGCCGAGCTGTTCCCCGGCCACTGTGCCGTCTTCGTCATTGGCGAGTTGGGCAATCATGTTGGGACTGGCCATCAGGTTGTTGAAGGCGTCTTCGTCCAAGGGCCACGAGTCGATATGGGGGTCGATGCCGAAGTCGGAGGCGGCGCCAAAGAGGAAGGCTTCGCTCATCTCCCACCAGTGGCGGGCTTCGAGGAAGGTGGCGCAGGCGGCGTTCACGTTGGCCTGGGTCATGTTGTCTTTCAGGGTCTCAAGGTTGGCCACGAGGGCATCCGACTTCTCGGCCAAGCTGGCATAGGTGGGATACACCGTGTGGTTGAGGTACTGTTTCACGATGGCTTCCTTGGTGGCCTTGTTGGCTTCTTCGGTGGTGTCTTGAGGGTCTTTGTTGCAGGAACTGAAGTTCACTGCGAGCAGGACTGATGCTGCGATCAGCATTGCGTTTTTGAATACTTTCTTCATTGTTATTGGTGTTTAGAATTGATTATTTCGTGAAAAATCCGCTATAGGCGACGCCCAGCGAGAACGAGGGCTCGTCGTTGTACTGCTCCTTCAGGAAACGTTTGGCGTATTGCGCCTTGACGACGACCTGTTTGATGGGATAATAGTTCAACCCGAGGGTCATCACGTGGCGGTCGGTCCATTGGTAGTCGGTGAGGGCGTTGGCGGTGGGGATGTAGCTGTCGTAGTAGTCATAGCGGCCAAAGAGGTAGAGCTGATGGTCGCCCTTGAGTTTCATCGGGTGCATGATGTCGTAGGCAATCTCGCCGCCTGCGGCGATGGCCGCCTCGCCGACCAAAGAGCGCGGATAGGGCGAGAAGCTCTGGTGGTTCTGGTTCTTGTTCCAGGCCGAGATGAGGTTGGCGTCGCTGAGGTGACCGTAGTCGAAGTTGCCGCGCACCACTAGGCCGTGGGCCTTGTAGTCGAACTCGGCCGTGCCGATGACGACAGTGCCTTTCACGTTTTTGTATTGGCTCGTCTCGCTGAACTCGTTGGTGACGATATCATTATTAAAGGTGTTGCCGATATAGCCGCTCAGGCCCCAATGGAAGTTCCTGATGCTGTAGTTGTCGATGCGCGCCGCGCCCGCCAGGTTGTTGGCTACCTTGAACTCATAGCCCGAGGCCGATCCGTTCTGCACCCAGTTGGCGTTGTTGAACATGTTGGAGTTCAGGGAGGGGATGACCATAGCCTCGTAGCGCCAGTTGCCCAGCTTTCCCCAGATGCTGACGCCAGTCTCGTGCCAGGTACAGGGGAAGATGGTGAGCTCGCCCTCGGGACGGTAGCAGGTGAAGAACTGCGTGGGCAGGTGGGCGTTGTTGGTCTGTCCGACGGGGACGATGATGTGTCCCGCGCGGATGTTGAAGCCCTTGCCGAACGACTTCTGAATCCAGAACTGCTCCAGGGCGACCTCGCCGCCGCGCTCAATCTCGTGTTCGAACTCGCCGGTCTCTTCGGCTTCGATTTCCATAGCCACTTCGTTGCCGCCGTGCTCAAACTCAATCTCGCTGCCCATGCTCCAGCCCTTGCCGAAGTCGTAGCCCAGATTGATGACCACATGGGGCAGGTCGACGCGACCGTTGCCCTTGGCGTCCTTGTAACGCTCGGCGTGGGAATAGCGGAACATGTTGTCGCTGTAGAAATTACGGGTATAGACTGCTTCGCCGTAGCCGCCCACCGTGAGTCGCGACAGCGAGAAAAACTTCGTCGTGTCGCTAACCTTGTTTTGTGCCTGCAAGGGGAGAGTACTCAATATCAAGCCCAATGCCGCACATTTTGCAATCGTTTTCAGTTTCATAGTGTATACTATTATTCAATTACGACTGCAAAAGTCCGGTTTTTGCCCTCACGGGCCAATACCAACAAATGGGGATTTTCAGTGGCCTGAATCCCCAAAAGAGGTGATGACCGCCTCAAACCTTTCCAAAACGGCCTCAAAGGGATAAAGCCCGTCGGCGTTGGCGCTCAAGCCTTTCAGGCGGATGGGATAGGTCATGGGCGGGTTATCAAGGTCCAGCAGGGGCAAGCTGCGCAGCTGCTCGGTGCTTTGGTAAACCAGGTTAAGGGAAACGAAAGGCTGTCCCTCGGCGTTTTCCCATCTCTCGATGACCAGCTTACAGCCGATGGGGGTCTTGGTCTCAATGGTTTGGGGCAGGCTGTAGTCCTCCACCTCCAAAGCGGCCAGCACGCTGCCGAGGTTGGAGTCGTGGCCGCAGAGGAAGGTGAACTTCCGTCCGTCGTTGCGGAGCTCTTCGAGCATCGTGCGCAGGAGCGGACGGGCCACCTGACGGGCCACCACGGGGGCCGTGAACAGCACGTCGCCATACCAGTCCTTGATGGCCGAGAGGCTCACCCAATCCTCCCAAGTCAGCGTGTCGCCGAAGGCTGCTTTCACCGCGTCGTGTTCCTCGTAGTATTGCAGGACGAGGGCGTCGGCAGCCTGACAGGCGAGGCGCAGCGAGCCGCCCATACCGGGCTCGCGGTTCTTGACGAGGTACACGTGTGCGTCGTCGGTAAGGAAACGGCAGGTGTCGCCATTAAGGCAAGCGCGGCTCTGCTCGATGTCGAGCACGCGTTCCAGCAGCTTGTAGTTGTCCGCCATCTTCTCGCCGATGCCGACGAGGCCCTTTTCGCCGCCCATTGCGGCAATCTGCCGTTGGGCTTGGGCTTTGAAGGCCTCGTTGTCGTCGGTAATCTGTGGGGCGAAGACGGAGTCCATCTTGCCCAGCTCGCAATGGTGCTCGATGCGGACGTTGGCCACAGGCAGCATCCCCGAGGAGAAATACTGCGCTGTGGCGATGGTGCGCTGCAGGGAGTTGGCATAGAAGCGTATGGTGCCCTCGGCGGGAATCTCGTTCTCCTTCATCAGCCCCTCGTTGACGAGCCATTTGCGGAAATACTGGCCCATCAGGGTCTCCGCCGCTCCGCCGCGCAGCGAAAGCTCGCCGGGGGCTGACGACCAATGGAACCATTCGTGGGGCGTGATGCGCTCGAGCGTCGAGTTCCTCCTCGAAAGGGGCGAGCGGATGTTGTGGCGGCTCAGCACCACGACTTGCTTCAGCGTGTAGCGTTCCCCGAAGCCGTCGCGGCTTTCGGGTTGGGCGAAAGCGGACAGCGTGATGCCCAGAAGAAGGAACAACAGGAAGGCCCTGTAGAAAGGTTTGTTCATCGTTTGTATCCGATTACTTGACCGTAACCCTCTTGGTTTCGATGCCCTTAGCCGTCTCCACTCTGATCAAATACACACCCGTTCCCAGATGGCTGAAGTCGTAGGTAAAGGCGTTGCCGCTGGCTGAGGCTTCGTGGACTTTCTGTCCATGGACGTTGAAGATGCTGATGTTCAGGAGGTCTTCAGCCTCGATGGTGACCTTTCCGTGGGTCGGGTTGGGGTAAACCGTTGTAACCACAGCGTCCGTTTCGGCAACGGCGCTGCAGTCTTCGATGAACTCATAGAAACCGACCATTCCGATGGGGTCATACCAGGCGGAGTTCATATAAGCCTCGCTGCTTCCGCAGGGGACGGTGAGGGTTTGAGTGCCGAATTCGCCAAACACCATACCGCCCAAGTCGTTGCCCAGTCGGGCAGGGGTGGTGGCTAATGAGACCGCCCTCGTGATGTGTGAGCATCTTCTGAAGGCCCAGTCTCCGATGTAGGCAACGGATTCGCCCAAGACCAGCTTGCCGTTCAGTCCTTCGCATTGGCAGAAGGCGCTCTCGCCGATATAAGTCACGGAATTCGGAATCCTCAGGTCGCCCGTCAGGTCAAAGCAAAGGGCGAAGGCGTTGTCGCCGATGGTGGTCACCGAATTGGGGATCTCGATGGAAGTCAGTCCCGTGACGCCCTTGAAGGCGTTTTTGCCGATGGCGGTGACCGTGTTGGGGATCACCGAGGTTTTGCAGCCGAAGGCCAACTCGTTGGTGGCGGTCACGATGATGGCGTTGCAATTGTCTCTTGAGTCATAATTCGGGTTCTCGGGGTCGACCTCAATGCCTCTGAATTTGCAATACACAAAAGCGTCTTCGCCGATGGATTCCACGTTGCTGGGGATGTTAAGCACGCCGGTCAGGCCGTCGCACGAGTTAAACGCCCAGTTGCCGATGGTGGTGACGCCGGTGCCCAATACCAGGTCCCCGTCAAAGGCATAGCAGGTGAAGAATGCGCCTGACCCGATGGTGGTCACCGAGTTGGGAATCACCAGGTCGCCGGTGAAGCCCGAGCAATAGGAGAAGGCGTCCCCTTCGATGGTGGTCAGCGAATTGGGGAGGGACAGACTCGTCAGGTAGAAGCTATACAGGAATGCGGCGGTGCCGATGGTGGTTACGGCATAGTCGCGGCCTTCATAATTCACCGATGCCGGGATGTTCAGCGGTCCTTGCGCGTTGTAGCCGTCGACGTGGCCCGTAACCGTCACCGAGATGTTGTCGGCATTCACCCGATACATCAAGTCGTCGACGGTGAAGGTCACCGGATTGTCGTAAGCCATGAACAGGCAGGTCGGGTCGTAGCCCTCGTTTCCGTCGTTGAGTGCCCCTAGGAGGGAGTAGGTGCCGGTGTTGGCGTCAAGCTGGTACAGGTTGCCGTAGTGGGCGCCAAACAATTCGCCCGTCTGCATATCGAAAGCCATCTTGATCGGCAAATCGATGGAGCTGATCACGGACAGTTGAGCATTGTTAAGATTCAACATGCCGAACTCACCCCATGAGCTGATCATATAGGCGTTGCCCTCCCTGTTGATCGCCAGGTTGAAACCGTCGTGTGCTATTGCGCCACGGTCCTGTATATTGTTGGGGTCGGCCGGGTCGAAGCATTTCAGGTGCTCTTCCGTAATGAGATAGATCAGTCCGTCATTGGGGTTGTAGACCATATCGTTGACGTAGGGGACGTTGGCCACCATCACTTCGGGCGCTCCGATGTGGTTGCTGGCGGCGTCGTATTCCGACTTGCAGATGCTGTAGCCGCCGTTGTTGTTCACGCTCCACACATAGCCGTTGGCGAAGGTGGCGGTGTTTACAGCGGGGAGATCGTCGGAGGCGATGGACACCGTGCTCAAGTCCTGCATGGTGAAGGAGATGTACTTGTTCTCAGCCGAGCTGGGGGGCAGGATGTAGCCGAACCAGTTGGCGGTTGACTGCTGCGCCTTGGCGAAGCCGGCGAAGGCGAGGAATAACAATACGAGGTAAAAATGTTTTTTCATCATAATAGTGTTTAGTTTAAAGATTCGAAAAATTCGGCCGCAAAAGTAGAAAAAAATGTGAAACGAAAAACAAGGGCGGGGGTGGGGGAAAGTTAGTGTTAGGTTAGACTTAGGTTAGCGTTACCTTGGACCTGGGTTGGAGTTGGGTTACCTGTGTTATTCCTGAACGGGTTGACAGCCTCCGCTACAGTGCTACAGTGCTACAGTGCTACAGTTCCCAAGAAGCCTTTTTCATCCCCAAATACATTATTATATTAATATTAATATAAAATTTAGTTTTGGGTTTTGGATGACCTGATTATGAACTGTAGCACTGTAGCAACTGTAGCAAAACTTTCCTGATGAGGTTGTCACCCGTTTATTGGATGGGTTGACAGATTCCTGATATCGTTGACGTTATCCCTGAGTTGGCTTACTTCAGCATCGCTTCAATGTCAGCCTCCATGTCCTTGGGCTCGGCTACTGGTGGGTAGCGCTTGATCTGGCTGCCGTCCTTCGAAATGAGGAACTTGGTGAAGTTCCAGCGGATCTCGCCGTCCTTGCGGCCCTCGGAGCGGCTCAGGCTGTCGACAAGCTTCATCGTGGCTTTGTCCTTCAGACCCTTGACTTCCTCGTCGGGGACTTGTGAGCAGAGGTAGACAAAGATAGGATGGGCGTTTTCGCCAAAGACGTCGATTTTCTTCATCAACGGGAAAGTCACGCCGTGGTTCAGACGGCAGAACTCAGCAATCTCTTCATCGGTTCCGGGTTCCTGGTGCTTGAACTGGTCGCAGGGGAAGCCGAGGATGACGAAACCTTGGTCCTGATACTTCTTATAAAGAGCTTCCAAACCGTCGTATTGGGGAGTGAAACCGCACTTCGAGGCGGTGTTGACAATCATGAGGACCTTGCCCTTGTATTGGGCCATATCCACCTCTTCGCCCTTGTTGTTCAGGGCCTTGTAGTCGTAAATCGTAGCCATTTTAGTTTTGTTTTGTGCACAACCGGCAAGGAGCAGAAACAGTCCGAGGGTTATGCTGATGATACTTTTATTCATTGATATTGCGTTGTTTGTGATTTATTCGTGCAAAGATACAAAATTTTTATCCAAAGGCAAGCCCTTCATGCTGCAAAAGGGCGATTTTGTTGTTCATGCCGCCGCCATATCCGACAAGCTTACCGTTGACGCCAATCACCCGATGGCAGGGGACAATAAGGCAAACGGGATTCCATCCCACTGCGCCACCAACAGCCTGTGCCGAATGGATGTTCAGACGTTTGGCTATCTCACCATAGGTTGTGGTTTGTCCGAAGGGGATGTCGCACACCGCCTTCAAGACCGCCTCGCGAAACGGCGTGAGGCCGTTCATTCGGAAGGCTGGCGTGAAATCGGGCTGTCGACCGGAGAAATAAATGTCCAACCAACGGCAGGTGTCGTGAACGACGGGTGGTAGAGAAGCAAAGTCTTGTATCTCGGCGATGTCCGATTCCTCGTGCGAGCCTTCAAACCATAGGCCAGTCAGGACTTCTCCTTCGGGCCGCATCAGAAGGTCATCGAAACCCTCTGGCGTAGGATAGCGGTAGAGCGGCGTCATTTGACAATCCGATAATGAGGGTTATAAGTGGCTCTGAAGGCGTCACTATGCCTGACGGCTTGCTTGTTTTGTGATGCTTCTCGTAATTCAGCCTGCAAAGTTTGGTCAGCCCAATCAGGACCGACTTTTAGCGCGATGCTTTCAATCTTGGCCCATTCCGCGGACCAGTCGTCGCCGAAGGCATTGTCTTTGCCGGCTGCTTCGAGAAACAGGGTGAGCAGTTCTTTCTCTGTCATTTCGCCATCAACGACACAAGCCAGATTGATTCGCGTGAAACGGTGTCTAAAGCCCGTCGGCTCCCTTTTGGGCATCAGGCTCATATCCGTATCGCGGCACTCTTCAAGTTCTCTTTGCAAATATAGACAGGCTGATGCCGTATCGCTCACGAGATGCTCCGCTCCGAAATAGTCCTGGTAGCAGGTTTTGTAGACATCCTTCAAGGTGGCCATAGGATACTGCTCGTGAATCTCCTCGCACATCTGACGGATGGCTTTGTCCTCGTTGTGAGAGGGGATCGCCGCAATCCCACCTGCCACTAAAGCAGCGGGAATGCCCAAGAGCATGCCGATGAGTGCCCCTTTGATGTGGAACCAGTAATCGTGATAAGCGGCAGTCATATCCTCGGTGCCGGGGATGACAAAATGCTTGTCGTGGCAAAACCAGAGGCAGTCGAGCACGATGGCATCGAACCAATTGACTACCACCCAGAGGGCGTAGGCCGTCAATGCGCCGCAGAGGAAGGTCGTGCATCCGTTGACGTATTTGACCAGCAGGCCCAGCAACGCACCGAAGACCATCATGGCGAAGATCTTCTTGATATAGAACACTTTTCCTCCGGGACGATTGCTTGCGTCCACCAACCCCAGTTGGTCGCAACGCTCGATGATAGCGGGAGGATAATTGAAGATGCTCTTGATGGGATTCCGCGACATCAGGAACACAAACAGCGTGAACAAGGCGCACGCTACCAGGGATTCTAATAGAAATGTCATCATATCAGTTGCAAAGGTACAAAAAAAAGCGGGAAAGAAATTCTTGTCCCGCTTTCGAAAACTAACTCAAAATTTATCCTATAATCTTATGACAAAAATCTGCTGCAAAGTAACGGCGATTCCTGAGACCCTAAAATCCCCATTGATAGGTATTTTGAGCCTGGCTGACTAGCTAATATTAGGGAAGCAAAGTACTGAGAACCTCCTCCAGATCGCAGTCACGGGCGATTAGAATCCATCTTTTAAGAATTTTCTCAATGACAGGTGCGTAATACCGTTTTCATCGCGTTGCGTCAAGAGAGGAGTGGCGCTGATGACGTACTTCGGGTGGTTATCGCGGATTTTCTCCAATGGACCGAACTCACGATTACGGGTGGATTCTTCGGCAATGATGTAGCTCGCCTGCACGTAAACAGTCTTGCCCGGCTTGGTGCAGACGAAGTCCACCTCACCGGCATTCAGCACGCCCACCTTCACATCGTAACCTAGAAAGCACAGCTGCTTATAGACGGCGTTCTCGATGACTTTCTCGATATAGGAATCCATCGCTCCTTCGGCCTTCAGGTTGCGGAGTCCCAAGTCATCCCAATAGATTTTCTCGTTCGACTGGAATATCTTCTTTCCATGGATGTCGTAACGCGGCACCACATCCAACAGGTAGGCTTCGGCGTAGAAGCCGCGATAGAGGAGGATGAGGTTCGAGGAGACGTCCTCCTGCTGCGATTTCATGTATTTTGAGATGCTGTTGGCCGAGGTGAGTTTGCCGGTGGTGTCGGCATAGAATGAGATTAGGTTGTTCAGGAACGGGATGTTGCGGATGTCGTGTCGCTCGATGATGTCCTTGAGCATGATGGTGTTGAAGACGCTGGTGAGGTAAGCCCACACCTGTTCGTCGCTGTCGAGCCCCACTTTTCTGAGCCCAGGAAGACCACCATAGTTGAGGTAGGTCATCAGGTTCTCGTCGTTGTCAGCAAGGTTGTGGAATTCCAGGAATTCCGAGTAGGTGAGCGGATGGATGCGCACCTCCACGTGACGGCCGGAAATCAGGGTGGCCAGCTCGCCGGAGAGCATCTTGGAATTACTGCCGGTGATGATGACGTCAGTGTTGTCCTCGGTGTACCAGTTGCACAGGCTCTCCTCAAAACGCTCAATCTCCTGCACCTCGTCGATGAGGATATAGTTGTGTTTACCTTGGATGAAGCGTTCCTCAATCCAAGCATCGAGGTCGTCCTTGGTCTTGATGTCCTTGAAGGCTTTCTTTTCCTTGTCGATGTAGATGATGTTGGCGTCCGCGTCGTCCTTGTGCCGCTGGATGAAGTCCTTCACCACATAACTTTTGCCCACACGACGGGTCCCAACGACGGCGATGATATTGCCTTTCCCAATCCAAGAGTCCACAATATCAGCGTAATACCTTCTTGTTAGTACTTCCATACCATTACTTTTTCAAAGTGCAAAGATAGTAAAAATTTTTGTCTTAGTGCAATAAAAATGACTTTTCTTTAATTTTCATTGTTTATGGACAATAAAAACAGATAACTGATGATGAAAGGAAAAACCTGTAGCAACTGAAGCAAAAAAACCATATTTTTGCAACACGTAACAAAACAAACCACTGATGATATGAAAAGACTTTTACGTGTACTGATGGTCCTCATAATGATGACCCCGTTTGGCATTTCCAATGCGCAAAACACCCGGTGGTACGGCTATGCCCGTACTTGTTTCAACGGTGAAAACTGGCAGAACAAATTCATCACCTTCACTGCGCAGCACCCCGAAGAGGTGCAGGCCGTTTCAGAAACGTTCCCCGAGCTATGGGCTGCCACCTATTTGGATGGCTACGTGTGGTTTGTCACCCAAACAAGAAGCCTCTGCAAAGCGCCTTTTGACGAGGAGACGCAAACCATTGGCGCCTACGAAACCGTTGTGCCGGCATTGGAACAATATAACCTATATATCGACATGGCTTACAATCCCGTGGACGAGATGATGTATTATCTGTGCCAGGACAGTCAGTTCAACAGCTATTTGAAGCGTTCACGTCTTGACTCGCCTTCAGAGGTTGAAACCGTTGGCGGTTTTGACGTGAGGCTGTGGACGCTCGCCATCAACAGCCAAGGACAGGCTTACGGGGTGGCATACGAAGGTGGCAATCTCTACGAAATAGACCTCAACAATGCCGCCACCACCTTAGTGGGACCCACTGGCAAGGAATTGTGGTACACGCAAAGCATGGCCTTCGACCTTGAGACGGGCGAACTCTATTGGGCACAGTTTGCCACCACGAGCGACCACGGACTGTATCAAGTAAATACTGAAACGGGCGCAGCGACTTCACTCGTCGAAATTGGCCTCGGAACTCAGCTTACCGGCTTGTTTATGGTGCCTCAGCCGACACCCCCTGAACCTGAAATCATTCATGAGATTTATGTAGAGGGCTTCACGGCTCCCGCATGGGGTGAGCATCCCGATTACGACTTGGAGGTGAGCCCAACGGCACCTTATACTATAGCGAGTGTCTCGTGGCATCGCTATGTTAGCTATGATGATCATATTCTTGAACCCGACGAATATTTCGATCTGGAAAACGTAAATTACTATCTGTTCATTTTATTCTCTCCCAAGGAGGGCTTTGCCTTTGACGAGAACCTGACGGTTTACTATGACGGTGACAATTCCGTTTTTCATAATGGGATGACCTCTAATGGTAATTATCGGGCCTATACCATCGACTTTCATGTCACTGATCCCACCGGCATCACCGAGCAAACAACGGAAAACAGTGCCCTTTGGCCGAATCCCGCAAGCAGTACGCTTTACTTGAAGGTCGGGGTAGGAGAGACCGTCTATGTTTTCGACATGACTGGCCGTATGGTGATGCAGCAACGTTACGAGGGTAAACTCAATGTGAGCCAACTGAATCCTGGCATCTACGCCCTCAAAGCCGAGGGGCGCACGATGAGATTCGTGAAGGAATAGTCAATTGGCGAGGCATCTTATTCCCTTGCTACCGGCCAAGGGCCGCTCAATTGTTCAAAAAGAACGGGAATACGGGTGTATCCGTGATTGTGCAGCCCGATGCGAACCATAACAAGGTTCTTGTAAGGGTTAACGTAAAGCACCTGCTCGCAGATGCCCAACGCGTAATAGCCCGAATACTCCGGACGGATGTAATCTTCGTAGTTGATGTTGTACCAGTTGAAATGGTAGCCGTGATAGCTGGTGTCGCAGTCGGCCGTTTGGCGTATCCAGTCTTCGCTCACGATGCGTTTGCCGTCCCACATTCCATTATTAAGGTATAGACGGCCAATCTTGGCGAGGTCCTTGATGGTGGTCGATATGCCGCCAAAGGTATGCGCATTGTCGTTCTTGCGGCTGTCGATGTTGACGACGGCGGGATGTTCCATTCCAAGAGGTTTCCATACGCGCTCGCTGAGGTAGTCGGCGAAGCGCTTGCCCGAGGCGCGCTCGATGACAACGCCGAGGATGGCCGCTGTCATGCTTTCGTAGCGGAACCGGGTGCCAGGCTCGCAGCGGAATTTAAGTCCCTGGATCTGCTTCTGGATATCGTGCCCGTAGTTCAGCTTGGCCATCGCGTTGAGGTATCTTAGTTCCTTTAGATTAAGGTCGTAGGTGTCGTCGAAGTCCAGGCCGCTCTTCATGTCCAGAAGATGACGGATGGTCAGTTTCTGCCACATCGGGTC
>Ga0310690_10010303_pt1 | contig 11637 bp, 4 predicted proteins | sample AusTroGonzalo_MG_2_FD_207661 | JGI IMG/M metagenome (GOLD analysis project Ga0310690, IMG submission 207661) | Bovine rumen microbial communities from tropical cattle in Woodstock, Queensland, Australia - Gonzalo_04 (v2) (version 2) | ecosystem: Host-associated > Mammals > Digestive system >...
GGCTTCGAGGGCTGGACCACCGAATATGAAGACGGCAGCATCACAACAGGATCCCAAGAAGGATTCATGACCGTGGCCCGTGGTCTGAGCAACAGCAGCCTCAATATCTTCCAGAACCTGACCGAAATGCCGAACGGCATCTACATGGTGGCAGCCAATGGACTGTTCCGTTCCGGTGCCGACATCAACTCGCGCTTCTATGCCGGTCAGCTCTACCTGAACGGCACGGCCAACTACATCATGTCGATAAGCGAGGGCGTCATTCCGGAGGAGGATGCCAAACCCGGCGTGAACTGCCTCGGAGAGGGTGGCGATGCAGAATATACGGACGAGGATACCTTCGGCTGGGTGCCTAAGTCAATTGGCGGCTGCTCTGTTGCTTTCAGCGCCGAGCGCTACCAGAACTTCTGTGCAACAGAGGTGACCGACGGTAACCTGACGGTAGGTGTGCGCAGCCTCGGAGCATGTGTGACCAACGACTGGCTGCCCTTCGGCGGACTGCATGTCTATTATCTCGGCACGGCCGACGAGGCCAATGGCTGGCTCACCGAGGTGCTCCAGGGCTTTGCCCAGCGCGCCCAGGTCATCGTGGACAGCTACGTCAGCGAGGATGCTTCCGACTTCAAGTCCTTCCCCAGTGTGTACGTCGGCCTGATTGAACAGCTCGAAGAACTGCTGGCAGAAGTTGACGCTGCTACTTCCGGCAATGAGAAGATGGAGCTCATAGGTAGGTTCTCTGCACTCTTCGGCGAGGTACACGCCTGCCGCAGGGCTTATATCGAAATGCTCGATCTTGCCTACAAGATGCAGGACAATATCGAAGCCCTCGTTTCTGCAGAGCTGATTGAAGAAGATATATTCGAAGAGTGGAGCGAGAAGGTGCTGGATGCACAGGAACACTATATCAACGGAGACCTCACGACCGAAGAGGTGCTGGCCATCGTCCAGGACTTCAAGTCGGCCAACCTGATTTCCGTGCCCATGTCGGAAGACGGAGTATATCAGCTCAGCACAGCCGACCACGTCAAGACCTTCTCCGTCCTCGTGAATGTCGGCAATACTGCTGCAAATGCCGTGCTGGCAGCCGACATCGACATGAGCGAAGCTGAAGGCTTCGAGCCCATCGGCAGCAGCAGCAATCCCTATGCTGGTGTATTCGACGGCCAGGGCCACATCATTACCAATTTTGGCCAGTATATCGAGGAAGAAGGAGAGGGCTATTACACAATGATCTTCTCTGACAACTGTCAGGGATTCTTCGGTAGCGTAAATGGCGCAACCATCAAGAACTTCAGCATTGAAGGCGCAGTTGAAGTGACAAGCGGAAAATACATTGGAGCCATCGGCCAAGCAGTGAGCAGCACCATCTCCAACGTACATTCCTCTCTTGACATAGCTGTTACTGCAAGCGGTGTACATCACACAGGTGGTGTGGTAGGCTCTACCGAAGGCGGTTCAAACACAACTGTTCGTGATTGTTCTTATGCAGGTACAATGACGGTTGCAGCAGGCAGCACCGACAACTTTGCTGGTGTAATTGGATATCTCGGAGGCGACAATATCGTGAATTGTGCTAACTATGGCACCATCACCTTTGCAGATGCAGGTTGTGCAGCAGGTGGTGTTGCAGGATATCTCAACAACACGACCACCTACATACAAAATTGCTTGAACGTCGGCACCATTCAGTGTACAGTCAGCGACTCACCCAAGTATGGCGGTGCCATCGTCGGCCGCATAAAGAACAATTGGTCGGCAGAGAGAGTTGTAAACAACTACTGGCTTGAAGGCAGCGCATACGGTCCTGCAAGAAAGGATGACGGGTCGTCACCTGCAGCAGCTTCTGCCAATGGCTCTACAGCCAATCAGCTGGCAAGCGGCGAGGTTTGCTATGCTCTGAATGGCAGCCAGGAGGAAATCAACTGGTTCCAGACACTTGGCGAGGATGAATATCCCGTTCTGGACGATGCCCATAAGGTTGTATATAAGATTCAGGACGGCACCTACAGCAACGAGTATATCAACACACCCGACGGTTCTGAGGAGAATCCCTTCATCGTGCAGACGGCAGCTGACCTCTCCAACCTTATCAACCAGCTCGTTTCCGGCCGCATGAATTATGTGGTAATGGAAGCTGACGTTGATATGGCAGGTGTGACGGACTGGACACCTCTCTTCAACATCGCCGACCAGTCGAACGGTTATCCCTACATCGACTTCGACGGTAAGGGCCACGTCATTAGCAACCTCACGTCCAACACGACTGGTGATTATGACTACTGCGGCCTCTTCGGCGTGCTCTGCGGCAACGTGCGCAACCTCGGCTTGAAGGATGCCAACGTGACATGCGCAGGCGGTACGGGCATCATAGCCGGCTACCTGGGTCACTCCACCTATGGCAAGCCCTGCTATGTCGAGAACGTATGGGTAACAGGTAAGTTGACCGCAAACGGCTATTGCGGCGGTCTGATTGGTAATGTTGCCAACGAGAGCCACATCACCAACTGCTATGCCAATGTGGAAGTAACCGGTTCGGGCGACCTCACGGGTGGCATCATCGGCCGCGTTCGCGCTAAGGTGGAGATGAACAATGTCTATGCAGCCGGCAGCATCAACCGTGGCGGCGGCATCATTGGCGGCGGCTTCCAGGATGCAACTCCGCTGGGTGCCTACAAGAACGTAGCCGTATGGAACAACACGGAGAACAACTTCGGTCCCGTACGCGAGGGCGAAGAGCTCGCCTCGATTATCTTCTACGACGGCACCAACTTTGCCGACATGCAGAGTCAGGTAGTGGCATGGGATCCCGAGGTATGGTACTGCGACATGCAGCCAGGCAGCTATCCCGTCCTGAAGGCCTTCGCTGCCAGCGGTGACCTGAACGGCGACGGCAAGGTAGATATCGCTGATGCCGTGACAATTCTCGACCTCATGGCTAACGATGGCTTTGACGCAGCAGCCGACCTGAACGGTGACGGCAAGGTGGATATTGCTGACTTCGTTTCCATCCTCGACATCATGGCTGGAAACTAAAAAGCCTCACTCCTAACCCTCCTCCGAGGAGAGGGGGGGGGATTATACAACAGCCCCTTGCAGAACACCCTGCAGGGGGCTGTTTTTCTCCGATTTCCTTGCAAAAGTCAAAGAAACTTACTATATTTGCAAAGTTTTTGCCCCTAAATGGTATAATAACAAACGGTAAATAGTAATTGTAATGATGAAAAGATTGTTCTTCTCGCTCCTGCTGTTGTGTATGACAGCAGGGACATGGGCAACGCCCAGGGCTGAGTATCCTCGCCCACAATTTGAACGCCAGGACTGGCTTAACCTCAATGGTGACTGGACCTACACCTTCGACTTCGTGGGCTCCGGCATGGAGAAAAGGCTCTTTGAGAGCCGTGGTTTCGAGGGAAAGATTACCGTCCCCTTCTGCCCCGAAAGCAAGCTCAGCGGCGTTGGCTACACAGATTTCATTAACAACATCTGGTATCAGCGCAGCATTCAGATGCCTCAGGAGTGGGCAGGCCGCAACGTCATGCTCAACTTCGGTGCTGTCTATTACAACAGCGAGGTCTTCATTGACGGTCGTCTGGCTGGCCGTCACTTCGGCGGCAGCACATCCTTTGCCGTTGACGTGACGAAGTTCCTTGCCGACGGAAAGGCGCATTCCCTCGTCGTTCATGCCTACAGCGACACCCGCACCACCAAGCAGCCCGCCGGCAAGCAGAACGTCCGCATGACGCAGTTTGAGTGTATGTACACGCGCTGCACAGGCATCTGGCAGACCGTCTGGATGGAACCTGTCGATGAGAATGCGCTGCTCCGCACTCAGGTTATCACAGATATCGACCAGAGCCAAGTCATTCTGCACCCCACGTTCTACCGTGAGTCGCCCGCCACGCTGACCGTCACCCTCAAGGACGCGGGGAAGGTTGTCGCCAGCAAGACGGTCAAGGCCCAGAACAACTCCACCATCGTCCTGCCCGTAAAGGCGCAAAAGCTGTGGAGCCCCGAGAATCCCTTCCTCTACGACCTCACCTACGAGATGAAGGATGCCAGCGGCAAGGTCATCGACCGCGTGAGCAGCTACGTCGGGATGCGCAAGATACACGTAGAAGGCAACAAGACCTACCTCAACAACGAGCCTTTCTATCAGCGTCTGGTCCTCGACCAGGGCTACTATCCCGACGGCATCTGGACGGCTCCCTCCGACGAGGCTCTCAAGCACGACATTGAGCTCTCGCTTGCCGCAGGCTTCAATGGCGCTCGCCTCCACCAGAAGGTGTTCGAGGAGCGTTTCCACTATTGGGCAGACAAGCTCGGCTACATCACTTGGGGCGAGGCACCCTCTTGGGGCATGAATGCCAACGACCCCGAGGTGGCACGCAACTTCCTCACCGAATGGACGGAGGAGATTCTGCGCGACCGTAACCATCCCAGCATCGTCACCTGGACGCCGATGAACGAGGAATGGTGGCCCGACCGCGTGCAGTTCCCGCGCTTCGTGAGCGATGTCTATGACCTGAGCAAGGCGCTCGACCCCACACGTCCCGTCTGCGACGTCAGCGGCGGCGTACACATCAAGACCGACATCTGGACCACGCACAACTACGAGCAGGACCCCAAGCGACTGAAAGACATTATATATAATGGTGAGCGCTGGTTCCAGACGCCCAACGAGACGCGCGACGTTCCCCGCACCAATACAGGCTTCAACAGACCGAAGGACAACAACGTCTATGATTTTCCGCGCTACGAGAAAGCCGACAAGCCCTATCTGCTCGACGAGTTCGGCGGCATCAAATGGGTAAAGGGACAGGACAAGGCCACTGGCAATTCCAATGCCTCTTGGGGCTATGGCGAACCGCCCCACTCACTCGAAGAGTTCTACACGCGCCTCGAGGGTCAGGTAGATGCTCTGATGGAAATCTCGGACAGCGTGTGGGGGTACACCTACACGCAGCTCACCGACGTGGAGCAGGAGCAGAACGGCATCTACTTCTACGACCGCAGCTCCAAATTCGACATGGCCCGCATCAAGGCCATTTTCTCCAAGCGTCCCGCATCAAGCAAGTATTAGGGTATTTAGCCTTTGATACATTATATCATTATCCCCTCCAGACACTTTCAAATGATGTCGGGAGGGGATAATTTTTTGTATTCTACACTTTTATTGCAAAATATTTGCGTATGTTAATACTTTTTAGTTACTTTGCGAGGAGAAAACATGTTTAAGCGTATTTGCTTTCATGAAAAAGATACTTTTCTGCCTGATTGTGACGGCTATTCTTCTGTTCGGTTGCACAGAGGATGTTGATACCTCTGCCCGCTATGTCTTTCAGGAAGAGACCATACTCAGCTATCTGCAGAAACATGGTGAGTACTCCGAGTACGTCCGTCTGCTCGATATGGTGCCTGTCAGCTTTCGTAGCAGCAGTACTGTCTATCAGCGGCTCAGTGCTCGCGGCCACTTCACCTGTTTTGCCCCTACCAATGAAGCCATCGCCCTCTATCTGCAGGATCAGGTTGATGCAGGCTTCATAGCACAACCCTCGTGGGACAGTTTCCAGAGCGACAAGTTGCGCGATAGCATCATGCGTGTCATCGTCTATAATAGTATCATCGATGGAGGGGACGAGGAACAATACGAAACCGGTGACTTTCCTGTGAAAAACAACGACGAGTTTGGTCGTGCCAACATGAATGACATCAAACTCAGTGTCTATCGACCTAAAGACCCGGACAGCATCTACATCAACCGCATCTATCCCATCAGCATAAGGAACAGGGACATCCCCACCATCAATGGTGTCATTCATCAGATGGAGAAAGTCATTGCTCCAAGAGAGGTGACGCTGAAGACCATCCTACAGGAGCAACTTGACGGCTATGCCAGCGGTTTTGTCGTGATGGCCCGCATCGTTCAGGCATGTGGACTCATGGACACCCTCAGCAAGATACGCGACGAGGTTTATGAGAATCTCTACCAGACGGGTATGATACAGGAGAAAACGCCAGCCAATGGGCTTGCCACGATGACCGGCGGCTACTCCTACGCCCCCGAGCACCGAAAGTATGGCTTTACCATCTTTGCTGAACCTGACGAATTCTGGCAGAAAGTCATTGGGAAGCCAGTCGGGGAAATCAGTGCTGACGATGTGCAGACATGGGTGCAGGCAGGCGGCTACTATCCCGATGCTACTGTCAATACGGACTTTAAGAACCCCTCCAACCTACTTTACCAGTGGACCACCTATCACATTCTCCCCTTCAAGCTGTCACCCGACAGACTTGTCTTCCACTACAATGAAAAGGGCTACGACTATGCCAATGCTCCTGGAAGGCTCTCCATTCCCGTCATGGAATACTATGTCACGATAGGAAAGCGGCGATTGCTCAAGATTTTCGAGAGCGTGGAGTCGGATGGTGTCTATCTCAACCGCTTCCCTAACCTCGATAATGGTCGGCATGGTACAGGGCACGAGACCAGTTGCGACCCAGACAAGGTCGGAGCCAGGGTCATGCGCGAAGACGAAAGCTTGGTGCAGCGCAACGCCCTCAACGGCTATCTGTACGAGATTGACGCTCCCATTGCCTACGACGAAACGACGCGCAACAACTTGGCTCGCACCCGCATCCGAATGGACTGTATGAGTTTCTTCCCAGAGGTAATGAACAACGATATCCGTCGGGTTCCCCTGACCGATGCTCCCCACCAGTGGGTACACTTCCCCGACGATGAGGAGTACAAGTATATCACAGGTCTCAGCATCAACAGAGGCTCCACGTTCGTCTATTATAACGCTTATGGATTGAAGTTCGGCAGTCTTTGCGGCGACGAGGTGAAATGTGTGGGCCGCTGGGAACTGCTTTTCACCTTGCCGCCTGTACCTAAGCGTGGCACCTACGAGGTGCGCTACCGCATTCTTACCAACAGTGACCGAGGCGTGGCACAGTTCTACTTTGGAGACAAACCAACCAGTATGCCTGCTGCCGGCATCCCTGTCAACCTTACCTTGGGCGGAGCCAACTCCATCACAGGCTGGACAGAAGACATTGGCGACGATGATGCAGATGCAGAGGCCGACAAGCAGATGCGGAACTGCGGTTTCATGAAAGGCGAGGAGAGTATACTAATCCTCAAGCAGCCGGGTACGACAGCCCGCGCCAACGTCAATCGTAACATCGTTCGCCGTATCATCACCCGCCAGACACTCGACCCCGAAAAGACCTACTACCTAAAAATCAAATCTGTGCTTGACACTGAGACCTCAGAGTTCTACATGGACCACATCGAATATTGCCCCAAGGAAATCTACGACAATCCCAATCATCCGGAGGATATATGGTGATAAAAGATTTTTTTCTTGAATTACTCTATCTGTTACAATTATTTTCACTAATTTTGTCCTGGGATTGATAATGTTGTCTGCAATAATAAAGAAAAACCCTATTGCTTTTATGAACAAATACTTCTTCTCGAGGGTATTGATCCTCATCTCTCTATTGCTTATGGCAACGGTTGTTCGTGCTGAGTCTCTCGACGAGGAACAGGCTCGCTATGCTGCAGCAGAGTTCTTCAGTCCTTCGTCCCAAAGCACACGACTGCGGGCGAAAGGTCGTCAGTTGGTGCTCAGGTCGGACGGGCATGAACGCGGCTACTATATCTTTGACAGACCAGAGGGTGGCATTGTCATCGTTGCGGATGACGATGCCATCGGCCGAACCGTTTTGGGCTACACAGACAAAGGCAGCTTCGATGGCGAGGACTTGCCCGCGGGCCTGCAGGACTGGCTCGACCAGATAGGTGTGCTCATGGATGCTGTTCACGAAGGGAAGATAAAACGGACGGAAGTGCGCCGAAAAGCTGGAAAGGCCGTCGTGCATGCACTCATCTGCACAAAATGGAATCAAAGGATTCCTTACTATAATATGTGTCCTTTGTCCGGGGCGACGAGGTGCTTGACAGGTTGCGTGGCAACGGCAATGGCGCAGGTCATGAAGTACTGGGAATGGCCCAAGCATGGCTATGGTGCTGTGGAGTACCACGACGACGGGTGCGGACAGACGTTGAATACAGACCTCTCCAGCAGCAATTACGACTGGAAGAATATGCTCGACGAATACTCTGCCGATAACTATACGAGTACTCAGGCCAGAGCTGTGGCAACCTTGATGCGTGACTGCGGCTATGCCGTCCGGATGCACTACACACCGAACGAAAGCTCTGCAAGTATTTCTGCCCATACAATGCAGACTTACTTCCATTATAGTCCGGTAGCCAAGGACAGATATGTTAATGATTATCCGGAAGACATGTGGCATGATTTCATCCGTCAGGATCTTTTGGCAAAACGCCCTGTATTGTATAGCGGCCTTGGGCAAGCAGGAGGACACGAGTTTATCCTTGATGGGTTCGACGACGCGGACTATTATCATGTCAACTGGGGCTGGGGCGGTTATCAGGACGGATGGTTCATGCTGACCGACCTCAATGGCTACAATGACGACCAGTGGATGATCAACAATCTGGTCCCGGACTATGGTGACGACAGCCCCTTTGCCTATACACTCAGCCCGGACGGCATTTTAACCATTGAAGGCATGGGGATTGTGCCTGCCAATTTCCAGTTGGATACTGCTCAGGAGTACGAACAGGTTCGCAAGCTTGTCCTAAAGAAGGGTGTCACAGGCATTGCGGAAAATTTCGGTAACGGGACGAAGGACGGAGAACAATACAATTTCTCCAACCTGGAAGAATTGGTTTTGCCCGAGGGGCTGCTATACATTGGCAGGAGAGCCTTCATGGGAGCAAACAAGCTCACTTCCGTCCAACTTCCTTCGACGCTCATCAATATGAACTACGCATTCTATGCTTGCACCAGCCTGAAATCGCTTCATCTGCCCAAAGACCTCAACGGATTTAGCGACTACCTGCCAAACCTGGCTGAGTTGACGTTGGATGAGGCAAGTCCCTTGTTTAGTGTGGTGGACAATGTGCTCTATAGCAAGAACCTCAAGTATCTGACTTACATCCCATGGGGCGTAGAGCGCATCACCATAGCTGAAACAACGGAAGAAATACTTGACCCCTATCTGTTCTATCTCGGAACTCCTATTCTCTCGAAATGCATGGGTGCACCGTCCTTGCATCAGGACATCTTAGGCGACCCCTCTTACTTCATTCGTGACAGGGGCTATGTCTTCGTTCCCTACGGTTCGTCAGGCTATGACGAATGGGAGAAAGTCCTGCGGTCGGGCTGGAATATAATGACCTATACGGACATCGGATACATCCCTGAAACAAAAATAACCTGGGCACTGGACACAGACATGCTCACCATATCCGGTTGGGGAGAACATGCCTTCGGGGAACAGAATGCTCCATACTATGAGAACCGCAATGAGATACAAAAACTGGTTGTGGACGAGGGTGTGCTCAGCCTGTACAGGAAAGGCTTCAACGGTTACGGCAATCTGAAGGATGTCGAGCTGCCATCCACCTTGTCATATATCGGCAGCTATTGTTTTTCTTATGCAGCAATTTCCGCCATTACAAGCTATGCCATGCAGGCACCCTCGCTGGGCGACGGCGCATTCATGGGAATGCCCAGGAACGGCACCTTATATGTGCCTGTCGGAGCAGACTACTCCTCTTGGCTCTATGCATTGCCAAGCGGCTGGAAGATAGAGCCATTCGAGCCAGAACCCTTTGCCACCTGCCACATTCCCCGAAATACCACTACTGCCAATGATTTTAAGGAATGGAATGCATTGCTGGCACAACGCCCCAATACGATAGGCGTCGTCAATCCCAGATATACGAAATGGGCATACATGACGCCGAACATGCTCATCCAGGATGCCACGAATCCCGTCGGTTATGTCTGTCCGTACTTCTATCTGACCGACCTGACCTACGGATACGAAACAGCCAGCAGAGCTTCCCTGACAGGATTTTCTGCGCCCGCTTCCTTCAAGGCAATGAAGGGTGAATACAAGCGTAAGCTGACAGAGGGGTACAACACCGTTTGTCTGCCCTTTGCCGTCGGTGAGGAAGGACTGCCGAGGAATTGCCACATGTATGCCTATAGCTATTTCGACAGCGAGAACAGCGATGCCATATTCGTTCCATGCACCCAGACAGAGGCGGGTCATGCCTGTTTCGTCAAGAGCACGCAAAATGTCGAGTGGCAGACAGACCTCTCGGGCATGACCATCGCGGCTCAGCCGGCTTCTGATGCAGAGGCTGGTGACGCATGGGGAACATTCATTACGACAGCGAACTATCAAAGTATAGGGTACAGCCCCAGGTCTAAGGACAATGTCTTTGCTCCGCTTGCCCGCAATCTCCATCCTTTCCGTGCATGCTTCGTCATCAATACCCCCTCTGCTCCTGCAGAAGTGTGCATTCGTCTCGGCGAGGACGACGAAACTGGCATACAGGAAGTTGTTAACATCGAATTGTCAAACAGCAAATGTTACAATCTTGCCGGACAGCGCATCGCTAACGACAAACAACATCGCGGTATATACATTAAGAACGGGAAAAAAGTAATACGATGAAAAAGACAACAGCCATCAATATAATAGTTTTCGGTTTTGTCGCCCTGCTCTGCATCAGTTGTGGCGATGACGTAGCAGAACCCAGCGTTCAGCAGCCGGCATCCGAACAAAGCAATGTCAGGGTGCCCACCATTGAAGAGTCATCCGTCTCTTACGATGCTTCCATGCAAATCGTCACCTTCAAGGCCTCGTGTCCGATAGGGACAAGGGTCATGCTACTGCTCCGACAACTGACCAATGGTTCGGACGAGAAGCTGTTGAGCTACTCCTATTACGACACGGGCAGCAAAGAATACCGCGTCAAACTGGCCAATCTCGTCGGCGGTTCGACGTACGCATATTGCATCGTCGGCTATGACAGCAATGGTGCGGATGCCGTGCGGACGGCAGAACGCACCTTCACCCATCCAAAGAATGCAGCCCCGGCAGCACCATCGATGGTAGGTGTCAAGGCATTTCCTCCGACCTCGCGCGATGTGGCCGATGGTTATATACAGGGGGTTGTCATTACGAAGGCAATGGAGTACAGCACAGATGACGGCCGGACGTGGACACCTGTTTCCAAGGCTGGTATCATTGAGAACCTGCAATCAGGCAATGTCCTGTTGCGTCTGGCTGCCACTTCCACGACGGAGGCCAGCGAATCTGCCACCATTACGGTTCCTCCCTATAAGAACAACACCGACATAGACGGCACGGACGGCACCTCTGAGGGCTTGCAGGTTCGCCGGAGGTGGTGAGGCCGGATGCCTTGCCAGTTGTGCACCAAGGTGCCGATTCTGGAATCTGTCCCACGTAGGTTCTGCGATGAAGCCCGATTCGAGCAAGTGGTTTGCTCCGTTTTGCACACTTCCTCGCCCCATACTGCCTATTTTAGCGATATAGGGCGAGTTGCAATAGATTTTGTTGTTTGATTATATAAATAATCGTATTTTTGCGATAGAATATATAATATAATAATGTAAACCCACCAACAATAATCTATGTCTATGAAAAAGCTATTTTCCTTCATGCTCTTGATGCTGGCGGCAGTTATGCTGTCTGCCCAGACGACGGCAACCGTCGATGGCA
>Ga0310690_10010304_pt1 | contig 11636 bp, 10 predicted proteins | sample AusTroGonzalo_MG_2_FD_207661 | JGI IMG/M metagenome (GOLD analysis project Ga0310690, IMG submission 207661) | Bovine rumen microbial communities from tropical cattle in Woodstock, Queensland, Australia - Gonzalo_04 (v2) (version 2) | ecosystem: Host-associated > Mammals > Digestive system >...
AATAATCCGTATTTAATATCAGTTTATATTTCAAATTCACAAAGTCTTCATATTCATATTCTTCTGTCTCCCCTTTAGATATCTCATTGCCAGACATTAAATCTTTAAACATCTGCGTAACTTCATCTAAATCTTTTAAGCCTAGTGAATATAATGTATAATCGCTAATTCTATTTTTTTCATCTATGACTAATACCACTTCATTATAATTCTCAGGGAATTTACCTGCTAATACATCATATTGACTTTCGATCAATTCTGGGTTATCTAACAATTCTACCCATACATCTGTCGCAGCAGTCATAGAAGATTGCATAAATATATTCTGACTAAGCAGCGCATCTCCCATTTCTCCAAAAGAATCCATAACCGCACTTGGATTAATTCTTTGAAAGTTTTCATCATCTTCTTTATACAAGTTTAAAGTTAGTCCATAACCATATTGAATCGCATTTGCATTTTCATTAATTACTTTATCTTCTTCCTCTAGGTATTTTTTAAATTCCGTTAAATTATTTTCCTTTACTTCTTGAGAAAGACTTGAGATAATGTCTGTCATAATATTCGTCGTATAAATCTTCCCGTCTTTATATTGGGAAGCATCTGCATTTTGTTCATTCATCAACGTTTCCATCATCGTAGACATATCTACGGATTCTTCTTGTATCGCAATCGGATAAGAAGATAACGTATCTTCTTCCACTTTATCAATATATTCTTGTACTCCATTAGAAAGAGACAATATCAAAGCAATTCCTATAATACCAATGGAACCTGCAAAAGCTGATAAAATCGTTCTTCCTTTCTTCGTCATTAAATTATTTAAACTTAAATTTAACGCTGTAAAGAAAGACATAGATGTTTTTCCTATTTCTAAATCCTTCTTTTCTTCTTGCAAACGATCTTCTTCACTAAAAGGATTAGAATCATCTATGATATTTCCATCCAGAATTTTAACAATTCTAGAAGAATACTTTTCTGCTAAATCAGGATTATGCGTTACCATAATGATTAAACGATCTTTTGAAATCTCTTTTAAAATTTCCATAATCTGAACGGAAGTATCTGTATCTAACGCTCCTGTTGGTTCGTCTGCTAAAACAATTTCTGGATCATTTACCAAAGCTCTCGCAATAGCCACTCTCTGCATTTGTCCGCCTGACAATTGATTTGGCTTTTTGTGGATTTGATCTTTTAATCCCACTTTTTCTAAAACTTCTGTGGCTCTTTGCCTTCTCTCTTTTTTAGAAACCCCATCTAATGTCAAAGCCAATTCTACGTTTGCAAGAACACTTTGATGGCCTATTAAATTATAGTTTTGAAACACAAATCCTACAGAATAATTTCGATAAGCATCCCAATCTTTATCTTTAAAATCTTTCGTAGATTTTCCTTTAATAATTAAATCACCAGAAGTATATCTGTCTAAGCCACCTATTAAATTTAGTAAAGTTGTCTTTCCGCATCCACTAGGCCCTAAAACAGATACGAATTCAGATTTCCTAAATTCAATACTAATTCCCTTTAGCGCTTTTACTTCTGTTTCTCCTGAAAGATAATTTTTCGTAATATTGGTTAATTTTAGCATAATTTCTCTCCTTTTATATCTTTATGATAAATTCAGAATTTCTTCTTTGTTAAACTTAATTGTTGTTGGACGTCCATGTGGACAGGTATATGGATTCTGCAATTTTAATAATCTCTGAATCAAGGTATCTACTTCTGCTGCTGTTAAGTCCATTCCAGCCTTCACTGCAGCTTTACAAGCCACTGTTGCAATAAATCTTTCTTCTACTGTTTTAAAATTGCTTTTCACGTTTCCTGTCATTTCATCTAAAACATCCAAAAACATTTCACGATTATTAATTTTCTTGCGATATTCAATATCTGGAAAACCACTCACTTTCATCGTATTATCTCCGAAGGGTTCTAAGTCAAATCCAATGTTTTGAAACATCTCTAAATGTTGGATGACAAACTCATATTCTTTATGTGTTAAATGAATTAATTCTGGAATAAGTGTCATTTGAGAATGATTTTTTAAATGATCCTTATAATTCGCACGAATTTGTTCATATAAAATTCTTTCATGAGCGGCATGTTGATCCATTAAATACATTTGAGAATCTAATTCTATAATAATATACGTTTTAAATAGAATTCCTACAAATTTATACTCTATTTGTCTATCCTTCTCTCGTTGAATTAATTCTATATCTGATTTTATTTTTTCAGAATACGCATCTTTACGATTTCCGAAATGATTTGTCAAAAAACCAAATTCATTACGAATATAGTTGTTTTTATTTTCAAATTGTTCTTGTGATTGATCTTCTAAAAAATCTTTACTTAATAACGCTGTTTTTATTGCACTATAAACTGCTTTATAAATCTTAGACTCATCTTTAAACCTGACTTCATTTTTCGTAGGATGTACATTCACATCATATTCATGAGCAGGCATTTCTATATTGATAATAAAAAAACCCTTTTTTCCAATTCCAATGCTTGCATTAAATGCTTGATCTGCCGCACTCTCTATAATATTATCTTTAATACTTCTTTTGTTCAAGAAAATGATTTGATTTTTTCTTGTTTTGTCTGCCAGAAGGGTATTGCCAACCACTCCTGTAATTTTAATATCTTCTTCTTGAAAATCGATATTCTCTATATTCTCTTGAATTTGTTTTCCATAGAGAGAATACACCATATCTTGTATCTTTCCGTTACCATTTGAAGAAAATACCGTTTTTCCTTCATTCATTAACTGAAACGCAATAGTAAGATTGGCAAGAGCTGCTTTTTCTACCCATTCTCGAATATATCGAAATTCTGTAAAATCTTGCTTTAAAAATTTATATCGAACCGGTGTATTAAAGAATAATTCACGAACTGCTATAGAAGTACCTGTGTTACAAGAAACTTCTTCGACAGATAGTATTTCTCCACCAGCTGCCGTTACTTTACTTCCTAATTCATCTTCCGCTGTTTTTGTTATCATCGTCATTTTGGAAACGGCTACAATACTAGCTAAAGCTTCGCCTCTAAAACCCATAGAATAAGTATTCTCTAAATCTTCAACTTTTCTAATTTTGCTGGTCGCATGACGTTCCATTGAAATGAAAATATCATCTTTTTTGATTCCACTACCGTCGTCTGTCACTTTAATTAAGCCTTTTCCACCGCTTTGAATTTCAATAATAATATGCTTTGCGCCAGCATCAATAGAATTTTCTACCAACTCTTTGACGGCATTGACTGGTCTATCTAAAACTTCACCAGCTGCTATTTGATTAATGGTTAATTCATCTAATAATACAATATTTCCCATTGCTTCTACATCCTTATTTTATCCTAATGCTACATCTAAAATCATCATTAAAACAAACCCTATCGCAATTCCTATAGCAGGAATATTGGAATGTTCCCCTTCTTGTGATTCTGGAACTAATTCTTCTATGACAACATAAATCATGGCACCTGCTGCAAATGACAAAAAATATGGTAATACAGGAATCACTGCTTTTGCTAATAAAATAGTAAGAATCGCTCCAATGGGTTCTACAATTCCAGACAAAACGCCCAATGTAAAGGCTTTCCCTTTTGAAATATTTCCTTCACTCTTGAGCGGCATAGAAATAATCGCACCTTCTGGAAAGTTTTGAATCGCAATACCTATTGAAAGAGCAATAGCTCCTGCTAGCGTTATTCCAGTATTCTGCGTTAATGCTCCTGCAAAAGTCACACCGTACCGCCATTCCTTCTGGAATGTTGTGAAGTGTTACAGCAAATACCATCATTGCCAATTTTTCTAATTTTGTTTTGATACCTTCCGGTTTGTCACTTTTTAAATGCAAATGTGGAATAATATTATCTAATAAAAGCAAAAAGAACATTCCCAACAAAAAGCCAACAGCTGCTGGTACCCAAGCAATTTTATTTTGAGTTTCTGCCATCGTAATAGAAGGAATCATCAAACTCCAAACTGAGGCAGCTAGCATAACACCGTGAAGCAAATCCTAACAATAGTTTTTCTAACTTTTTATTCATTTGGTTCTTCATTAGGAATACCATTCCAGCACCTAAAGCAGTTCCCAAAAATGGAATGCATAATCCAAGAATTAGTTCTTTATGTATCACCTTTCCTACATCTCCCCTCTATTAAACAATCTTTTTCACTAATTTTCCTTGACAATGATGAATATATTCGTTCAGTATTAGATTTGCTAGTAGGAATAGCATTAAAATAAACATTAAAAATACAAGTAATCCCCTAAACAAGAAGCTAATGACAATAAGTATCACCATCATTACAAATGTATAAAATAGCTCATACATTACATTAGTATTTTGTTTCATCATCGTATATTCACTATCCCACGCTACTTGAGGGTTTCTCAAATCTATTAATACTTTTACTTTTTCCCCCACAATATTCAAATAGAACAATAAAATAAACATGAAAATAGAATGAGTGACATTACGAATAACAAGATAATACGTTATACTCACTACCAACCCAGAAATCAAATTTGTCATAATTCCAATTTTTAATTTCCAATGAATCTGTTTTTCTAAAGAAACTGGGATATATTTCATTAGAATAGAGTTTTTCGCTTCGCGCGAAACAGCAATAATCGACGCAAAATTCATCATATAAAATACTTGCCCTATAGAAATAAATACTGCTATTCCCCATGTTGTCATGATTCTATCATAAAATTCTTTTAATGCATCTATTCCAATACTTCTTGCAAAATTTACAAAGGCATACATCACGATAAAAACCAAAATAGGATACGCCACTGGCATGACCACACATTGCAAACAAAAAATAGGCGTTCTAATTAGTGTTTTGCATTCTTTCCACAAGTAACTCTGTGGGATACTTTTCTTTTTAAAATTTTCTATCGTTAATTCTTTTACTCTTCTATTACTGTGACCACTATTAATCGTTGCTCCGCTTAGCACCTTTTAAATAGATTTTGGACATCACTAGTAACATTACAATATAAAGAATTAATGTTTCCATAATATATAACACAAAATTAGCAAAACCATTCCCATTACTATAATTCAAAAGAATATTCATACTAGGTTTAATTAAAATAAAAAAATCAGAAATGGATTCCGCTAATCCACCAGCTACTAGAACAGCATCTTCAAAAGTAGATGTACTAGAATGAAAATTCAATAGACCAATCAAAATTCCTATCATTACTGTCGTAAAAATAATCGTCATATACATCGATTTACTTTTGTTTTTTATGAGATTGGTAAATCGCATAATAATGGCAATCATCAACGAAGTAATCATAATCGGAATAACCGGTAAAATCAATAGAATTCCAAGCATATATAAATAAAATAGAATTCCGTGCTCTTGTATAAACTCCATAAACCGTCATAGGAATCGCTAGCATTAATATTTCTGTGACATATTCAGAAACAATCATATTGAGCAATTTACTATGTAAAATAGAAATCGGTTTTAAAGGCATTTTCAAAAGGATTCTTAAATCTTTTGAAAAATATAATACATTCAAACTTTCGAAAATACTTTTTGTAAATAGTATAAAAAAATTAATCAATAATAGAATGTTGACAAAGGCATAAGTTTGTTCAAATTCATCTAGTTTTTTCGTAACATATCTAGAAACTCCAATCATCACAATAGCAAAAAAAACAAATACCATTGCAAAAGACAATGCACTAAATAGTTTTTCATTCGAACTTTTTCCTATTCTCTCATCTCTTCTTCTTGAGTTCTTAAAAATAACAATATCTAAACTTTTCATTTGTTCTCCACTATTCGATAATCTTTAAAAACGCCTCTTCTAAAGACTCATTTTCTTTTGATTTTTCTTTTAAGTCTTCTACTGTTCCACAATATACAATTTTTCCTTTATCAATAACTGCAATTTTATCACAAAGCTTCTCTGCTACTTCTAATACATGTGTTGAGAAAAATACTGTATTTCCTGCTTCAGCATGTTTTCTCATTAATTGTTTTAATGTATAAGATGCTTTGGGATCTAACCCAGTCATTGGTTCGTCTAAAATCCAATTTTTAGGATTATGTAACAAAACACTAATAATTAAAAGTTTTTGCTTCATTCCATGAGAATAGCTTTGAATTCTTTCTTTTAAACAATTATAAATACAAAACTCTTTTGCTAGATTAGTTACTTTTTCTAATCTCGTTTGACTATCTACTCCATACACATCCGCAATAAAATTCAAATATTCTAGTCCTGTTAATTTTTCGAAAATCTCTGGCGAATCTGGAACAAACCCAAACTGTTTTTTAGCTTCTAATGGACTTTTAGAAATACTTTTTCCATCAATTAAAATATCTCCCTCATCCATGGCTAAAATTCCGGTTATCATCTCCATCGTTGTCGTTTTTCCAGCTCCGTTGGGCCCTATAAAACCGAAAACGCATCCATTTTCAATCGTTAAGTTCATGTTATCAATTACTTTTATTCCTTTAGCGTAAGAAGTACTTACATCTTTTATCTCAATCATAATTTTCTCCCCCTAGATAATACCATATCTCTTCGTCAATAGCAATCATTTCCGTATCACTTTTTTAAAATTTATTACTTTACTAGAGGAAATAACAAAAAGCTCAAAATAACTTTGAGCTTTTTATATATTCAATCTTATTCTTCCATTTGTTTTTCAAAACTTGCGAATCTAATACACAAGCAAATCACAATCATAAACATTAGAATTGGTATTAAGGTTCTTGTAAATGGTATTCTCAAAATAGCAATTACAGCCATAATTTCCAAAAGAATCACTAACATCTCTAACAAGGTTTTACCCACTGTTAAAACAACTTTGCCTTGATTCAATTTTCTATATCTAATACACATATAGACTATAATAATAGTAGCAGAAATAATGGATGGAGCTATATATGGTTTTACAATATCACGAAGTCTTACTTTAGAATCATGATATAATTCATATTTTTTTCCTTTTTCTAACTTGTCAAATATAGTTTCTTCTGCTGGTTTTTCTACCATTTCTGTGGAACCCTCTTCTGTCTCTATTGTTTCTAGTGGTTCTTCGCTTACTTCTTCGCTAGTTTGGTCTTCATTTTTAGTTTCTTCCACACGATATAAAGCATCTAATTTTTCAAGCAAAGCTTTCTCTTCTTTTTCTGTAATCGTTGGACTAATGATATAGATAGCATCTGAAAACACTTCTACTGTTCTAATTTCATATTCTTTATCTTTCAAAACTTCATCGCATATTTTAGTGATATCGTTCATTTGGAACTTTTGATCAAAAACAAATTTTAATGTATCATGTGCTCTTAAATTTAGGCTGACTTGAAATCCTTTTACACAAACCATGATAATACCTACTAGTAAAATAAGTGCTAAAATCAAAAGTATTATTCTATTCTTCTTCATGAAAACAACTTCCTTTCCTTTTTATTTTCCGTCTAATACATATTTTACAATAATGGTATTATAAATAATTTGTAATAACATTCCCCAGAACAATACAGATCCAAGTCCTGCTACTGTTACACTAACGAAAAATGTATATATAAATGATACCACTACTAATGGAAATACTATCGCATAATAATTTTTCATTGTTGCAAAATATGCATTTTCTTTATTTTGCTTTAATCTGTTTAAATATTGATATAAGAAAATAATATTCAAAACGATAACACCATATAATGCTACTAATGAACTAATAGAAATCACTACTTTAACATATTTTAAAACTAACATTACCAATCCAATTAAGCAAGCATTCATAATACCTGCTAATAAACCTCTTGCTCTAAACATAACAAAGAAAGTGATGAAAACAATTATTAAAATCACAATCACAGACCAATAGATAATATCCATCGTATTATCTGCTAAAGTAGATTCAATAAATAAAGTTCTACCTTCTTGGGTATATTTAATAGGAATTGTTTCGTGATTTAATAAAAATGCTATAGCTTCTACAGATTCTTTATATTGTTCAACATCTACACTTTCTACATCTTTTGAAATCGGAATATTTAAAACCGCATTATCATACTCTTCTCCAAAAAATGGTGTCATAATAGCAGCGCCATCTACCCTAATCGAAACACGATCTGTTTGTTCTGTTCCTTCGCTATCTGTATATTGTATATATTGCTTACTAATTTCTTTGATGATGTTTCTTCCAGCTTCATCTAATTCTAATTGCAAATAAATCGTATATTTATTGGTTTCTGAATCAGGATAAGCCACAGCTTGTGCGTTCTTCAAATGGCTTTTATCCATTAAAACAACACCTGTTTGATAATCAATAATATCAAACTCTCCATGTGCAGATAATGCAACTTGATATAAATACGCAATATCATCATTTTGTGATAATTCTATTACCATATTACCCGTTTTATCATCTAATCGAATAGCATATTCTGTAGCTTTTGCATTCTCTAATCTTTCTTCCAAAATCTTCTTTGATTTTTCAAAATTCTCTTTTGTTAACACAGAAGCTTCATTCTCTCTTATCGTTCTTGTTTCTTTAGCAAAACCTGTATCATCTACTGGTGTCGCCTCTGCTTCCTCTAACTCTGATGTTACTTCTACAGATTCTGAACTAGAACTTGTTTTGCTTCCATCAGAAACAATACCTCTTATTGCTCCTTTAGAATCTACATATACTTCTTTCTCTTCTTCAGAATCATCTGGTACAAAACGATATTCAATAATTCCATCTACTTCTGATCCTAGTTTATAATCAGGAATAATATTTTTTAGTTTGTTTAATTTTGGTACATAAATACCAACAAACGCTATAATTATTACTGCAATTGAAGCAATTACGCATAATATAGGCAATAAAATTTTTGTTAACTTCTCACTTTTCAACATCTTTTCCTCCATTTAATCTCGTCACATCATCTTAGTTTTTTATCCTCTTAGTTGATGAGGATAAACAGATAAATTTCCTAATTGATTTTCGATATTTAATAATCGATTATATTTGGCTACTCTATCTGTTCTACATGGGGCACCTGTTTTAATTTGGCCTGCATTGGTAGCAACTGCTACATCTGCCAAAGTAGTATCCTCTGTTTCCCCACTTCTATGAGAAACTACTGCTGTATAGCCATGTTTTTTCGCAAGTTCAATAGCATCTAAGGTTTCTGTTAAAGTTCCTATTTGATTTAATTTAATTAAGATAGAATTTGCAACTCCCATATCCAAACCTTTTTGCAATCTTTTGGTGTTCGTAACAAATAAGTCATCTCCTACTAATTGAACTCGATTACCAATTCTATCTGTTAATCTTTTCCAATTATCCCAATCTTCTTCAGCTAGTCCATCTTCAATAGAAATCAATGGATATCTCTCTGTTAAACCCACTAACCAATCTATCATTTCATCTACTGTTTTTAATTCTTGGGTTTTCCAGAAATAATACTTTCCTTCTTCTCCAATCTTTTTAGCTTCTTCATACATTTCTGTTGCTGCAATATCAGTTGCTAAACAAACATCTTTACCTGGTTCTAATCCTGCTCTTCCAATGGCTTCCACTAATAATTGTAATGCTTCTTCATCGTTAGCTAGGTTTGGAGCAAATCCACCTTCATCGCCAACACCAGCAGCTAATCCTCTTTCTTTTAAAATTCCTTTTAATGTGTGATAAATTTCTGCACACCATCTTAAAGCTTCTGTAAAATTGGGAGCACCAACTGGCATAATCATAAACTCTTGTGATGAAACAGTATTTTCAGCATGTTTTCCACCATTCAATACATTCATCATTGGAATTGGTAATGTTTTTGCATTTGTTCCACCAATATAATTATATAATTCCATTCCTAAAGAATTTGCAGCTGCTTTAGCTACTGCCAAAGAAACACCCAATGTTGCATTAGCTCCTAATCTTCCTTTATTTTCTGTTCCATCTATTTCTATCAATTTTTTATCAATTGCTGCTTGATCATAAACATTCATATCTTGTAGCTCTGGTGCAATAATCTCGTTAACATTTTGAACTGCTTTTAAAACGCCTTTTCCTAAATATCTAGATTTATCGCCATCTCTTAATTCTACTGCTTCAAAAGCTCCTGTAGATGCACCAGATGGTACCATAGCTACACCACTAAATCCTCCTTCTGTAATGACTTCTACTTGAACGGTAGGATTTCCTCTTGAATCCAAAACTTCTAAAGCTTTAATGTCTTCAATACCTAAATAATCTTTCATAACAAATACTTCCTTTCTCATATTTTAGGCTATCTTCCCTAGGAGAACTCTCCTGAAGATACTAAACCTCAAGCGATTTTGATTTTACCACAAAAAGTTTTCATTTTCAACCTCTAGTTTCCATAATGTAGAAATAAAAACTTTAATTCCAAAAACTCTTTTTTCTATGTTCTATTAACGCCATAATATAAGCATGCTCCGTCAAGTCAATTCTTGTGATTGCATGGTCTGTTAATTCATTAATTCCTCCCCCTGCTTGATTAATATTCTCTTGTTTAAAAATTCTTTCCATTACATCTTTTAATTCTGTCTTTATAGCTTCTTCCGCTAATCTATCTGGCATTACAAAACATTCACTTGCACCCAAACTCACAAAACCATTCTTATCTTCTATCATCGCTAAATTAATATCCATCCACTTTCCAAATGTATTGAAAAAACCTGCCTCAGAGGCAATATAAAAATCTGCTTCTATGTGGTTTTCTTTAGCATATTTTTTAACATTCTTAATTCTATTTTGGACTCCTATTTTGATTTCCTCATTTAATGGTTCTGAGCTGACTCCCGAATCCACTGAAACGCCTTCTATTTCTACATTTTCAAAATAGCGTTCAAAAGCTTTTTGGGCGCCTTCCAATTTTCCTTTATTTTTAGTTCCTACTAAAACTTTCATTTTTCCCTCCTTATAGTTTTGAGAACACTTCTCCCAAAGATTCGTTAATGACTAAATCTGCTCTCGCATCTAATGGTGTAGCATCTCTATTAATCAAGACTAAATTATCACCTCTAAAATAATTAATCAATCCGCTAGCAGGGTAAACCGTCAAAGATGTTCCTCCAATAATTAAAGTATCCGCATGTGCAATACTATCTACTGCTCCCGCCACAACTTCATCATTAAGACTTTCTTCATATAATACAACATCTGGTTTTACAATTCCTACACAATTATTTTTTTGACATTTAGGAATCCCTTTTGACTCATGAAAAACATATTCTGCTGTATGTACTCTTCCACATTTCATACAATAATTTCGCAAAACACTACCATGTAATTCAAACACCTTTTTAGAACCTGCTTTTTGATGTAATCCATCAATGTTCTGCGTAACAATGGCTTTTAATTTTCCTTTTTGCTCTAATTCAACCAGCTTTTGATGTGTCACATTCGGCATAACATTTAAACAATCCATTTTATCTCGATAAAACTGAAAAAATTCCTCTGTATGTTTCATAAAAAAAGTATGACTTAATATCGTTTCAGGAGGATAAGCATATTTTTGATTGTAAAGTCCATCTTTACTTCTAAAATCAGGTATTCCACTTTCCGTAGAAACACCTGCTCCTCCAAAAAAAACTATATTTTGACTATTTTCTATCATTTGTAAAAAACGATTTAATACA
>Ga0310690_10010305_pt1 | contig 11635 bp, 17 predicted proteins | sample AusTroGonzalo_MG_2_FD_207661 | JGI IMG/M metagenome (GOLD analysis project Ga0310690, IMG submission 207661) | Bovine rumen microbial communities from tropical cattle in Woodstock, Queensland, Australia - Gonzalo_04 (v2) (version 2) | ecosystem: Host-associated > Mammals > Digestive system >...
ACCTGCACTTATACCGAACTGTTAGCTATTCTACTCATTTAGGTTTAGGCCGTAATATAGAACGACCCCCGCTCGAACTATCGATGCGAGAGCCGTTTAGGTGAGTGTGTCAACGCCTAATATCTCACTTGGTTACTCCGTCCACCACATGATCTAGCTTGATGGACGCTTCTTCTAGCTTTTCAGATGCGTCGGCTAGAGCCTGTCTGCTCTCGTTCAAATCCACATCAGACGCGGCTAGGCGTTCGAGGTTCATGGCGCATTCCTTGATTGCCAACGATTGCCGTTCGACTTCGACGCTTCCCAGAGAGTCCCCGCACATAGGCTCGATGTCCTCAAGTACGTCGCTAAACGCCGCGTGCATGAGGTCGAGCGATTGAGCGACAATTGATAGATCGTATCCCTCATCAGCGTATTGGACAGCCATTGCATAGACCACGTTAGCTAGCCCGGCAATATCCTTGTTAATGTCGCTGAGAATGTCGTATCGCTTTATTTTCGACATGTTCTCACTGGGTTTTGTATCTAGGTAGTTAAGCATCCTATAACACCCCCTCGCAGCATTTTGCATGCGTCTTTTCGAGTTCGTCGGCTATCACGTCCAGTCTGGCAAATTGACGGTCAAGTTCGCGTGACTGATTGCGTATCGCGTTTGATTCTTCGGTGCGTTTGTCTGCGAGTGCATCGAGCACGTCGATAACGCCCTTCATATCGCCCATAACCGACCTGAGCTTTGAGGCGCTTTCTTGCTCTACGATAATCATCATCGTTCTCTCTGCGAACAGCCATGATGCGCTGATACCAGTCAAGCGAATAAGGCTTGCAAGAATGCTCCCGTTCTTGTGCTCGAAATCGGAATTGATGAATCTGGTCATGTGTCCACGGTCTACGCCGATGAGGTCGGCAAGCTCGTGCGCGTCCATGTCGTAAGCAGCCATGAGGAAATCGACATACGCACCCATGCGGCGCTCCGCCGTTTCTCTATCATACGTGAGCATGTTAGAATCACTCCCATCTGAGGCAATGCCTCGGTACTTTTGGCGGGTGGAGCTTTCCAGGGCATTGCACCCGCCATTTCTATTTACTTGCCTGATTCGCCGTCATATAAGCCGATATCGTGCTTTATTAGTTTCTTAATGTATCCTGACCGATTCTCTTGCGATTCCAGCTTGTCTATCAACGGCTGCTCAGTTGCACGGTTGAAGTCGATACAGACTCGAACTGTGTTCTTGGCCTTGTATCGCTTCTGTGCTTCGCCTTGAACCATAAACCCCCTTTCACTATATCCCTGGGATATGGTTACGATAATGTATCCCTGGGATATAGTCAATAGAAAACGATGCTTTGATATACTGCACCCACCGATGCATCAAAGGGGTGGTGAACATGTCAAATGAGTTTGACTTTGAAGCTTACTCAATAGAAGTCAAATCTAATGTTTCCGCATTCATCAAGTGTGAGCTTAACGGTGATGGGCGTACTAACCACCATTTCTATATCAATAAGCTAATTAGTCTCATCGCCACCGGGATTAAGGAAATGGAGCGATGCAACAGCTCAATAAAGGCGCTTTATGCTGACCTGCTGTCTGGTTCTCTAGAGTACGAGGGGCCGGGAAGTTTTAAGGTTTTCGAAACTGGAAAATACCGCGCATTTTTTACCGATGATGAGCCTTATATCGGTTCTGCTGTGATGTTAAAGGCTAGTGCAATTGAAAACCTGCTAACCGATACCCTAACCGTTCTCGTTTATGAAGATTCCCCAAAAGACACTGTTAATGATCTAGCTAAGGTTTTAGAGAAGAATGGTTTGGTGTTCAAGACTTACGCTGCACTAGCCGAAAAAGAAGCGAAATCGATAGTTATACGGCATAAGGCCATACATCCCGAAATGTGGTTAGACAAATAGTTTTTCACTTTCGGGGGGATACGCTGCTACTGCCGCTGGGGCAGTTGGCGTGTTGGGTGGTACCCTCCCCTCCCATTGAGATCATACGGCCTGAGATTTCGCGATAAGCTCGAACCTCATGCGCTCTAGGTCGCGTTCGGTTTCATCTATTCGCTTGGTTAGCCGTGCGGCTTGGTCGCGCAACTTCACTGCTTCTTCCATATGGGATTTAGCTTCGACAATGAGCCTGTCGCGTTCGTGCTTTCTCGCATAGAGCGCGGTTTCGCGTAGCGCGATGCTTTCGCTAATCTCCTTGCAGTCCATTAACAACCTCCAAAGTACAAAATGATGTGGATTTCTGTCGTGCGCATACCGCAAATTGCGTTTTTTAAAAAAATGCCGCGCTGAAATATTTAGGTGGCCCCACCGTTCCCAGTTTTTAGTGGTACCTTCCAGAAAACAGGGGGGGGTCTAAGTGCATACCAGCACGTCAATCGAAGATTCGCCCGTCGATGTAGTCGCTAATTAGTTCGTCGCACTCTTCCTGGCTCCCATAGTAGAAATCCGTCCACTCACGCGGCAAGAAAGGGTGATCTCGGAACATTTCTTCTTCCATCCTGCTCTTTATCATACTCAAGCTGTTCAGTGTCTTACATAGCCGCTTGTCCTCATTTGCGTAAAAGCAGCGCGTATAACCTAACAGGTGAAGAACGGCGCTTTCCGCGTCGCGTATAGCCGCTGCAATCTCATAATGCTCCTGCATGCTGGTAGGCTTACGCCGTGTGTTGCCCATATTTATTACTCCGTTCTCGATTTTGATAGCCGTTTCCGGCGTATCCTAGAATCAGTGGTTACAGTTAACGCGCGGTTGCCCCGCGGGTAAAAGTTGTGCGGGGCGCAAAGTTGCCAGGTCAAGGTGCAAATTTCGGTCATGCCCCGCGCCCCGCGCAAAAATCGTGTTAAGCGACGTTTTCATTGCATATATTTAGGGAACCCTTCTTTTCTTTTATTTAGAAAGTATTACGCGGGGCAACGGGGCGCGGGGCAATTTGCATAATGACCTGCTGATTTAATGCCCCGCGCATGCCCCGCGTTACTGCTTATCGATGAAAACTCGGTAACGGTCACCAGCATTACGCCCGTGCTCGCGCGCAAGTCCGTTAACCGTTAGATCGTATTCACCGTTCTTGTAACGTCCGTTGTTCTTGGTGGTAAATCCGTATTCGGTGTTCACCATTTGGGTGAATTTGGTTTGCTCGAACGGTCTGCCGCCTTTTGCCCTAACATCGGCTTGATAGCGCCAATACCATACTTCTACATTGGGATGTACGAGGAATTCGCTCCTGGGGTGATCGGCAAGGAACGCGTACACGGAATTCGAACGCTCCTTAGCCTCCTGAATGGCTATTTGCGAGTAGTCGGTTTCCGTCATGCCCTCGTTTTCGAGCACTCGGCGCAATCCGTCGATGCCGAGTTTGATTAGCCACTGGGCGGCTTCTTCGGTGTGAAGCTTCTCTTTGAGGTCGATATCCCGTCCACTCCCCCGCTTCTTGAAGTTGGCGTTGAGCGGTATCATGTGCCACCTTCTGAGGCTACCGTGCGTCGTATCGCTCAACTGGGGCGGCTCGTTCGATGCTACGAAGATTGTGCAGAACATCGTGGCGTTGTACGGGTCGCGTCCCTTCTGCTCGATTCTTATTGGCTGTCCCGTCACAATCTTCTTTATCTTTCCGATTACGGCTTTGTCCACCGAACAAGATATCTGGTCATCAGACACAGCAAGCAACTTGCCGACAAGCATCTGCGTGTTGAACTGTCCTTTGTAATCTTCGAGTTCGAGAGAGCACGTGTTATCATCGCCGACCACGAACGAGACGGCATCCCAGAGGGTGCTCTTGCCGTTCTCGCCACCGCCGTAACCCCATACGGCTTTGCTGCGATTGTCGGTGTAACGGCTCATGCTAAGGCCGATGAATTCCTCGATGTTCGTGCGTACTGCCTCATCGCCACAACTCACACCTTCGAGCAGGGTTTCGACCGCTTCGCAGGGTTGCGCTTCGGGGTCGTATTTGTGCGGGATAACAACAGGCACAATCCCGACGTTCTTCTCCATGAATTCATCTGAGGTCATGAAGTCCAGTGTGCTCACATCAAGGACGCCGTTCTCGAATTCGATGTAACGGTAGCTGGCAACGGCAACCTCAGGCCCGGTGTACTTTAGCGTCTGTATCGCCTCGTTGCGCGTCCTGTTAGTGCAGCAGGGGTCAATCCTCAGCATCGCACGCTGTACTGCGTCCCAGCCGAATTCGAAGCGGCCATTGTTCGGGATGCAAGGCATACCGCCGACGATTGCAAAACCCTCATCGAGTATCGCGTTTGCGAGTTCGTAGTGCTTCGGTTGGTTCGATTCGCTTTTCAGCCTGTCGTGCTCAGCCGTTGAAAACCCCTCCTTCATCGGGATATCGAAACCATCACTCGAAATGCCGTCAAGCACTTCCCTTTCTCTACTTTTCTTCCTCGCCATTTATTTCACCCCCTCTATGAATCATCAGATCGACTATCGTCCCACCTGGGTGACGCGAGACTCCGTTACGGTCAATGTATACGCCGTGACTACCCCAGCACATCCAAAGGTCGGGGGTATCGGCATGCGGATACACATAGAAATGGTCGAAGTGCCCACAAACAGGGCACCTGTGGAACTTGACACCCCTGCCGGATACCGTCCCACGTTCACCTGTTATCTTCCTAACATAAGCAAGGAGGTCAACATGCGTTAACAGGTATTCATCGGCGGGATTCCTTCGCCTGTTGCCGCCGACTTCCTTTATCTCCTGGTGAACGCGGAAACTGTCATCACTTGGCGCAAGTGCAATCAACTGCTCCACGGTCGGCGCTTCGCCGTTACCGTCATCCAATTCCCATAGCCGCCTAACTGCCATCGGGAATCTACTCGATGCACCGAAGAACATGCGCGATAGATCGCCAGTCGATAGATCGGGCGTAGGTGTTGCAATAGATATCAAAGCAGAGTACACCATCGATATCTGCTCGGCCCCGATTGCGGGTCTGTCCGTGATGACCACAACGCGGTACCTCGGCGCATACGGCTTACTGTTCATCGAGTGGTAGAGGATTGCCGGATTAATCGAGTGCTCACGATACCTATTTATCGTCATGCACGGCGATAGCGGGTTCGTTTCGTGGTCTATGTCAACGGGGAAGATTTGCTGTGATACGACGTTTTCGGCTGACTTGTGCGCCTTGCTCAGAATAGACGGCAAGATCGTCTGACCCCGCTGTATCGCATCGGCCCACTCGCCTACCGTCCACGCTTTTCTGTGATGCGGTATCCGTCTGACTATTACGCTGGTGCAGTAACTATCAGGTTTTGAGAGCCAACAAACGGGGTCGGCGTATCCCTCAATACCACCTAGCTCGTGGAGCAGCATTATTCATCATCCGAACTGAACGCACCAGGATAGAGCAGATCGTACACAGACTTGCGAAGCTCGATAAACCCTCGCACTTCGGGGTGTTCGGTGACAAGCATCCGTGCGAATATCGGCGCGAAGTCGTTGTTAATCTTCACGGATTCGCCGATTCTGTTAACGTGGTCTTTCCACCTGACTTCCTCTATCCAACGCTGAACCGAGAAACGGCGCTTGTGGGCGGTTTCGTTGAGCGCGTGCTTTTCGAGCTTTGCGAAGAGGTCGGGATTGAGTGAACGGAATAACCGCGCTTTCGCGTCCTTCCTAGCTGCATTTGCTTTCTGCTTGTCGGTGTACTCATCCGCGCCCGATTGCGCGGCCTCGGCGCACCTATTATCATTAGAAGTGGTGGAGCGAGTTTTACCTGTGCGCTCGTTCTCCATCTTCTGCCCGTTGTGCTGCTTGCCTGGAAACTTGACAGCATGACGGGCGCTTTCGTTTTTAGTATCCATTAGCTCACCTGACTTTCAACGTATTCGAGTAATGCGGTTTTCGGAATACGAACGGAACGCCCGATGTGAACCGCTTTCAATTCACCGCGATCTATAAGCCGCGTTATCGTTTTCGGGTCTACCTGCAAAGCATCAGCGGCCTGTTTCTTAGTAGCCATGTCCGGCACATCGCGGAACAACTCGAACGATTCAGGCTTCACGGGTGATAGATAAACGACTTGGGGATGCATTAGCTCACCTCGATTTCCTTGAAAAGCGCGTGAACGTCACCAGACCATCCAACGGCTTTTGCGATACGGGCGGCACTCTGCCCCTCGCCGTAACCAGGTGCCTGTTTTCCATTGACAATGCGCGAAAGCGTTTCAGGTGCTATCCCGGCACGTTCGGCTATGTCGTTTGTCAAAAGACCCCCTTCGTACATCTCCCAGCGGATACGAAGCATTTTTTACTCCCTTCTGTTTGCGGCTCACCAGCCGCGCCAATAAAAACTCCTGTCGATTTTTCGCTCGAACAGGTCACGATCTTTTCAGTTTTCAAGGTGCCGTCACATCAACGCTTGACTTAACTACGGTGTCATAATATGATTCAGCCATAGTTATAACAACGTCAATATTAAGATTACGAACCGTAGTTATTTGAAGGGAGCAAAATATGAAAAGGGTCATCGGTGATGCCCTGCATCTCAATAGAGCAACGCCCGTGCGCGTTTTTGAGAACTACGGGGTTCTCTACGTTGACCATGCGACTGACGCGGCTGCTCCGGAAGTCGTGTATTCAGAAAACACCTTGCTCGACTTTGCCGGGGCGTACTACCCGAAAAACCTTCTCGATTTCGCCGAAAAGCACGGCACGCTGTTCAACGTTGACAAGATGACCAACGCTAAAAACACCCTCTGCGATAGTGAAGCAAATTTCATAGACGATGAATTCTGGAACGACGCTCACGTTCCTCTTGAAGAAACCATGCGCAGCGCATTCTCCGATCTTGATTATCCCGACGGCAAGAAACGCAAGGTGACCCAAGATTTCAAGCGGATTCAACGTGACTGTTTGAAGCGCGATAGCGGTTACTGTTGGCTTATAAATCAGCGTGAATACCTCGGAGATTGGATTGCGGCTCGTGCCATGGTTCAAACTGCACTCGGATTGCTCGGAGGAAATAGTGTCGGTGGTCGCAAGGGTGCTTGCCCTGATTTCACAGTGAACCTTGCGAATGCGCCCAGATATAAACAGTACCTCCAATCAAACATGTGGGGCCACGGCTGGTACTCGACCACCCACAACGCGGACGGCATGATTGAGCAGGAGGAATGCGGGTTCTTTCTCGACGGCGATTTGTTCCGCTGCCATATGCCTGATAAAACAGTCGATGAAGCGATTAGCTCACTGGTCACATTGCACATCAAGCAGGGTGTTAGGCAGACTTGCATTAATCTTGAGCTTCACGAGAGTTTTACCGACCTGCTTCAAGTCATCTGGTACCAGATTCCCGAACAAATCGGGTCACGTCTTGTTATCGGCTGGTGCGAGAACCCTAGGTGCGGCAACGTAATGTTGAAGCTCCGCAACGTAGAGAAGCACGCTTGCTGTGATTCCTGTCAACAGGCGCTTAAGGAAGGGCGGTAACTCATGGCTAAGACTAAGGCACGCGAAAACTACGGACGCGGCTCCATCACGCCCAAATTGGACAAAGACGGCAAGCAGCGAAAGAACAAACAGGGTCAGCTCGTTTGGCTGGTCTGCCTTTCGTTCGGCTCCGAAACCGTAATTGACAAGAACGGCAACAGAAAAAGGAAACGCAACAAGGTGCAGAAAGTCGCATACGGGACGATTCAGGAAGTCCGCAAATACTGCGACCAGCTCCAAGCCGAGTATGAGAATATCGACCACCAGGCCGCGCAAGGAACGTTCTCGTGGGCTTGTGACAAGTGGCTCGCATGGATGAACGCTAAGGGCGGAGCGAGTAAGCCCGTGATGAGGAAGTATTCAACCTGGCTCAACTATATGTGTGATTACATCGGTGATAGGAAGTTGGCAGAAATCAAAAAGTCCGATATCGAAGAAACTCTTGTATCAATTAAGAACGCTCGCAACCTCTCAAACACTACGCTCAACGGCGTATTCGCAAAGACTAAAACCGTGTTCGAGCATGCCGTCGATTCTGATTGGTTAGTCCGCAACCCGTGCAAGCGGATCGACGCTCCCAAGGTCGATAAGGTTACGTCGCGTCGCTCGTTGACTGATGAGGAAATAGTTAGGCTCCGAAGCGCCCTCGACCGTGAACAATCGAAAGCATACGCTGATTTTGAAATGAAGGAACATAGACAGGGTAAAGCGGGTAACACCTTCGGACGTTCCTATGTTCGCGGTTTGGTTCAGATATCCCAGATAACTGCTATTCGCATCATGCTCGCAACTGGTATGCGCCGGGGCGAAGTATGCGGCCTTACATGGGGCGCTGTAGACTTCGAGAACAGTCAAATCTACGTTCACCAGTCCCTAACTGCGTCGGTCGAACTCAAAGACCCCAAGACGTTCAGCGGGAAACGCGCCTTGTACGTTGAGCAGAACACGCTAGATCACTTGAAAAAGTGGAAAGAGTACCAAGCAAAGGCGATTCATCTTGTCATGCCCGACGGTTTAGCCGTCACGCAAACAGACGAAACCCCCGTGTGTTGTTCGTCATATGGCGATTGGCTAGACCCTAACCACCTTAGCCGCTGGTGGCGTGGTTACGGACGCAACGGAGAGACGCACCAGGGATTCAGGGATGCTATAGGCTTTCCCGACCTTAACATGCACGAGCTTCGCCATACTCAAGCCACGATGCTGTTAGGGAACGGTGTAGACGTAAAGAGCGTGCAGACACGTCTCGGACATTCCCGTGCGTCGGTCACGCTCGACCAGTACGCGCACGCCATACCAGCTAACGACAAGGCCGCTGCCGACCTCATGGGCGCAATCATGAACAAACAGAAGAAAGCGAATGTTGTGCAGGTGGAAAAGACGGCTTAATTTGCCGAAAGTCCACCAACATGTCCACCACCTGCAAAACCAAAAAGAAAAGGCCAACCATATATAACAGTTGACCTGGTCTTTCGTGGTGGGCGTTACAAGATTTGAACTTGTGGCCTCTTCCGTGTCAGAATATTTGATAGGGGTACATGAATACCCTGGGTGGTACTTGACCTGGGAATTTAGGACACGAGCAGACTGGGCAGGACACCAGAATACAAGAGAAAGTCCACCAGAAAGTCCACCATTTTTATGCAGCGTTTGCCCAGTTCACAACACACGATACACAATTTCAATCTAAGCCACTAAGAGCCGTTATAAGACCCCGTTTTCCTGGTCGATGATATCCACATCAAGAATTCCCTCATCTGCCATTTCAGCCTGAGAGAGAATCCTTGTGAGAGGCTTATAGGAAATCACACCGTTATTGTCTAGGTAGAGCAAGGTTGACTCGATGATATTCGTAACGGTTTCTCTATCCGCTACCTCATTAAACTTTTCGCGCAAGTGAAGTTTCAAGCGGGTAGCTTCGATGGTGTCCAGCGCGTGACCTTCACTCATGGCAATTTCAATGTTCTTTGATATTGCTGTAATCTCTTCGAGCGTGCGTCTGTATTCCAAGCTGACCCGTGCAAGATTAGCGCCTCCGGTAGTGGACAGTTCGTCGTGAAGCCTATCCCTCAGTTCGCACAGTGCCTTTACACGGTCGTGATTGTTCATGCTGCAACCACCGAGAGCGTTCCGCGCCTGTTGCGTTTCGCGTTTCGCGTCCTCGGCGATAGCATCATCGATCTCACCAGATGCCTTGAGCTTGCTAACGCGACGCGATACGGATGACTTGGAAATACCGATGTTATTGCCAATTTGCTCCATAGTCATGTGACCATAGTGCTTGAGTATGTAATCGTCTTTGTTATCCATTTGCAGACCACTCCTTAAGGGCATTCTGGGACAATCCCTAGAGGTTGCAATCGTACTTAGGCGCTGGCCCGGATGCCCGCCTCGGCTTGGGGGTACCGGGTGGCCCCACCCTCTAAGTGAGAATGCTATTTTTAGAGAAAAGAATGTAAATAGAAAATGGCTCAGCTTGCCTAAAATCGTTTCTCCGATTACGGACTCGGCACCGCACCCGAACCATCCCCCTCCCCTTCTTCTTGTTCTCATAAAGACATTCTGCACTCGCTTACCATTAGACAGCTCAGCGTGATCTATTCGCCTTTCTGTTTATTACCGGGTTGAAAGCGCGTTCTTTTTCCACTGCGTTTGTTCGTGCCTTGGTTTTTGCCGTATTGGTTGCCCTTTGCCTTATCCCACGGCTTAACCCCGTTTTTCCACTTGGTCATAGCTATGCCCCTAATTCGGCCAATCGACGCGGATAACCCAGCGCCGCCCCGCTTTCGTCGCGTTTAGCTTCCCATCGCGGCACAGCTCAGAAACCCTGTTGCGCTGTGATTTCGTCGGGCGTTCGCTATCTGGTACGCCGTACATAGCCCGCGCCATTTGCTCCACGTTTAAGATCGTGCTGTTGTCCGTTGTCGTGTTCATATCCCCGCCGTTACAAGACCAGCGCCCCGCGCCGTTCTTTTTCTTCCGCTATTTCCCGTTCAATCCGTAGACGCTCGTTTGCCGCGTTCATGACGCGAGAATGTATAAGCGTCTCGTTAAACTCTGTTGAGTCGTGATTTACCCCGCCAATAGCGAGATTCACAGCCGAGGCGCACGCCTTGATTTCGTCGGGGTGCTGCGATGTGGCGGCGTACATGTTTGCCGATTCTCTGACAATCTCCCGGTGCTTTATGTTGAGGTTGATTACCTTTTGCCTACACGCTTGTTTCTTTTCCTCTATGCCGCGCCTGAACGCCTCTAACTCAGCGTCAAGAGCGGCCATTTCCTCAGCTATCGGCCTCGCCTCGTCGTTATAGTCGCGTTTCAGATCGTCAAGGCAAGCGAGGAAAGCCCGCGCCCCATCGTCAAGTATTTCCAACTGGTACGTCATTTCGCGCCGCCTTACGGCCTCATGCTGCGCGTGGCGTTCTTTATGACGTTGTAGCTATCCAAGCCCGCGCCGCTTGCGAAGTTCTGATACTGGGCATTTCTAACGCCGAAGAACGCGCCCGAACCGTTGGCAAAGTTGCCCGCGCTGTATGTGCGGTCTACCTCGCCACGTAGCGCGCGCAATTCGTCAAGGTAGATTTCTTCTTGCGTGTATGAACCGAAGTTAACGCCGCTCCTGCTCGCGGCCGCTTTGATTGCCTTTTGGCTCGCGTGGTCTTTGTACCGGGAAAGCGCCGCGCTAACCTCGTCGGCGCTAAGATCGTTTCGTTGCGCAATGCTCGCGATGTAATTAGCGGCCTCGGTGCTGGGGGGCGTTGACAGGTCACCAGATACGCGGCTAATCTCGCGGTCAATTGCCGAAAGCGCCCTTTCCCTAGCGCCGTAAACAACGCTATTGGCCTCGTTTTCTACCGCCTTGTTTCCGAAACCCCGCGTTTTAATCGCCGTAGCGCCGTCCTGCGCTTGCGCCACCCTGTCATATTCTTTCAGCCTGCCATAGCTGCTGATAGCGCCGTCAAGAATGCCCGACAGCTCGTTGGCTAGTGCCTCGCGTCCTGCCATTTAACCGTTCTCCGTTTCTGCGATATTCTCGCGTCGTTTGGTGGGCTGGTGAGCAGCGGGGGTGTGAATGCCACCCACCAGCTTTCGAATTGTCGGCGGGAAACCCCCTGTTAAAATTTCCCAACCTGTACCATTATAGCACCAGTTAGCACTCTAACAATGCGAGTGCTAACG
>Ga0310690_10010306_pt1 | contig 11634 bp, 10 predicted proteins | sample AusTroGonzalo_MG_2_FD_207661 | JGI IMG/M metagenome (GOLD analysis project Ga0310690, IMG submission 207661) | Bovine rumen microbial communities from tropical cattle in Woodstock, Queensland, Australia - Gonzalo_04 (v2) (version 2) | ecosystem: Host-associated > Mammals > Digestive system >...
CGCCAGCTTCCACAAGCCTGTTCGCGCCCGAGTCGAGGCGAAGGTCCTTCATCGAGAACGGATGGAACGGCTTTTCGCGCGGCGGCGCGAAATTCCTCCTGCAGCAGTACGGGCATTCGCCGCGGTTGCCGGAGCGACCGCCCTCCATCGCGCCGAAAAGGCAAAGCCCTGAAACGGAATAGCAAAGCGCACCATGGATAAAGACTTCAAGCTCAGTCTGCGGCCTTCCGTCGTCCGCCGTTTTCATCGCCCCGCAGCGACGCGCGATGGAGCGAATCTCCTCAAGCGAAAGCTCCCTTGCAAGGACGACGCGGCGAAAGCCAAGCTCCCTCATGGCGAGGACGCCCTCGAGGTTGTGCGCGACAAGCTGCGTGGATGCGTGGAGCTCAAGCTTCGGAAAGAACTTCCGCGCGATGCGCGCAGCCCCGAGGTCCTGCACTATTATCGCGTCGGGAGAGGCGGCGTCTATCGCGGAAAGCGTCTCCACGGCGCGGTCCATGGCGCCAGAGTCGATCAGCGTGTTAAAGGCGACATAGACCTTCCTGCCGGTCGCTCGCGCGTAGGCCGAAAGATCGGAAAGCTCGCGTTGCGTGAGGTTCTTCGCAAACGCCCTCGCGGAAAAGCCGGAGAGCCCGCAATATACGGCGTCCGCTCCGGCCGAGAAGGCCGCAAGCGCAGTCTCGAAGTCCCCTGCGGGAGAAAGAAGCTCTACGCTCATTTGTCCTTCCCGGAATACGCCGCGCTTGAAAACGGGGGCGTGTCGGTCTTCCCCTCCCGCCAGTCGCGGACCGCCTTTAGCCGCGCCTTCATGATCCCTTCCCTTCCAAGCCCTGCCGGCGTGTAGTAGCGGCGCCCGTTAAGCGACTCTGGGAGGCACGACATCCTTGCGATCTTCTCGTCGGTATCGTGTGCGTACGTGTAGCCCTTGCCGTAGTCAAGCTCCTTCATGAGGCGCGTCGGCGCGTTGCGGATATGCAGCGGGACTGGCTCCGCGATCATTTCCTGCGCATCGCGGGCGGCGCGCAGATACGTCTCCTCCATCGCGTTGGACTTGGGCGCAAGCGAAAGATACACCACGATCTCGGTGAGGTGTACGTTGCACTCTGGAACGCCGAGGTTGTGGCACGAATCCCAGACGGCATTCGCCAGGAGGAGCGCATTCGGGTCCGCAAGCCCCACGTCTTCGCTTGCAAAGCGCACGCAGCGCCTTGCTATGTAGAGCGGATCCTCTCCCCCTTCCAGCATCCGCGCCAGCCAATAGACGGCCGCGTCTGGGTCGGAGTTGCGCATCGACTTGTGCAGGGCGGAGATGATATTGTAGTGCTCCTCGCCTGTCTTGTCGTAAATGAGGGCCTTGCGGCTTATCACCTCCCCCAGCACGGCGTCGGTGACGGCCGGGCGGCCGTCGCTCCCGAACTCCGCGTTGGCGACGGCGGTCTCGAGCGTGCCAAGCGCCTTCCTCGCGTCCCCGTTGGAATAGACGGCTATCTTCCGAAGCGCCTCCTCCGAGGCCTGAACGTCTATCTTGCCATAGCCTGCGGGATCGGTCAGCGCACGGCGAAGGAGCTTTACGATGTCGTCTTCGGAAAGGCCCTTTAGCACGAACACCTTGCAGCGGGATAGGAGAGCGGAGTTGACTTCGAACGACGGGTTCTCGGTAGTCGCGCCGATGAGGATTATCGAGCCCTGCTCGACATACGGAAGAAACGCGTCCTGCTGCGCCTTGTTGAAGCGGTGGATTTCGTCGACGAAGAGGACCGTACGTATCCCAAGGCGCCTCCCCGACTCCGCCCTCGCCATTATCTCCTTGATCTCCTTGATGCCGCTCGTAACGGCGGAGAAGTTCACGAACTCCGCCTTCGTGAGGTTCGCTATTACGTTTGCGAGAGTGGTCTTCCCAACGCCCGGCGGCCCCCAGAGGATCATCGAGGGAATCTGGTCGCGCTCGATCATCTGGCGGAGGATCTTCCCCTCGCCTACAAGATGCTCCTGCCCCATGAAGCCCGAAAGGTCCCGCGGCCGCATCCGGGCGGCGAGCGGCTCGGGCGCGGCCTCCGCGTCATCTCCTGCGGCGCCTTCTATCAGGGACATCTGTCGCATACCGGATTACACCAACGAACTTAACGGTTCTTCTTCGCCTCTTCCCAGAGCGCGTCCATCTCCTCGAGGGTCATTTCCTTCAGCTTGCGGCCCTTCGCCGCGGCGGCGGCCTCCACTGCGCGGAAACGAGTGGAGAAGCGCCCCGTGGTGCCCTCAAGCGCAGATTCGGAATCGACTCCAAGATGGCGGGCAAGGTTGCACACGCTGAAAAGAAGGTCTCCAAGCTCCGCCTTGACGTCTGCGGAATCAGCAGGACGCGAAGAGGCGCGATTTGCGACGGCCTCCTCCAGCTCTGAAAGCTCCTCGCGTATCTTCGCCATCGGGCCCGAGGCGTCCTTCCAGTCGAATCCGACCCTCGCGGCCTTCTCCTGGGTGCGCTGTGCCTTCAGAAGCGACGGCAGGGCCTTCGGCACGCCGTCGAGGGCGGAATGCCGAGCCTCCTTTGCATGCTCCATCTGCTTGATCTGCTCCCAGTTGCGCAGGACGGCCGCAGAATCGTCGGCCTTTACGTCGCCAAACACATGCGGATGCCTGTGGACGAGCTTGTCGGAAATAGCGTTTGCGACGTCGTCGAATGTAAAGCGCCCTTCCTGCTCGGCCATGACGCTCTGGAACATCACCTGAAGAAGGACGTCCCCAAGCTCCTCGATGTAGTTCGCCTTGTTCTCGGGGGCGTCCATCGCCCCAAGAAGCTCATACGTCTCTTCGAGGAGGCACGGCTTGAGCGAAGAGAGAGTCTGCTCCCTGTCCCACGGGCACCCCTTCTCGGGATCCCTAAGGCGCGTCATGATGTCGTGGAGCCTCTCTATGCCTGTCATGCGCGAGCTCACTCGACTCTCAAAACTGAGAGCACTTTCTTCGCCGTCTTCGCGGAAAGATCCCCGATGACGGCATCGGCGCCGCTGAAATCCTGGTATGCCACGCGCTCACGCTCGACGGCGACGGCCCCGATACCCGCGACAAGCGCGGCTTTTACGCTGTAGCCGGACCCCGCGATTGCAATAGTGGAAGGCCGGCTCATGCCGTTCATAACGCATGCGCGACGCCAAGAATCCCACTTCACCGCCCCATAGCACGCCGACTCCTCGCGAAAGAGGGTGACTCCGTCGCTCAGGATCGGCTCAAACGCAGGCGTCACGACTTCAAGAGGCGCACGCGTGGCGATTACCACCTTCACGCCCTTGTCCGAAAGCGCGCCAACGAAGTTCTTGAAGGCCACAGACACCGACTTCGGCATCGCCTCGGCAAGGACATCGCAGAACGCAGCCTGGATGTCCCTCGCCGCCTTTTGGGCCGTCTTCTTCGTCTTCACCTCCGCAAAATACGAAGTGAGCGCGCTCAGGTAGTTGTTGCCTGCGAAGATACGGGCTTCGACGCGCTGGTCGAACGCAATCCCGTCCAGCTTCTGCAGGAAGGCCTTCGTCGTCTCGAAAAGAAGGCCCGCGCCGTCCATGGCGGCGAAATCAAACTCGACTATTACGCCTTTCTCGGCCATGACGGCGGCAGGTTTACTTTACCGTGCGCTTCTTGCGCGGCTTTGGCTGGCCGATCTCGCCGAGCATCTTGCGGAACGAGCCCTTGCGGACGTTGAAGGGCTTTCCGCCCTTGACGCGGCTGAACTCGCACGCCTTGATCTTGGCCGACGCGTTCTCGTCCGGGCCGATTACGCCCGACTCGCCCCTGAGGGCGCATTCGACGGCCTTGCGCGCGCATTTCTCGATGAGCTTGAGGTCCTTCTTGTTAGGCGCCGCCGAGCGGGCGAAATAGCCGCTCTTGAACACCTGGACCTTCTCTGCGCCGAGAAGCTCGCCAAACCTCTTGCCGACATACTGGCCGACGTTGACCTTGTCGAGGCGCGGGTGGCCGAACGCGTCAAGCGGGACATCCTCTCCGCGGCGCTTCATGTCCGCGATTATGTCCTTTACGCCAGCGCCCTCGGATACGAAGATGTTCACCGCGTCGCACTTGTCCATGATCGCGGAAAGGCGCTTCGCCTCCGACTTGAAGTCGATCTTGGACTCTGGCACATAGACGGCGTGGACGTCCTGCCGCGCCATCGTGAGGTTGAACGCATCAAGGAAAAGGCCCTTTGCCGCCATCGCCTTGAGCATCTTGCGGTAATACTGCGCGGTCTTGTACGTGAGCCATCCGCAGTTGCGGCCCATCACCTCGTGGATCGTGAGGGCGCGCGGATTGGCGCTGTTTTCCTTCACGACATTCAAGAAGAATTTCGCCCCCTCTTCCGCCGCGGTCCACGCGCCAAGCGACTGCTTGATCGGATAGACGTCGTTGTCGATGGTCTTCGGAAGACCGACGACGATAAGCGGGTAGTTGTTCTTCGCAAGATATGCGGCAAGATCCGCGGCAGTGGTGTTTGTGTCATCGCCGCCAATCGTGTGGAGGACGTCAACGCCGTCCTTGACGAGCTGGTCCGCCGCGACCTTGAGGGGATCTTCGCCCTCTTTCACAAGGCCGCGCTTCACGCAGTCCTTGACGTTGGTGAGCTTCACGCGGCTGTTGCCGATGGGGCTTCCGCCGTGCTTTGTCAATGTCAGCGCCTTTGCGCGGACCTCTGGCGTAACCGGAATCGACTCGCCCTTCAAGAGGCCCATGTAGCCGTTGACGTATCCAATCATCTCTACGCCTGGAGCCTTCTTCCCGTACTCGTCGATGAGGAACCCGATGGAACTCGACAAGCAGGGCGCGAGCCCTCCAGCCGTAAGAAACGCAACCTTCTTCACTTCCTTCATTTCTTTCCTTTTCCTTACTTGATCTTTATGCCTTTCAAGACATTTACCATTTCTACAGCCGTCTGCACTGCGGAGAAGCCGCGATTGCCTTGCTTCGTCCCGCAGCGTTCGATGGCCTGTTCAAGATTTTCGGCCGACACAACCCCGTCAACGACCGGAACGCCGGTCTCGACGGAAATCTCGCTAAACGACTTGGCCGTCGCCTGGTTGACAAGGTCGGCGTGCGCCGTCGCCCCGCTCACGACAGCCCCGAGGGCGACGATCGCGTCGAAGCCGCCCATGGCAAGCTTCTTCGCGACAACCGGTATTTCATATGCGCCTGGCACGCGAACAAGCGTAAGGTCCGCTTCCTTGCCGCCGAGCCGCACATACGCATCTACAGCCCCTTTGAGAAGCTGCTCGGTGAGAAAACTGTTGAAACGGCTCGCCACTAGAGCAAGCTTGACTCCGCTGGCGTTCAGATTTCCTGTTATCTCTTTCATGATTTCACGAACTGTTTTTGTGAAAAATACGAGATGTATTTTATCAAATACGGCAATAAATGTCAAAGCCGCCCCTTCGCCACCGAGCGCACCGAAACACTGCCCGACACACAACGCTACAAACACATCTCTTCTGCTCCTCCTGACCTTTGAACGCCCACGGGGTCTGGCCCCATTCCCCTGTTCTTTTTAGACAGGATTAACAGGATTGACAGGATTTTGGTCAAGCCTCCTACGGCATCTCAACCGTTACTTTGAAAAAGCGGTGGAGGGAGTTGGTGGGATAGGCCCAACTATCGTCAGTTAGGTTCTCCTTGCCATAGACCTTGTAAAGCCGCTCTGACTTCACTCCGTTCTCGTTGAGGTCGGGCTCCCAAGTCACGACTGGCACACCATCCCGCATCTCGATCTTCGCCGAGAATCGGCTCGTCTCATTCGTGGGGTCCCCACTGAGTCCAATCACCCTCAACTCACGCGGAGTGGCGGAGTCGCGGAGAGGTTTCGCGGGGCCTGCCCCCACAGGGAATAGGGGTCTGTCCCCACTGAGACCAAGCCCTCCTACGGGTCTTCGTTATTGGGAACATCGACCTCAATGGCGGCCTTGAAGAACTTTTCCGTGGCATTGCCGATGTTGGCGGTCGCGGTCTGTGTGACCGAATCGGCGGTCGGGTCGATGTCGAATTTCGCATCGTCCTCGCCGAAGTCGACGGACCCTTTCGCAATCGGGCATGAGCCGAAGCCGTCGGCGAGATCATCCGCACCGTAGAAATTGAGCACACCGTTAATGGTGCCAAACGGTGCCTTGCGGACGAGCTCAACCGTTACGGACACGACACCGTTGCTAACCGAGATGGCACTGAAGCCGAGCCTTGAGCCCGCATCCTGCGTCCTGAAGTCGCAGTTGCATAGGTAGCACTCATACAGCTTAGCTGTGGCATCGGCGTCTTTGCCAAGGGCATCGATGTTGTCCTGCGAGAAGCCCTTCTCCGAGAGCCATACGACAACTGCGGGATTCGCGATCTCGTTGCCTTCTGGATCCCTGAAGCCCTCGGGCGGCGGCGCCCCGACTGTGAACTCGAACGGATGGCTCTTCGCCTCGTTCGGCCCCAGGTACGCAATGCTCCCCCTCTGGTCCGTCGTACCCACGGACGTCACCGCGAACAACGACGAGTTCGCGTACTCCAGATAGAAATAGTACTGCACCGTCATGCCCACCTCGAACTTGTCGGTTGGGATGAAGCTCGCGTAGTAGTCGTTGCCGTCGTATTTCTCCTGCCAGCCGTCGTCGTGCGGCTCGGCGGTCTCCATCGTGAGCGTCTCCCATCCGTTGGTGCCCGCCTTGTATTTCAGCTGCACCTTCGTGGGGGCGTCATCCCCGGTCGTCGGGTTCACGCCCAGCCGGACGTACGGATGGTCGCCCAACACGACCTCCAACGGCGTCCGCATCGTCTCCGAAGCGTACGGCTCCTTTTCCTTCGGGCAGTGCCACGCGTTCCCCGCCATGTAATCGATGTAATCCGACACCATGTAGCTGCCCTCCTTGAGCGAGAGCATGCAGAAGTCGATTTTCTGGATGTTGTTCGGCGTTGAATAGATTGTTTCCGTCGTGAGGCAGTCCGTCGGCATCGTCGTGCTAAAGACCTTGTACTGGACGGTAGTCCCATCCGGCTGCCCCGGGATCGTGCCTTCCCGCACCAAACCGCTGCCGGACATTTCCACCAGCGTCGCCGTGTTCCAGTTCCCGTTGGTCGTGTAGAGGATATAGAAGGTCTCTTCCGGGCTGATTTGCTCCGCCGCGCCCGCCGAGCAAGTCGCCGTCAGCGTCACATCCCCCTCGCAGGCCCACTCGCTGTCGTCCTCCACGTTCAGGATGGTTGAGGGCTGGTACTTCGTCTTCATCACCACGTACGACCGGTCACCCCAGCTGTAGTCGCCCGCGAGGTGGAACGTGTAGTAGTAGCCGTCCGAGACATCCATCGGCAGGCTGTCGGACTGGGACCAGCTGGCGCTCCCGACGGTCTGGTTGACGGTGGCGGCCGACGCGGAAGTTCCGCCCCAGGTGGAGCTGCCCCAGTTGCCGTCGAGGTCGAACTTGAGCCCCGCGTTGCCGCCCGCGTGGGCCTGAAAAGTCCCGGAATAGTAGTTGCCACTCTCCGGTCGCGTCAGCTGGCAGTCGTTCGCCCAGTTGTTGAAATACCCGCGCGCGTATTCGCCGAACGCCGCCGCGCCTCCCAACAAGGTCAGACCAGCCGCCAAAACCAACTTCTTCGCCATGTTCATACACATCTCCACTGGCTGGATATTATACCAAAACTCAGACGAAAAACGCTCACAGAATCGCCGTCCCCACGGATTTTCTCACGCAGAGAGGCAGAGAGCGCAGAGATGGCTGTTTCGCGGGGCCTGTCCCCAAAGATTCCGTCATGATTGGATCTCCTTGTCAGTCAAATCACCCTTGAGCAATTTGGAGACCACGGCACAGGCTTCGGCAAACGTCACACCCTCCACATACGAATTGGACTTGACGTAACGATTCCACTGCTCAACAAGCCCCTTGTCCGAGGCAATCGTTTCCATCCGTTCTCCGGCATCGGCCAGGACGCCTTCCGTTCCGCGATGGCGTGCGGTCGCTCTGAGCGCCTTGTGGAAAACCGACAAATTGACGGAACAGTGCTGCGTCAGCAGGACAACGTCATAGAAATCGCGCGGACGTGTCGTAAGGACACCCCGCACAAGTATGGTTTCAACTTTTTCCGCCAGGATGGTCTCAACCGCATAGCCCCACATCCTGAAGACGGAATTCTGCACAAAATGACTTTTGAGGTAATACTCCTTTGCCGCCGGGGCAATCGCATCTCCTGTTGAAACGTCCATCGAAATCGGCACCGTGATCGCGCCAAGCGAAGCCGTCATCTTGACGCGGTACCCGCCGTAAATGTCATCTTCCCGAATCGGGGCGATGCCCCTCAGCGTCCAACCGACGCCATCCCCGACATCAACGGAAAGAATGCGCTCCATCCACTCCCGGATCGTCGCTTCGGAAAACTCGACATTGCGCAAGGTGACATCCATATCCATCGTCGTCCGCCTCGACAGCCCGAGTAGATGCGAAACGAGAAGTCCGCCCTTGAGAATCAGGTTCTTGCGGAGCGGCAACTTGACCAGCCGGGCCATGAAGCGTTCAAACATGTAATTCTGAAGGACGACCTGGGCAGGGACGTTCTCCTCCGTGGCGATGCGTTTCAGCATGGCCTTGAATGCCATCGCCTCACGTGCGTTCACAGCACCACCTCCAACGTCTTCATCACCTCGTCCGTGATGCCCAACCGTGACGAATAGTCTCCCAGCCGCGCAAGGTTCTTCGTCTTGAGTGCTGCATACTGGCGCATCCCGTCAAGCGCAATCTCATCACCAATGCGTCGGCGATTGCGGATGATGTCGCAAATCGTCCGTTCGGCATCACACGAGCGGACTTCATTCCCAAACGGCGTGCGTTTCATCACTACCCCCATTTGAGCAACGTCTTCGGGAACGTAAAACCAACGCGCCGCCTTGCGCAATGATGGTGTAACGCTGACCGTCTTCGGGATTGTCACGTCAAGGTCAATCGGCGTCCTGTCTGTCAGCCCGTTGAGATAAAGTGCCGTTCCGTGAGATAAAACCCCCTGTTTCACGCGCAGATTCATCAGCAACATCGGATCGACGAGCCCGTCGGGTGTCGTGTAGACGCCGGTTTCCTCCCGCAAAAGGAGTCCCTCCTTCGCGTAACGTGAAAGCATCGTAAGAGACAGGCCACATTCCGTGACTTGCCGTGTCAGAATCATACCCCCCTGTCGAGCAAGTATTTCAGCAATATCCTCGCGCAATCTCATGGTTTTCTCATGGTTTAGAAATCGTCATAAATTATATCATTCATTTGACGATTCGTCAACCGCGGCTTCCCTGGAGTTTACCCATTTTTGATCTGCTACCGACCCGCACCCCGTCCAGCCCGCCGAATTTAACTCCGAACGGTGTGGCTCTCGCGCAGACGCTTGCGCGCAGACCTCTAGCGACTTCGCTTTGCGAAGCGACCTTCGGTCGGGTCATAACTGCGGGTTCGGCTTCGCCGAATCTACCCTCCGCTTCGCTTCGGTGCATTCCCGATCCGCTGGTCATAATCGCTTCGCGCCACCCGACCGCCTTTCACCGCTCGACAACGAAACGTGGTCTTCCCCATCCGTTTTCCTGTATACTACAGGGTGCAATAACCAAACGAAAGGAAAAGACCACGGTATGAATGATAGCATAATTGCCTTCAGGGCGAAAGAGCAGCTCGGAAAATTCAAGGAATTCATTAGGGATTTTCTCACGCAGAGACGCAGAGAGGCAGAGAGCGCAGAGATGGCTGGTTTCGCGGGGCCTGTCCCCAAAGATTCCAAAGATTTTAGCCGTGTAGAAGTGTAGAAAGTGTAGATTTCCCGCCAAAATCACCGCCATCTCAGGGGTGTGTCCCCGCGGCACCCATCGGGTGTGTCCCCACGGGTTCCACGGATTTTCTCACGCAGAGACGCAGAGAGGCAGAGAGCGCAGAGATGGCTGGTTTCGCGGGGCCTGTCCCCAAAGATTCAAAGATTTTAGCCGTGTAGAAGTGTAGAAAGTGTAGATTTCCCGCCAAAATCACCGCCATCTCAGGGGTGTGTCCACGCCAAATCCGGCGGGGCAGACCGCGACCTGTTGTCAACACATGTCAACACTTGCCAGGCTTCCGGTCGAATCGCCGCGTTTCAGTACCGATGCGTAGGCCGTTCAAAGGCGACCGCACTTGCGCAAAAGCTTATTTTACAACGGTTCCGCGGGGCCTGTCCCCACATGTCCCGTCCCTACCTCGCCCGACACGTAGAAGTTCCCGTCCTGCGCCATGGCAAAGTCAATCGCCGACGCCTGCTTCGGATTAAGTTTCTCTCCATTCGGCAACCAGCCCGTCCCATATCAACCACGATACTTTATCAGGGTTCTTCATTCTCTCGATCATTTAAAATACTTTCAACTTCAGTCAACTCATTATTAAATCAATTCCGACAAGTCTGCCGTCCATATTTTCTTTGCAAGTTCTGCATACAATGCAGACCGCTCTGCGATGTCAGCCTTCTTATAGTCTACATAGGCATGAAACTTCAACCCGTGCTGCTTGAAGAAATTAGTGAAGTTAGGGTTGTTCTGATAGGCCATCGCAGTCAACGATCTGGCAAGGAGATTCTCCCCATCATAATGCGGCAGTTTCTCGGCCGCACGCATGTCATTGTAAGACTGATTCGTTCCCCTTGGAAGAAGAATTAAATCGCCTATGCGATTACGACACTCCGAGAAGTCTAACTTCTGCTCAAACTCATCTCGATGCCAGTCGAAATGGTCGCTCCAGATGTGCTCGATCTCGTAAGGCTTTCCCCCTGGATTCTTTCTGTAGTGCTCAAAGCGAGCCCCCATGCCAACCCCCTCTTCAAGCCAAGCTGTCAGTCGGCACAGAAAGTATCGAACGAAGCGGCCATTCTGACCATGCAAATAGAATTTCTTGACGCCCTCGTCAAAGTCAAACTCTCGAATTGTCTTCGCGAGTTCCTCAACAAGAATCATTCTCAGTTCCGGCAAGGACTTTCCTCTGATCGACTTCACGAGCGTACACATCGTGTAACGTATCGAACTCTGCGAGAACAACTTGAAATTGATCGACCTTCGCACGGAAAAACCATCCAGGAAGCTCGCGACCAAATCCATTTTTGCCGATGCCTCCGCCTGAGAATCATCCGGAACGAGAGGCGCAAGCATCAAGGGGTAGCTCAACGACGGCGACACACCCCAGTACTGCAAGTAATACACATGCTGCAAGGGCTTCTCGAATTTCTGCTCTGCGCGCTTCAACATCAGGAACTTGTCTAAGTAGAAGCGATACACCTTCCGCATGAACTGTTCCATGTTTCCAGCGATAGCAGATGACAACAGGGGCGACTCACAATTATCCTTGAACCAGTTATGGTATCGTGAGCCGATGTTCTCGAAGTCCTGATTTTCGGACCCGACCTTCGCCTGACGAATCGTCACGGCGTATTGCGACCGGAGCCACGCCTGAAAGAATTGATTGTCCACATCAACATTCTCGCCCAGATCGGCGAGATCCAGCATGTCTTTCTTCCAGGCCTTATTAATCTCCTGCCGCGCTTCGTCACTGGGAATCTTGGAAAGGATGAAACCCTTCAACATATCAGAATTTCGAAGCGGGCATCCTCGATTGTTCATCGTCTCAAATATCGTGTAGGCGGTTTTCT
>Ga0310690_10010307_pt1 | contig 11634 bp, 16 predicted proteins | sample AusTroGonzalo_MG_2_FD_207661 | JGI IMG/M metagenome (GOLD analysis project Ga0310690, IMG submission 207661) | Bovine rumen microbial communities from tropical cattle in Woodstock, Queensland, Australia - Gonzalo_04 (v2) (version 2) | ecosystem: Host-associated > Mammals > Digestive system >...
TGCAACGGAGAATGCCATGACGGATGTGCGTACCGTTCCGAAGAGGGGTGGTGCGATGCTGAAGCGAAAATGGATGCCGATGCCGCCGCCGCAATCAAGGCGTTGCAAGCGCAGATTCCGAAGCAAGGGGAGTGGGTTGAGGACGATGCAACATACGCAGGGGCTTCGTTGTCGAATTACAAATGCTCCCTGTGCGGAAAGATTGGTGGCACATGGCGGCGTGGATTGAAGCAAGACGAACTGCCGAATTTCTGCGGAAACTGCGGAGCGAAGATGGGGGTGCAGGAATGAGTTATGTTTGGAAGCATTTTAAGACGGTGTGCAAGCACAAGTGGTTTGTCTTTCGTGAGTGCGTTGCCTGTGGGATAGCATGGCAAGGATTGGTGCATGACCTTTCCAAATTCAGCCCAACTGAGTTTATCCCATCGGCAAAACACTTTCAAGGAAACAGAAGCCCAATCGAGGCTGAGAAAGATGCTCTTGGATATTCTATGGCATGGCTTCATCACAAAGGCAGGAATAAACATCATTGGGAATACTGGACTGACTTTAGAGATAATGGAGAAGTTATAGCAAATAGGATTCCGAAGAAGTACATCGTTGAAATGGTATGCGATTGGATTGGAGCAGGACAGGCATACGATACAGCCAAATGGACACAGCGTTCACCGATTGAGTATTACATCAAGGTAAGGGCAGGAAGATACTTCCACAAAGACACAGAGAATTTGATACTGGATTTTCTTGAATGTATCGCAAACGATGGGCTTGATGCGTTTCACAAGATGGCGAAGATGGGGGTGCAGGAATGAGCGACTATGAAAAAGGCAGATGGGATATGTTTGAAGAAGTCACTTCTACTTGGAATGGAAAGCAAGCGTACTTCCTAAATGATGACGGGAGCGTGTATTCACGGGTTAGTTGCAAAACGATGACCGTGGAAGATGCGTACAGAGAGTTTATGGATAAGTTGTTTAACAGTGTTATTCTGCGGTAGGATTAATAGAGGTGCAGGAATGATTCTTGAATACGGGGAGAATACGCCTGTTGTTGCCTATGCCCCAGTTGATGGGTCATACCCAGTATATTACAGGGTTTGCCCAAATTGCGGAAGGTATGTAAAGGCTGATGATGCGACACGGATTCCTGAATATCAAGGCAAAGAGCCAAACGCTACTTGCAAAAAGTGCGGACGGGTGCAGATGGAATTTGCGTGGTGGTACACGCCAGAGGACGATGAGATGGGGGTGCAGGAATGAGCGTTGAACTGAAACCGTGTCCGTTTTGCGGAAACGAGATGAAAGGATTCCCTGATTACACAATCAGATTCAAAAAGGACAGACGAAAAATATACGGCATATACTTTGATATCTGCACAATCCATTGTAATAAATGCTCGTGCCAAATTTCGCAAGCAGGTGCAGGCAGAGATGAAGCTGAAAAACATGCAGTGTCGTTGTGGAACAGGAGAGCAAAGGAATGACAACGCGTGAGATTTTGATCGAGGACATGCAAGGCATGGAAACGGTGCTGATCGACCTGGACGACAATTCGGTCGAGCAGCACATGACGGAGCGGCAGCTGATCCGCGCGATCGCAAGGACGGTGTGGCACATACTTACCTGGATAGTAAAACGAATGGACGAGGAAAGGAGAACCAAATGAAAAAGGCAACAAAGAAGGACGTAACAAAGGAACTGCTGGCAAGGGTCGGAGAAGCGGCGGTGCTGAAGGAGCTGAGCAACAGGGGCATTAAGGTGGTTGACTTCATCCCTGGGGTATCCGTTGCCAAGGACACCGAGGAAGAGCAGTATATCGTGACCATCCACGACATCGAGGAAGAGCCGCGCCGGCTGGTGCTGGTGCCTGGCGTGGGCTGGTCGTGGTACAATTCCGAAGGTACTGAAGAATGATCACGAGCACCGAGCTCAAACAGTACCGGCGGCTGACAGACCACCACCGGCGGTCACCCGAAGCGCGGGCGTTCCGTCGGAGATTGGAAGAGGATCTGACGAAGATACAGCCGGTGCTCAGGAGAGTGATCGTGCTCAGGTATTGCCTGCGGTGGAGCTGGATCGCGGTGTGTACTGAGATGCACTACGGTGAAGCGCAGGTGTACCGACTACACAAGAAAGCCTTAAAGGCGTTAGAGGAACTGTGACAGGTTCCTCTTTTTGTATGCAAAGATGATAGTTTTGCTTCGTTTTGCCATGTTAGAAAACGGCGAAGGGGTGACGACATGGCAACGAATCGAAACAAGCGGGGCAACTTTGAGCTACCGGAATATGACAATCTAAACCGCCGTCCGAGATCTCACGCAAAGAAAGTGGGCACTGGAACGGCTACTCCTGTCAAGGGAGAAAAAGACAGGGGCGCGTCACGCAAAGGCGTAGGGCAGACGTTGGAGCGCGGGAAGGATTACACCGTCAACGGGTTCATAAGCAAGAGCCCGAAGTCCATTGCTAAGAACGCGAAGAAGGACATCACGCTCACACCACCCCGAAGGAGATATTAATGCCGCGCGGCAAGACAAAGGAAGAGCTTGCGAAGATAAGCGAAGGGACACGCTTTCGCGGTAGAAGCGCGGTTGAAGCCGGGGCAAAGGGCAACGAAACAAAGAAGATCAAGAAAGCGTGGCGGGAGTCGTTCAAGGAGCGCATGACGCAGGATCGCATGAATCAGATATTCGACGCGCTTGCCGAGAAAGCATCAGCTGGCGACGTGCAGGCGGCGGCGTTCCTCAGGGACACGATGGGCGAGAAGCCGACGGAGAAGATCGAGCAGACTGTGCAGGAGATCGCGTTCAAGGTTGAAGGGGTTTCTCCTGAGGAAGCAGACGAGCTATTCGGATGATCGCAGTACAGTTCAACCCACGGCAGAAAGAGTTCTTCAAGGCACGCGGCAGGCACATCTGCTACGGCGGTGCCAGGGGCGGCGGTAAATCGTGGGCGGCGCGGATGAAAGCCGTTGCGCTGTGTTCCAAGTACCAAGGGTTGAAGGTGCTTCTGCTTCGGAGAACGTACCCTGAGTTACTGGAAAACCATGTGCGACCGCTGTTGGGCATCCTATACGGGATCGCGCAGTACAAGCAGAGCGAGAACGCGTTCCTGTTCCCCAACGGCAGCATTCTCAAAATGGGCTACTGCGCCACGGAGCAGGACGTGTACCAGTACCAGGGGCAGGAATGGCACGTCGTCATCATGGAAGAAGCGACGCTGTTCACGGAGTCGCAAATGCAGTTCCTGACCACCTGCAACAGGTCGACGCGTACCGACTTCAGACCGCGCATGTACTACACATGCAACCCCGGCGGCGTCGGGCACGCATGGGTCAAGCGGTTATTTATCGACCGCGACTACAAAGGCAAGGAGCGTCCTGAGGATTACGTTTTCATACCGGCGCGAGTCTATGACAACCGCGTGCTGATGGAAACTGATCCGGATTATGTGAGGGTCTTAGAGAACCTACCGGAAGACCAGCGCAGGGCGTTCCTTGACGGCGACTGGGATGTATTCGCCGGTCAGTATTTCTCAGAGTGGCGGCGTGAGCTGCATGTGTGTGAGCCGTTTGAGATCCCCGACTGGTGGCAACGCTATAGGGCGTTGGACTTCGGATTGGATAGGCTGGCGTGCCTATGGGGAGCGTTCGATGACGTGGGAAACGCGGTGATCTACCGCGAGCTGTGCGTATCAAACACGATCGTCAGCGAAGCGGCGAAGATGATCCTGAGCACCGGCGACGAGCGCATCGAGGACACTTTCTACCCGACAGACTTGCTGGGCAGGTCATCGCAAAGCGGGATAAGCATTTCCGAAGCGTTTGCCAATGCGGGATTGCACGGAACGCCTGTTGCCAACGGCAGGGTGCCGGGATGGCTGAATCTCAAAGAGTGGCTCCATCCCGTGGACGACGGTGTCGGCAACATCAGACCACGGTTGCGAGTGTTCAACACCTGCACGGAGCTTATCAGATGTTTGCCGCAGTTACAGTACGCGAAGACCGGCGACCCATCGGACGTGGCGAAAGACCCGCACGACATCACGCACGCGCCTGACGCACTGAGATACATGATGGACGGCAGACCGCGCCCAGGCGAGAAACCGGTCGAGCCGCACTGGCACAGGAACACGAACGTGCAGCAGCAGGCTGCATCAATCATAGCATTCGGGGGTAGACGATGATCGCATGGTTTTTAGCGGGGGCGTTTGTTGGCGCGTTAGCGGCTGTTTTAGCCGTGGCATTGGTCAACGTAGCACGGAAGGATGAAGACCCGTCTGACGTCATTATGACGCGTTTAAACGATGACGAGAAGCGTGCCAAGGAAGAGCGCGCACGCCGCAAGGCAGAAGAGGAACGACAGTTCGACCAACTCATGCAATACAAGGGAGTTAAGCAGTGAAGATCCTGAAGGACGCAGAGTCAATTTATAAAGAATTCAGCGCGGGGCAGCAGTACAAAGAAGCAATCGGCGTGTACGAAAACTACGAGCGCAACGAGAACTTCTACGTCGGCAATCAGTGGATAGGAGTCGACGCCAACGACTTGGATAAGCCGCAGCTGAATTTCCTGCAGCGCGTTGTATCAATGCGGATAGCCAAGGTCAGCTCCACGGACTGGGGCGTGCGGTTCAAGGCGTTTGTGAACGACGAGAAGAACGACGCCATCAGCAGAATGCTGTCGGATCAGGTAGACCAGGTAATCGAAAGATTGAACCTGAAAGCAATGGCGCGCACCGCCCAACGGAACGAAGCCGTGGACGGCGACGCGTGCGTGTATTTCGACTTCGACGCAGACGCTGAGAGCGGGATGAATGTTCCCGGCATGCTAACCGCTGAACTACTGGAGAACATCAACGTCTACTTTGGCAACCGCTATTCCAGGGACGTGCAGAAGCAACCGTACATCATCCTGCACCAGCGCAGGTTCCTGGACGATGTAAAGGACGAAGCGCGGGAGAACGGCATCAAGGAAGAGTACGTCGAGTCAATCGTCGGCGACAGCGACGAGCATCAGATGGAGCAGGATTCCCCTTCCGACCTGGTGAGCGTGTTCATCAAGCTGTGGAAAGAGAACGGCACGGTGCACGCGATCAAGTCAGTGAAGGATCTGATAATCCGCGAGGAATGGGACACCGGCTACAAGCTCTACCCTCTCACATGGTCGTCTGCCGAGATAGTGAAAGCAAGCTATCACGGGCAGGCTGTGCTGACCGGTCTGATACCAAATCAGATCGCGATGAACAAGAGCTGGGCTGGCATCATATGGCAGATTCTGAAGACAGGATTCTCCCAGCCGGTAGTCGACCGCAACCGCATCAGGGATTGGGATGGCTCCCCCGGCACGATTATAGAAACCTACGGCGGCACCGGCAGCGTCAGCGACGCCGTGATGTACTTGGAAGCGGCACCGGTTCCAGTATCGGTCATCAGCGCAATGGAAGGTCTAATGAGCACCACGCGCGACTGCATGGGCGCGAGCGACGCCACGATGGGCGACGTGAATCCGAACAATGCTTCAGCGATCATCGCATTGCAGCAGGCAGACGAGCAGCCGCTGGAGCTTCGCAAGCAGGCGTACCACGACTTCGTAGAGGACATGTGCCGCATCATCGCGGACATCATGCGCGCCAGGTACGGCAAGCGCGAAGTGATGATGGACACAATCGTCGAGGGCGAGAACGGACAGCAGGAAAGCAAGACCGAATTGCAGGAGTTCGACTTCTCCACCCTGGACGAATTGCAGATGACCATGCGCGTGGACGTCGGTGCTTCGTCACTGTATTCCGAACAGCTGCAGGTGCAGACCGCGAGCAACCTGTTCACGACCGGCATCATCGACGACCCGGCGAAGCTGGCTATCTATCTGAAGATCATGCCGGAGAAGTACATCCCGAACCGGCAGATACTCAATCAGTATTGCGAAGACTTACTGAAAAACACAATGGAATCCATGCAAGGAGCAGGAGCATTCAATCCTTCGATGCAGCAGGATGACGTCAACGTCACTCCTATACGACCGAAGGTTGAAAATACACAGAACGCCCAACCATAGGCGTAGAAAGGATCGGAAATGGAAGGCGAAACCAGCCAAACCGTGACCGGTGGAATGTTCGATGGTGAGCCGGAGATCAGCTTCGACGAACCTACCGAAAGCACAGAGGACGAAGCGCAGAGTGCGGATGCACCGAAGCAGCAGGAGCCGATGGCTAATGAACCAAAGGAAGCCGACGACGATGACGTCGCTGACTTCATGACGATCCGCTACAACAAAGCGGACATAAAGCTGTCCAAGAAGGAAGCCGTGGAGCTTGCTCAGAAGGGCAAGAATTACGACAAGGTATTAGGAGAGCTTCAGAGCTACAAGGGCGGCGTTATTGGTAGAGCACTCAAAGCGTATGCTGACGCTGCAGGAATGTCAGTAGATCGATATGCGGAAATGATGATCCAGCAGAGCGAAGCCGCTGCAGAGAAGCAAGCGATCGCGGAGCTGGAAGAGAAGTACCCCGACGCCCCCGAAGAGCTCCTCAAGGAATACGCGCGGATGCAGCTGGAGAAAAATAAGGCAAGTGCGCTGAACGCCGAAGAAGCGAAGAAGCAGAAGGAATGGTCTGACGCATTAGCCGAGTATCCGGACATCAATGCCGACAGTATTCCGCAGGACGTGCACGACGCCGTTGCCCAGGGCATCAGCCCATTGGACGCACTACGTCAGCACGAGCTGAACATGCTCCGCGAGAAGGTCAAGGAGCTGACATCAGCACAGGAAACCAAAAAGAAACAAGAAGACAACAGGGCAAGGTCTATAGGCTCCGCATCCGGCGTGAATTCCGGCGGGGAACCTGAAGACGAATTCCTCGCAGGGATGGCATCGAGAGCGCGAAGCTAATCCCACAACGACCTGCCCGGAAAGGGCATATCTATGGCTATTAACCTCGTACAGAAGTACCATGACAAGCTGGTCAAGAGCCTTGCATACGCATCCAATCTTGCCGGCAAGACCACCAACGAATACAAACTGGATGGCGGCGAGGGCATCTATCTGACGTCCATCGACCCCATTGCACTCAGCAACTACAACAAAGCCGCTACCTCTAACAGGTACGGCACGCCCACCGAGGTGCAGGACACCCAGCAGTACATTGCCTGGGATTATGACAAGTCCTACCCCGCCACCGTGGACAAAGCCAACTACCAGGACGGTGGTTACCTGAAGACCGCCGGTGCCGTCATCGAAGAGCAGAACAACGACGTCGTTGCCCCGTTCATCGAGCAGGACTTCTACAAGAAGCTGTTCCTCAAAGCCGGCAAGAGCATCACCGGTTCCGCGCCCAGCGCGTCCACCATCCTTGGCAGGCTGACCGCGATCGAAGCCGCGTTCCGTAACGCCCGCATCCCCAAGAGCGACCGCTATGTGGTCATGGGCACCACGAACCTGCAGCTGATCCGGCACTCCCTGACCAACCTGGACAACATCACCGATCAGATGCTCATCAAGGGCGTGGTCGGCAAGATCGGCACCCTCAACGTACTGGAAGCCGCTGACGACGACCTGCCCGCGAATGTGTATTTCATCGCGTGGTGGAAGAAAGCCGCCGTCCTCGCGTTCGACATCAAGGAAGCCAAAGTGCACCAGGATCCTCCCGGCATCAACGGCATTCTCGTCGAGTTCCGCGTCCGCGGCGTTGCTGATGTAGTCGGCAAGTATGCTGGCGGCGTCATCGTCGACGTGAACACTTCCTACAAGCAGGCAGCCGGTTCCATCTCTGCCGCAGGCGCGATCACCGTTGGTTCGTCCAGCGACTACACGCTGTACACCATCGACGGCTCCGACCCGCGCTACAGCAAGACCGCTGTTAAGATTACCAGCGGCACCACGCCCAGCCATACCGCAGGCGACGTCATCAAAGCCGTTTCCTACAAGTCGGGCTATGCCGCGAGCGACATCTTCTCCGCGACCACGACATCCTAACTAAACTACCGGGGGAGCCTTACCGCTCCCCCATTATCAGAAAGGACACTGACATGATACGAGTAATCAGTGACATCCCTGTCATGGACGATACCGCGGGCATCCTGCACATCCAGGAGCTGGCGGGCAATTCCGACGAAACCAAACCGACCGACGGGCTGGCGAACGGTTCCATGTTCCTTGAAACCGACACCGGGCTTATCGCACTCTACGACGAAGACGACGGCTGGGGAGAAGCACAGTAATGGGAATCGTTCGTGACCTTTATTATGCACGCAAGATGGGAGCAGGCGTTAACGTACCTGCTCCTGATCTCGCGACCTATATCCACCGCAAAGCTCTTGCACCGAAGTCGAAGACATACGGCCCTGCCGACATCGTTTCATTTGAAGCGGCAAGAGCCAAGAAGCTCAAGGAACTCACCGTCACAATGTCCCCCATCCAAGACCTTCACGGCTATGATGAACCGTGGCCTGCGGGGGGTGGGAAGAATAAGATAGCACTTAACCTATCTCCTGTCCGTGAGCAGATTCTGTCGAACACAACCATAACAGAGCAGACAGAGCAAAAACTGGCATTTACATCTGCGTCGGCTACCTATGCTTGCGTTCGCCTGTTTTACCATCTTAAAGCAGGAACTTATACAATGAGCCTGTCTGCAAGCTCGTCAGACAGCTTTACTCCTGTTGCTTCTGTTTATCTTTACGCAAGCCCATATACCCTACTGGCGAACAACGTATCTCAGAGCGAATCAAAGTCATTCACCCTGAGTGAAGATTCTGATATAGACATTCGCTTTTTTGCGACAACTTCAACAGCCGAAGAGCGAACGGTATCTTTCTATAATGTTCAGCTTGAATCCGGCTCTCCCGCCACCTCATACGCACCCTACGAAAACCTCTGCCCCATCACAGGCAGGACAGGGGCGAGTGCGTATCTTGGTGCAGAATATGACCCTGATACGGCAACGCTCTACTCCTGCACGTTTCCTGCGTTGGGGAAGAATCTGTTGCCAACGCAGACAATAACTAAAAACGGAAACACATATTACGTTGACAGTGCCGATACATATTTCAGCTTCAAGGCAGGAACGTATGCCGCAAGCAACACTGGTACAATGTCATATATGTATTGGCGTAAAAAGGGAACATCCGACAACAACGTGATTCATGGCAATTCGGCATTATCGGGTACGTTCACGCTTGCAGAGGATTGCGAGATTAGGTTTTGGTTTTATTCAACGGCAGAATCTCCTGAATTTAGCAACATCCAAATTGAAAAAGGCTCATCCGCTACCGCCTACGAACCCTACACCAACACCGTCTATTCAGGCACCATCGACTTGGTGACGGGGGAGCTGACGGTTAAACCGACAACGGTGCTGACACTGGATGGAACAGAATCGGTTATTACAAGCGGCAAGTCGGGTTCGTTCTTCTCCGCCCACATCGCAAACAACGCAAAACCTGTTTCCGCTAACACAGACCTTGGCGAAGTGTTGTCTAACGAACTGAAAACGATGCCCGCCCAAACGAACAGCACAGGCACGTTGAGTAACGTAGCAATAAATACATCAGGTCGGTTAATCGTCAGCATATACGGAGCGACAACGCTGACGGAATGGAGAAACTTCATCGCAGAAAAGTCAAGCGGTGGGAATCCGATTAAAATCTACTACGTTACAAACGCAGAGCCGCTAATTTACCAACTCACACCGCAGGAGATATCGAGCCTCGTTGGTCAGAACAATATCTGGTCGCCCGACGGGCAGGTAACTGTCAGAGTATAGGAGAAGCATATGACAGTCCGAGAATTATATGTAATAGCATCAGCCTTTATCGGCGACCGTGAGAACGACGACCGCGACAACCGCGACCTGAGCATCCCTTATATGAACGTCCTGCTGCAGGAAGCGTTGGGCACGGAGAACACGATCCGTCAACGTGACGGCGAGATGGAGCTGGAGTACGCGCAGTTTGTCACCGACTTGGATGACGAGCTGACCTATCACGACTGCATCGTCCGCGCGGCGTTCCCGTATGGGCTTGCGTGGCAGTACCACCAGGAAGCCGGCAATTTATCTTTGGCTTCGCAGTATCGAAACATGTACATTGACGCGCTGGACGAGAACCGGTGCTTCAACATTAGGAGTATGAAATGATCAGAATTCCCAGCCTTGCCGACGCGCGGCTGATGGCTAAGGCGTACACCTATTTTAGAGGGTGCGACTTCACCACAGAGCCTAATGAGATAGATGACAGCAGGTCACCCGACGCGCTGAACATGATCGCGGACGACGCTGGCTTTCCCTCTAAAAGGGTGGGCTGGCGCGTGCTTGCTGCGCTCACGGGCAAGGTCAACGGTCTGCACTACGCGCACTTTGAAGGCACGACCGCGCACATCCTCATCCACCACGGCACCAATTTAACAGCGTACAAGCTGGCTGACGGCACCACCACCACCATCATGACCACGCTGGCGAATGCGAAGTCGTCGTCGTTCATGCACAAAGGGAAACTGTATTTGCTGGACGGTACCAACTTCACGCGGGTGTATTATTCGTCAGGGTTTGCTTATGAGGACGCGGCGGCGGCTTCGACTGCTCACGTTCCCACAACCGGCAGGGGCGGTCACTACGAGGACGACGGCAACGGCAATTACATTTGGTACGATTGCACCTTGTACGAAGAGCCGAACCTGCTGACGTCCACGCAGATAAACGAGATGGCAGGCGACGGCGTGAATAAAGTCTTTTGGCTGACCGAGCGCGGCACCACCGTGACCAAGGTGGAGATATACACGTCCAGCACCTGGACGGAAACCACCGCCTATACTGCCACCGAGGACACCACCAAGGGTAAGACCAAGATAACCTTCACGTCCGCACCTGCAGCGCACCAGGACGGCGCGGGGCTGGACAACATCAGGATCACGTTCACGTCAACGGAGCACCCGGCTGACGCGAGTCAAATCAAGAAGTGTAACATTTGTACGCCATATGGTTATTTTAACGATAACAGAATCTTCATTTCGGGAAACCCTGACCACAAGAACCGGGACTATGCGTGCGCTGTCGATGACCCGACATACTGGGAAATCAACCAGTGGACGGACATCGGTTCAGACCACACCGCCATCATGGGGTATCTCCATTACGGCGACGTGCTTGCCATCATCAAAGAAGACGACAACCAGGACGCAGAGATCTACATAAGATCCGCGCAGGTGCAATCCGACAACCGCGTCCTCTTCCCCGTCCAGCAAGGCGTGAAGGGCGTGGGCGCGATCTCCCGCGGCGGGTTCGCTTCTCTGAGGGATGACGCATTATTCTACGCCCGCGAAGGAGTATTCGCCGTCGCCGGCACGGACGCGTCGCAACAGCGCACGGTTCAGAATAGATCCTACTTCGTCGACAACAAAATGCGCGAGGAACCGCACAAAGAGAACGCCGTTTCTGTGGCGTGGAACAACCGCTACCTGCTGGCGTTCCCTGACACCGGTCACTGCTACGTCGCAGACGCACGCATGCAGTCAGCGTTCAACGAATCGTTCGTATATGAATGGTTCTATTGGGATAACATCCCCGCGTGCACGTTCCTGGAGTTTGACGGGAAGCTATACTTCGGTACCACCGACGGCAAGCTGTGCCGGTTCAACGACGATATG
>Ga0310690_10010308_pt1 | contig 11634 bp, 8 predicted proteins | sample AusTroGonzalo_MG_2_FD_207661 | JGI IMG/M metagenome (GOLD analysis project Ga0310690, IMG submission 207661) | Bovine rumen microbial communities from tropical cattle in Woodstock, Queensland, Australia - Gonzalo_04 (v2) (version 2) | ecosystem: Host-associated > Mammals > Digestive system >...
CTGCTCCGCTTCCGCGAGGACGTTATCAACCTGCAACCCAAGGTTGTAGTCATCAACTACGGAACTAACGATGTCGCTGAGAATACAGGCCCATACAACGAGGATCTCACCTACGGCAACGTTCTTTCGATGGTAGAACTGGCTCGCTTCCACAAGTGCAAGGTCATCCTGACGAGCTGTCTCCCTGCCGCAGGTTTCAGCTGGCGTCCCAACATCACAGATGCTATGGACAAGATTCGCAGCCTCAATGCTCGCGTCAAGGCTTACGCTGAAGCCAACAAGATTCCCTACGTTGATTACTTTAGTGCTCTGGTTGCAGAAGACGGCAGTGGTATGAAGCCCGAATTGGGCGAGGACACTCCCGCCGTTCACCCCAACGTCAAGGGCTATGAGGTAATGGAGAATCTTCTGTTACCCGTCATTAAGAAACTCCGCTAATAACTCTTATGGCCGACAACAAGTATTGTCTCATCTTGGCTGGAGGCAACGGAAGTCGTCTCTGGCCTATCAGCCGCACGGTAAAGCCCAAGCAGTTCCTCGATCTGTTTGGAACAGGCCGAACTCTGCTGCAACAGACGTACGATCGCGTCGCTCAGTTTATCGACCCTTCGCACATCTACGTCAGCACAAACGTGGCATATCTGCCGCTCGTCTATGAGCAATTGCCCGAGCTGGACGACATGCACATCCTGGAAGAGCCGCTTCGAAGAGGCACTTTGGCAGCTGTGGCTTGGGGTTCTGTCTTCATCGCGAAGCAGAATCCGCAGTCAACGCTGTTCGTAACACCTTCCGACCAGATTATCCTGAAAGAGGAACAATATCGGCAAGATGTGCTCGACGGACTTAACTTCGTTAGCGAAAACGAGGGACTTCTCGTGATGGGCATCACGCCTTCACGACCTGAAACGGGCTACGGCTACATCCAAATGAACGATGATAAGCCGTTGAGTCACGACATTTTCCCCGTCAAGTCGTTTACCGAGAAACCCGATGCCGAGTTCGCCAACATCTTCATGCAGGAAGGTAACTTCCTCTGGAACACGGGTTTGCTGTGCTTCAACACAAGAGTTATGCTCGACAATCTCTTCCAGCTTGTGCCTGAATACCGGGTTGAAATACCCAAAATGATGGCGGAAGCTGAGAGTGCCGATCCAAAACTCGTGCCCGAGAGTTTCAACGTTCTGCCCAACTACAACATGGACGTCAGCATTTTGGAGCGCAGCAATCAGGTTTATGTGCAACGCGGACACTTCGGTTGGGCTGATATCGGAACTTGGGCAAGCATCGGAGAAGACGTTCCTGGCGATGCCGACGGTAATGTTATGCTCAATACAGACGCTTATCTCTACGAGTGTTCGGGCAATATCATCCGCCTGCCGGAAGGTCACACGGCCGTCGTAAAAGGCTTAAAGGATTACGTTGTGGCAGAGGAAGGAGAATTCCTCATGATTTGTCCGCGTCAAGACGTTGCAGCAATGCGTCGCATGCACACGGACACTAAGTTTGGCGACCCGAAGAGTTAAGCGCTTCTTTCACCTGTTCGGCATCCACATAAACGTTGCGAACAGGCTTGTCGTCACGGATAATGTCTTCCGTCCAATTTGGTTCATTAAAGAATTCATTTGGGCGGAAGACGTGTAATTTATAGAACTTTGTCAAGTTGAGACGAAGTTCGGTTGTTAAGGCAGGCTTCAGCGTGAAGGGTTTATCCTGCTTCCAAGCGATGGTTTGCACGCAAAGACGCTCGAGATCGTTGACTTGCGAACGGTCGAATGCTTCGACGAAGAGCTTGCTGTTGGGCTCGATAATGCCGCAGAAACGCAGATTCCAACTCGCACCTTCCGCACTCATCAACGAAACCTGCATGTAGTAGTTGCTGTCGTTCACGAGGTATGACTCGAAGCCTGTGCTGGAGATTTCCTTCACTTCGTCAGGCAAGAAGGAAAGATAAAGATTGAGGCGCTCGCCTTCACGCCTTTCGAGAGGCTTCGGCTTGAATGTAATCGGCTTCTCTTCAGGCTCTTCCGGTTCCCTTGCTGAGGCGGGAAGAGGCTTTTTCTTCTCTATCGGATTTACCTTGCTGATGTCGTAATCATCGCTGCCGATCACTACCACATCGCGTACCTGCATGGGAATCTCGAATCCGTCCTCGTCTTCCACAAGAACGATGTTCTTACCTTGAAAGCCAGCAACTCTACCTCCTCCAACTTCGGAGAGGAAACGCACCTTATCACCTATCTTCATGTTATCTTTATTGTTATGACTTGTTGATTTCTTCATGCAAAGGTAATACATTTTGCTGGAAAAGTCGTATCTTTGCACAAATAATGTGAAAATGAACGCGATTAAATCCATCCTAACGCTATTGTGTCTCACATTTGCTTGTGAGGCTAATGCCCGCACGATATCTGTCGAGAAGTTCGGCGCTCGTCCTAACGACGGTCGTCTAGACACAGAGGCTTTGCGAAAAGCTGCCGCGTATTGCCGCAAGCACCCGCAGACAACGCTTCTTTTTTCTCCTGGCACGTATGAGCTGAGCGACCCCACAGCTATTGATATCGAGCGACGCGCCATCAGCGGAGCCTTAGGTAAAGGACTCGAAGTGCAATGGGAACTCTTCCAGCCTCAGAAGCCCTACGTTACAGGTTTGGACTTTACGGGTTGCGAAGGCCTTACCATCGAAGCAAAAGGAGCGCGGCTCGTGGTTGAAGGATGGATGCAGGTACTTTCCTTCGTCGGTTGCAAGCAGTTGACTCTCAACGGACTCGAAATCACATATCGTCGTCCCGCCGCTACTGAAGGTCGTGTCGTCCGTACTTCCCAAGAGAGTTTCGACATCGAGTTCGACCCCGCGCTCTACACTTATATCGACAGCATCGTGCAGGGACGCTACTACTTCTACAGCAGCGAACGCAGGCATTTCTATTATGGCGGCATCCGCGAGGCAAAGTTGCTGCAGCCCGGACTGGTGCGTATGACTTCATCGGTGAATCCTCCTATAGGCGACATCTGCGTCATTCGCTATGGCGGGCACTATCGTCCGTGCGTCATGCTGCGCGAGTCTGAGGATATCACGCTTCGCGGCCTTGCTATCAAGAGTTTTCCAGGCATGGGAGTCGTTGGTCATCTTTGCCATAACATCCTCATCGACAGCCTGAACGTCACACCCGAAGCAGGTCGAGCCAGCTCCACATCCACCGATGCTACGCATTTCATATCTTGCAGCGGAACCCTGACTATCAGCAACTCCACCTTTGCAGGGAATGGCGACGACTGCACGAACATCCACAACTACTATTGGCATCTTACCCCCGATGCTACCCTCAGCAAGGTTGAAATCCGCGTTGAAGGTGCCGACCTACATGCTCAAGCGTTGGATTATCCCTTAGTAGGAGACACGCTTATCCTGCTCAACCGCAAGACGATGCAGGAAGTAGGGCGCTTCGTGGCGCGCTCTTGTGATATTGATGCCGATGCGTGGCGTGTTTGCGTCACTCTCGACCACTCGCTACCAACTGCCGATTGCAAGGAGTTGTTGATGTACAACTACACACGTTTCCCGCAGGTAGAGATATTAAATAATGTGGATGACTACAACAACGGACGCGCCTTCCTGCTGAAAGCCCGCAATGTGGTCGTTCGCGGCAACCAGATCGGGCGCTGTACGCTTTCTGCCATAAAGCTCGGAGCCGAACTTAGTTGGCACGAAGCAGGACCTGTAGAGCATGTTGTGGTAGAAGGCAACGACATTCGAGGTGCTGGCACAGACAACGGCTATCGCGCTACGGGTGTGATGGTTACGACAGAGTCGCCGCAGACACCGCCTCACGTAAACCGCGACATCCTTATCCGCAACAATCATATTGAGGGCAGCCATCCAACTGCCATCCTCCTACACGATGCCCAAGACGTAGAGATTTATGGCAATACCTTTGCTGGCGGGCACGAGATAGTACAAAAAAACTGCCGAGACATTCGCCTCGGCAGCAACAATTACAAATAAACTTTAGAGTTCGGCATCGCTGCACTGGAAGGTCGTTCCCTTCCTGATGTCGCCCGTCTGAAGGCCAAGTTTCAGCCATTTCATGCGCTGCTTGCTTGTGCCGTGAGTGAAGGTTTCAGGCTGAGAATAGCCGCGAGCCTTCTCCTGCAAGTAGTTGTCGCCAATAACTTGCGCACAACGAATGGCTTCCTCGAGGTCGCCATCCTCGATGCTGCCGAACATCTTGTTGTCGTGATAAGCCCAAACGCCTGCATAGAAGTCGGCCAAGAGTTCGAGGCGCACGCTCAACTTGTTGGCTTCGGTAGAGTTGAGCTTTGCCATCTGCTGATGCACCTTTCCGAGTGTGCCGAGCAGGTATTCCACGTGGTGACCCACCTCGTGAGCAATCACATAAGCGTAGGCGAAGTCGCCGTCAGCACCCAACTGCTGCTTCATTGAGGTGAAGAATGAGAGGTCGATGTAGAGGCACTGGTCTGCTGAGCAATAGAACGGACCCATGCTTGCGGAGCCGTTGCCGCAGCCTGTCTGCACGCTACCCGTATAGAGCACCATCTTTGGAGGCTCGTAGGTGCGTCCAATCTTCTTGAACTCCTCTGTCCAAACATCTTCTGTGCCTGCAAGAATCTGCTTCGAGAACGTTGCGAGCGCCTGCTCTTCTTCTGTAAACTCGCGACCTCCTTCGGCCTGTTCTGTGACGTTGCCCATCATTTCGGGTGCCAAACTGATGAGGTCAGCAATGTTAAGGCTGCCCTTCGACATGAATGTCATAATAAGGGCAATGATGATGCCGACGATGCCTACACCACCAGCCTTGGCAGCGGTCATGCCACGACGATCGTCCACGTTTGTGCTTTCTCTTCTTCCTGTTAGTTTCATGACTGTATATGTTTAAAGTTTATGTGTTTCGTCTGCAAATATAACGTTTTTTTCGTGAACTATGAACACTTTTTACATTTTTCTTTGTAATTTTGCAGCCGTTTTATGGACACGAAGCACATACAAATACGCGATTACGACTATCCTTTGCCCGACGAACGCATTGCGAAGTTCCCTTTGCCAGAGCGCGACAGCAGCAAATTGCTCATCTATGATGGCGGACGAATCAGCGAGACCGTTTTCCGCTCTCTTCCTACGCTTTTGCCCGAGGGAAGTCTCATGGTCTTCAACAATACGCGCGTCATACAAGCACGCCTGCATTTCCGCAAAGGAGAGGCCCAGGACGGCGCACTCATCGAGGTCTTTCTCTTGGAGCCTGCCGACCCTGTAGAATATCAGGAAAACTTCGCTCAGAAGGGCTCTTGCTCGTGGTATTGCCTCGTGGGAAACCTGAAGAAGTGGAAGGAAGGAAAACTGACGCGAACCATCGTTGTTGGCGAGCAGAAATTGACACTTACGGCAGAGCGAATGGGTGTTCATGGCACGAGTCAGGAGATTCGCTTCACTTGGGACGCTAGTCTGACTTGGGCCGAGGTCATCGATGCTGTCGGAGAGCTTCCTATCCCGCCATATTTGAACAGAAAGACGCAGGAAAGCGACAAGACCACCTATCAGACGGTCTATTCCAAGATAAAAGGTTCTGTTGCGGCTCCTACGGCCGGACTTCACTTCACGCCAAAAGTCCTTGCAGACATCGATGCAAAGGGTATTGAGCGCGAGGAAGTGACGCTGCATGTGGGTGCCGGCACGTTCCGCCCCGTCAAAAGTGAGGACATCGGCGGCCACGAGATGCATTCGGAGCATATTGCCGTGCATCGCCACACCATCGAACGACTTTTGGCTCACAATGGCGAGGCAATTGCAGTCGGAACAACCAGCGTGCGCACCCTCGAAAGCCTTTATTACATGGGAGTTCTCGCCAGTCAGGGCAAGGAAGACCTGCATGTGCCACAATGGATGCCGTACGAATACGACAATTCCCTCTCCACGACGGAAGCCCTTACTGCCCTACTCCATTATATGGACGAACAGGACGAGGAAATCCTGCATTCCAGCACGCAAATCATCATTGCTCCGGGCTATAAGTACCATATTGTGCGTCGAATGATAACGAATTTCCACCAACCGCAGAGCACTTTGCTGCTTTTGGTGAGTGCTTTTATCGGAGAAAACTGGCACAAAGTCTATGATTTTGCCCTTTCGCACGATTTTCGCTTCCTCAGTTACGGCGACAGTTCGATTCTGATGCCGTAAAAACAGCCCTTTTTCCTCTCTAAAATCCCCTCTTTTTGATGCTCCAAAGAGGAGCAAAAGTTGCAAAAATCGCCCATTTCATCGAGAAATTTGGGTTTTACTCGCATGACGTTTGTCGAGGCACTTTCCACAATTCCACAGATTCCACAAATTCCACAAGCGATTTTGAGAGAGGTGCCACGACTATATATTATTATTAATATTACAAATATGATATGGGTAATTAATAAAGATAGCGAACGTCGTGTGTCTTATTTTCCACTTGTGAACTTTGTGGAATCTGTGGAAAGTCAGAATCGGGGGGCAAAATGTGCTGAAAATCAAAGCATTGCAAAAATCGCTCAAATTCGTGCTGAAAATCGCCCCAATTGGAGTGCTGAAATTTGGTGGCGCAGGAAAATTGTCGTAACTTCGCAGTGTGAAAGAGAGCAAAACGCGACGTGTTAAAAGTGCCCACGTAAAATGTTAAGTTTACGCACATAACATGCTAAAGAAACAGACAAAATTGCAAATATCATACAAGAAAAGCACACTTTTGTGCGAAAATTCGCAAATAAGCATCTTTTTTCGCCTGAAGTAACACGAGACTATAACATTCTTCCTATCTTTGCGCAAAGAAACCATATAAACCCCAAAACGATGAACGCCAAACGCTTCCTACTCACAGCACTCTGTTCGCTGCTAACACTTTTCTTCATCAAGGCCGACGAACTGCAGGTCGTGACCTCTCCTGTTGACGGCTGCTTTACGATTGCAGGTTCACTTGCAACAGACAAAGCCATCGTCCTTTATGATGCTAACGATGCAGAAGTGGTGCAGACGGTAGTCGATTGTCTCCTTTCCGATCTGAAGGCCGTTACGAAGAAGACATTCACGAAATACAAGGCAGAGCCAACTACCCTGAAGAACCCCATCATCGTGGGCACTATCGGGCAGTCGAGCCACGTTGACCAACTCATCGCCGACGGAAAGATCGACGTGAGCGACGTTGCAGGCAAGTGGGAAGCATTCGGCATGCAGACCGTGGACAACCCGATGGAAGGCGTGGCAAAGGCGCTCGTCATCTTCGGCGCTCACCCTCGCGCAACCGCTTACGGAATGTTCGAACTGAGCCGTATGGCAGGCGTTTCACCTTGGATTTTCTGGGCCGACGTTACGCCGACAACCAAGACGCAACTCTACGTAACACCAGGCAGACGCGTGTTCGGCTCACCTTCCGTCAAGTATCGTGGCATCTTCCTCAACGACGAGGACTTCGGACTCCGTCCTTGGGCAGCAAAGAAGATGGACACCAACCTCAACAACTTCGGTCCCAAGACCTACGGCGCCATCATGGAGTTGCTGCTCCGCCTTCGCGCAAACACGCTTTGGCCGGCCATGCATGCAGGCTCCAGAGCTTTCTGGTTCGAGAAGACGAACATCCCGCTCATCATGAAGTACGACATCTACATGGGGTCCAGTCATTGCGAACAGATGCTGCGCGACAACGAATACGAATGGGGAAAGACGGGCGACAAGTTCGGCGGTCACGGCAACGATGACTGGGTGTGGAAGACGAACAAGGACATGATAAAGCGTTATTGGGCAGAGCGCGTGGGCGAGAGCCGCGGCAAGAACGCTATCTACACGCTCGGCATGCGCGGCGTTCACGATACAGGCATCAACGGCTACAGCAATACCGCAGAACGCGTGGCTGCGCTGACGGAAATCATCGCCTACCAGCGTCAACTCCTCGCCGACAGCATAGGCGACCCCACCACCATCCCGCAGATCTTCATCCCCTACAAGGAGGTGCTCGACTGCTACAACGCAGGATTGCAGGTGCCTGAAGACGTGACGCTGATGTGGGTGGACGACAACCACGGCTACATCCGTCAGATGCCGAATCAGGCTGAGCAGGCTCGCAGCGGAGGCAACGCCGTCTATTATCACCTCTCCTATTGGGGTTCGCCCGACTCCTATCTTTGGCTGAGCAGCATCTCGCCTTCGCTCTGCAGCTACGAACTTTGCAAGGCTTATGCTCAAGGCATCCAAGATCAATGGATTATCAATGTGGGCGACATCAAGCCTGCCGAAGAGGAGCTGGAGTTCTGCATGGACTTGGCTTGGGACATCAATAGCTGGACGCCCGAACGCGCTCACCTCTACACTCGCGACTGGGCTGCACGGACCTTTGGCGAGGACGTTGCCGACGAAATCAACGAGATAAAGGTGGCTTACTATCGGCTCGGCATCGCAGCAAAGCCCGAGCATGTGCAACTCTGCCACTTCGACCACTCCAACGCACAGATTGATGCGCGCATCGCGGAATATCAGGACCTCTATCAAAGGACGGTTGCTCTGCGTTCTCGCATTCCATCAACACTTCGCAGCGCCTACTACGAACTCGTAGAGTACCCCGTTTGTGCCTGCACAGACCAGAACATCAAGTTGCTTCGCGCCCGTCAGAGTTTCGTCTATGCGTGGGCAGGACAGGAAGAGAAGGCGCTCTCGTACGCTTCTGCAGCACAGACTGCCTTCAACGAAATCATTTCGCTCACCAACAAATATAACAACAGCAACGCAAGCGGAAAGTGGCAAGGCATGATGGACTACAAGCCGAACAATTGGAGCCAGCACTTGATGCCCGCCATCGCGACTGCCGACGATGTGGCCGAGCAGCAAAGCAGCATTCTGCAGCCGAACGTTACCATCATTGCAGGCGGCAGCTACAACAACGCTTCCTCCACAGTGAAGACACTCGAGGGGCTGGGCATTCGAGGCACCACAGCAACCGTCTGGCCGCTCGACATGCAGGCTTACGCGAATGCCAACAATGCTCCCTACGCTGAGTACACATTGCCCGTCCAGAAAGGTCTCAACGTCATTCAAGTGCGCTGCTTGCCGACGTTCCGCCTCAATATGGATTACGATATCCGTGTAGGCATTTCCGTCGAGGGAAGCAACGCGACAATCATCTCCGTCAAGCAGACGGAAAGAACCGAAGCATGGGACGAAACGGTGGCGCAAGGCTACATCCCCGCTGCCGTTCACTACACGAGCACGGAAGATAAGAACGTCACGGTTCGCGTCTATTTCATGGACCCAGGCGTGTGCGTCAGCGCCCTCGCAAGCATTCCATTCAATGCTGGACCGGAAGACTTGACGGACCTGCTTACCAACCCCGACTTCGAGTACGGCAACAACAATGCGCTCAATCCGCAAGGCGGCCTTGTTCGAGGCGTTCCCAAAGGTTGGAGAGCGACCGGAACGATGAGCGGCAACTCGTGGGGCATCAATCAGGATGCCAAGCATCTTTGGGGCATCAACGTGTATTGGGCCAGCTCGAAACCGATGCCCAACACCTACGAACTCTCGCAGACAATCAGCGCATCCAAACTCGGAGCAGGCACTTACCTCGTGACTTGCCTGCTTGGAGTGCAGAAAGACAAGCTGGCGAACTGCCGACTCTTTGCCAACAAGAACGTGCAATACTACGGCAAGGAAAGCGATTATCTGGCGTCGATGCTCACCTCGAACGAGACAAACACCTTTGCCGGCTATGGTCCTTCCAGCGCAGGCAAGATGACGCTGCATCCGATGTCTGTGATGGTGACGCTCAAGGACGGAGAAGCGCTGAAACTCGGCATCCGCACGAGCAACTTCAAGGCCGACGGAACTCGCTCCACAAACGACAGTCACGGCTGGTTCAAGGTCGATCACTTCCGTCTGCAACGCATCGATGCAAAGGAGAATCCCGACGGCATCAAAGCCCCTCAAGCCTCTTTAGAAGAAGGGGGAATCAACACATATTATGATTTGCAGGGACGAATGCTCCCTTTTGGTACAACGCCTCAGGATGGCCTTTTCATCATGCGCCGTCCTGACGGCAGCGTCGTGAAGTTCGCAAAGTATTAAAACTCAACGTAGGGACGAAGGCGGTCAATGTCTGTCGGACGGAAGTTTTCGAGGCTAGAGAGTTCCTCGAAGGAATGCAGATCTCCTTTGTTCTTACGATACTCGTTGATAGCCTTTGCCTGATAGAAGTTGAGGTAAGGGTGCTTCATCAACTGCTGAACAGAAAGGCTGTTGACGTTTATCTTTGTTACGGGAACTGACGAGATGGTCATGTATTTGAGCACAGAATCGGGCATCTCGATAGCTTCCATTGCTTGCTCAACAGATACAAAGCCGCCAAGCGTTTTCCTATAAGCAACAATTCGGGCAGCTCGCCTTGAAGCAATACCTGGAATCATCTTCAACATAGCTGTATCGGCTGTATTGATGTCGATAGTTTGACCGGGACGAATCTTCTCCTGATGATAACTGGTGTCGCGCAATGCGGCGTATGATATGCCCAGTTTCTCCTCAATTTCCTCCATTTCTTCGACAGATTCCTGATACGACTGCTTCGACTCCACATATTGAAACTCCGTCGCAATCCGAATCTGCGGCATCAAGCGTTCCCATTGTTCGTTCGTCAAGCCTGGCAAACGCTTGAAGTCGTCGGGCTTATGATAGCGTCCATGCTTGGCACGATAGCGATAGATGCTTCTTACCTGCCACGGAGAAAGCCCCAAACGAAGCAAGGTAGTGGAATCAGCCGTGTTGGGATCAAAAGGGAAGGTTTCTATCGGTTCTTCTTCTACTGCATAAGTGATTTTTTCTGTCGAAGAACCCGACCAAGCACGACTTTTCTCCGTTTCCGTTATCTCCGTCTTCGGTCTCATCCACGAACGGACGGAAAGACCTACGATACCTAACAGCAATACCCCTTCGAGAACATGTAAAGCTCGGCGTTGAGAGGGCGTAAAAAAAGGCAAACGCTTCATGACAAGATCTCCTGGAGAAAGACTGCCGCAATTGCTAAAGGCGCAACATAACGGATGATGAAGTAGTACAGACGGAAGAGCTTAAAGCGAAGTTTACCGTTATTCGTCAACTCGTTCTCAACAAGCTTGCGATCCAAATACCATCCCGTAAAGAGACAGATGATGATGCCGCCGATAGGAAGAATAATCTTTGAGGCTGTGAAGTCGAACAACTCGAAGATATTCAAGCCATAAAGCGTCACGTCGCTCCACAAACCAAAAGAAAGGGAACAAACCACACCTAATGTCATACAAGAGATAGACACGGCTGCGGCGGCTTTCTTGCGCGAGATGGAGAAGGCTTCCAGCACATAAGCCGTCACACTTTCGTGCAAAGAGATTGCGCTAGTCAATGCTGCAAGTAACAGAAGCAAATAGAAGAAGCCCGAGAAGATGTAGCCGAGCCAAGGCACATGACTAAAGGCAATGTTGAAGACATGGGGTAAAGTGATGAATACCAAGCCTGGACCTGCATCCACACTTACTCCTTCCACGCTGAAGACTGCGGGGAAGATGATGAAGCCACTCAGAATGGCGACAAACGTATCGATAACACTTACTCCGACAGCCGTTTTGGGGAGCTTCGTATCG
>Ga0310690_10010309_pt1 | contig 11632 bp, 11 predicted proteins | sample AusTroGonzalo_MG_2_FD_207661 | JGI IMG/M metagenome (GOLD analysis project Ga0310690, IMG submission 207661) | Bovine rumen microbial communities from tropical cattle in Woodstock, Queensland, Australia - Gonzalo_04 (v2) (version 2) | ecosystem: Host-associated > Mammals > Digestive system >...
TTAACAATTTTTATGCAGAAGTTTAATCTTCAGAAGGACAGCGTACATTTTTTTCTACGAAATGTCCATTTTCCAGAACAATCTGTTTTGTTTCATTCTGATTCTTTTTACATGCTTTAACGCATATATTTTTTGCAGAGTATTTTAGGAAAGGATTTAAGTCATTTTCGCTGCTGTCTTTTACTCCCGTTATGTCTGAGTTTTTCAGATTTTTTGTATCTATAAGGTATAATGCGGCTTCTGCCTGTTCTTTTTCTGGCAGATTGCATATCATGTTTGTGCTTTCTGTTACCCTGCTCTTGTTTTCCATGTGTATGCCAGTTACATAGCGGCATTTGCCATTGCGTATGCCTTTCACTTCGTAAACATCGTCAATTTGCTGGCCTAGAAAATTGGAAGCTATGCTGCATTTGAACGGAGAGCAGACTTTAAGAAATTCGTACAGGCGGTCGCAAGGGCCGAATACAGCTTTAGGCTGCGCTTGAGGCTCAGAAGGCTGTTCATATTCTTTTTTTTGTTCCTCCAGTTTTTCCGCAGGATTATTTTCAGTTTGTTTATTTTCGTTTTCAGCCGGCTGGCTGGAAGCATTCTCCGAAGTTTGAGAAGCAGGCTGCGCAGCAGCTTGCTGTGCCATAGCGGCAGATGCCGTTTCTTGAGCAGAAGCAGCCGATTGGGCATTATTTGCATTATCTTGCTGTTTGTCAGCATTAGCGGCTAGGGAATTTGAAGCACTCGCTTGTGCAGCATTATTGGATGTGTTTTGCGCGGCAGTCTCAGCTGGCACGGCATTAGCATCTGCTGCTGAATTAGATGAGACTGTGTCTGCTTGTTTTTCCGCAGGATTATCATTTTCTGTATTAGCTGCCGTATTTCCGTTTGCGGAACTGTCTGCTGGGCTGCCTGCTTGATTTTCAGTAGCAGCCGACGATGCGCTAGGCTCTGGTATATACTGCTTTTGTTCGCTTTGTCCGCTGTCTTTAGAGCAGGCCGCGCCAAATATAAGAACAGTTAAAATATTTAATAGGAAAAATTTTCTTATTGCCATAGGCATATTATATAAAAAGAATCGATTGTTTATTTATCGCTCTTTATAAGAAGATTATTGATTTTAGAGTTTTCCCGTCATGCTGAATTTATTTCAGCATTTCTGCGGCTTAAAGAGGTCCTGAAACAAGTTTAGGACGACTAAGTAATATCTGCATCCTTTATAATTACATTGTATCAACACTTTTCTTTAAAAAGAGCCTTTATTTTTTATTGCGAATTTATATTTTGCCTCCGCCCCGCAATTAAGCGGCTTGCAGCCAAATGTGTTTAACTATAAAAAAACCGTTTCCATATGGCAGAAACGGTTTTTGACTGAAACGGCCTGTACGGGATTCGAACCCGTGATCTTCGCCTTGAGAGGGCGACGTCCTAGACCACTAGACGAACAGGCCCTAATTATTTTAGCCGACGGTCAGGATCGAACTGACGACCTACCGCTTACAAGGCGGTTGCTCTACCAGCTGAGCTACGTCGGCATATAAGTTTATTCTATCATATTTTTATCTAAAGCCGCAATATTTATTTTTTTACGCGCGAATTAGCGTTGCAGGCACAACGGGACAAGATGTTGAATAAGGAGTGTTATGTCCCGATGCAGGCCGCTGAACAAAGAAGAAGGATTTGGAAATAATTCTGAAATAAAGTATAAATTAATATTATGGAAGGAAAAATACTCGTGATAGGCGGGGCCGGATATATAGGCTCTCAAGTTAATAAACATCTTAACAGGCATGGCTTTGAAACCGTGGTTTTTGATAACCTTAGCACAGGGTTCCGCCGCCTTGCCTGCTATGGGGAATTTTTTGAAGGCGATCTAAAAAACATTGAAGACATTGAAAAATGTTTAAGGAAATATAAAATAAAAGCCGTGCTTGATTTTGCCGCCTTTGCCAGCGTGGGGGAAAGCGTAGCCAACCCCGCTAAATATTATAGGAACAATGTCGTTAATACAATAAATCTGTTAGACTCATTAAGGGCTTTCAATATAAATAAACTGATTTTTTCTTCTACCTGCGCTACCTATGGGGAAGTACCTCCAAGGCTTCTTACTGAACAGCAGCCTCAGAACCCTGTAAATCCTTATGGGCGCACAAAATGGATTATGGAAATGGCTATGCGCGATTATTCCGCGGCTTATGGCTTGAATTTTGTGGCATTGCGGTATTTTAATGCTGCTGGGGCAGATCCTGAAGGCGAAGTCGGGGAGCTGCATAATCCTGAAACTCACCTTATTCCGCTAGTGCTTGATGCCGCATCGGGCCGCAGGGAATATATATCTGTTTTCGGAAATGATTATAAAACGCCGGACGGAACCTGCATAAGGGATTATATACATACAGAAGATCTTGCCCAGGCGCACAGGCTGGCTCTGGAATATCTTATTTCCGGAGGAAAAAGCGCAGCTTTCAATCTTGGCAATGGCAATGGATATTCCGTTCTGGATATAATCAAGGCAGCTGAATGTGTTACGGGCCGCAAGATTCCAATGAAAATAGCCGGCAGGCGCGCAGGAGACCCGGATTTCCTTGTTGGATCTTCGGAATTGATAAAGAATATGCTTGGCTGGAGGCCTCAGTATGCCGAATTGGAAAAGATAATTTCCCATGCCTGGGCCTGGCATCAGAAGAACTGATAAAAATTTTTGCTTGGTAAAAATCCAGTTTATTTAAATGTTTAGTTTTGCAAATATGAAAAACAGTTTCTTTTCTTTGTTTATAGGTGCTTTTTTCTTTTCTGCTGCTGTTTCCCCTGTTTCTTTGATAGCCGGAGATGTTATAGCTAATGGGGAACTTTCAACAGAAATTCCTGCTCCCTCTGCAGCAAAGAATTCAGACAAAAAAACTGATTCTGGCAAAAAGTCATCCTTTATGGAGAATGTAAGTGCAAAATTTAAGGGCAAGGTTAAGTCAGCGTCTAAGAAAATTCAAGGCAGCGATTGGCTTTCAGGCTTTTTGGATGATACCAGATGCCCTACCGGCATAAAAGGCATTAACATAAATGTTTCAGAGCGGGAAGACGGCATAATCATTGCGGCGTCCGGTTCAGGCCTTTCGGCAAATATAATCCTTCAGCAGCTTATTTCATTTTATATGCCTGAACCAGGTAAAAAGCATCAGATAAAATCAATAAATTTCGGCGAGGATATCATTTCTGGCGTGAAGAAATGCTTTAATGCTGACCTGAGCGGCGCTTTTGTTTTTTATCAGTCTGATTCTTCCATAACCGTCGATATTACGGGAAACGATGATAAGACAGTTGAGCAAATAAAGAAAGCCGCAGCCTCATGGAGAAGTTTAAAGGAAAGCAGGCAGCAGCAAAAGATAAAATAAAGCTTAAGCATTGTTTATCTGCTTGAAATTTCCCGGCAAATCATTCCTGAAACGGTTCTTTCATGCCATCTGTTTTATTTTCGCAAATCTGAACAGTTACTGTATTGTATGGCTCTACGGAATGGGTAAGCCATACATTGCCGCCTATTATGCAGTGATGGCCTATATGCGTGTTTCCGCCTAGGATTGTAGCGCCTGCATATATCACGACATAATCTCCTATTTCAGGATGGCGCTTTATTCCCTTTACCGCTTTGCCGTCCGGGCCCAGCTCAAAGCTCTTGGCTCCAAGAGTGACTTGCTGATATAGCTTTACATGTTCTCCGATTACTGTTGTCTCGCCTATTACAACGCCTGTGCCATGGTCTATGAAGAAATATCCTCCTATCATTGCCCCGGGGTGTATGTCTATGCCAGTAAGGCTATGAGCGTATTCCGTGATAAGCCTTGGCAGAAGAGGAACTTTAAGCATATAAATTTCATGCGCGAAGCGATAGGCCGTTATTGCAAGAAATGCCGGATATGTCAGTATTACCTCGTCAATGCTTTTTGCTGCAGGATCTCCTTCATACGCTGCCTGTATGTCTGTTTCAATTAAGGCTTTAAGGCATGGCAGCTTGGAAAAAAAAACATTCGCCAGATTTTCGGCACTGTCTTTGCCGCATACATATCCGAGCGAATGCCTTAAACTCATTTTTGCAAGGCGTATTTCCCTTAGGCTTTTTCTTTCAACTGATATTCCCTTTTCATAGCGGCCAAGGTGAAAAGGATAAAGCGCATTCATCAGATGCCTGATGAAATTCTCAGCTGCATTTTTTAGCCCTGTATAGTTCTTCTTGCTGGAAGGCTGTTTAAAGAAAATGTATTTTAAGATGCTTTTCTCATCGCCTGTTATATTCCTGATTCGCTCTTTTGTTTCTGTCTTAGTCATATTGTATGCTGCTATTTCTGTTTAAGCTAATCATCTCATTTTTGCTCTCATAGCTGTTTAGATGCTTTATATTTGTGTTTAGCCAAACAGCTCTGTAGAAAGGTATCTGTCGCCTCCGTCAGGAGCAATGATTACAATGGTTTTGCCTGTGTTTTCTGGGCGGGAAGCGATTATTGCAGCAGCATATATGGCTGCGCCGGATGATATTCCAACAAGCATTCCTTCAATGCGGCCTGCCAGCCTGGAATATTCATAGGCCTCGCTGTCAGGCACTGCTATTATTTCATCTATTATGGAGCGGTCCAGTATTTTCGGGCAGAAGCCTGCGCCTATTCCCTGTATTTTATGCGGCCCGGATTTTCCCTGTGTTAGAAACGGGGATGATAGCGGTTCCGCGCCGATAATCTTTATTGCCGGGTTCTTTTCTTTAAGGAATTTTCCTGCTCCTGTTATTGTGCCGCCAGTTCCGATGCCGGCTACCAGAATATCGGTTTTTCCGTCCGTGTCTCTCCATATTTCAGGGCCTGTTCCATTATAATGCGCCATGGCATTTGCAGGGTTTATGAACTGTCCGGGTATGAAGCTGCCCGGCGTTTCCGCCGCAATGGATTCCGCCATTTCTATTGCTCCTTTCATGCCTTTTTTTCCATCTGAAAGTATCACTTCCGCGCCGTATGCGCTCATCATTTTGTATCTTTCGGCAGACATTGTGGACGGCATTACTATTTTAACTTTGTATCCTCTGGCCGTGCCTATTGCGGCAAGCCCTATTCCAGTATTGCCGGAAGTAGGCTCTATTATTGTTGCTCCAGGCTTAAGCCTGCCTGTTTGTTCTGCATCGTTAATCATAGCCAAAGCGGCCCTGTCTTTAATGCTTCCTGCCGGATTAAGGCATTCCAGCTTAAGCAGCAGCCTGGCCTTTAGCTTCTTTTCCTTCATTATATGCGAAAGTTCCAGCAATGGTGTATTGCCTATTAACTGCTCAAATGATTTATAAATTTTCATATTAATGCCTCTGTCATATTGGTGTTTGATTTATTCAGCTTTTTAATTAGTATTATAAAGCTTTTGTTTTTTGCGCTCATTTTGCATTCCATGCTGCATATTCTGCCTTTTTTTCTCTTACTATTGCTTCAATCTCATCTGCGCATTCGCTTAGGTTCTTGCGTATCTGATGTTCCCAATATCGCAGCAGAATCCAGCCTTCGCGCTGCAGCTGTATGTTTACTTCATTGTCGCGTTCCATGTTGCGGTTTATTTTTGCATGCCAGTATTTTGTATTGCTTTTAATGCGGCCTTTGTTTTTTTCCCAATCATAGCCATGCCAGAATTCCCCATCGCAGAAAACAGCTATTTTATACCATGGAAATATTATGTCAGGCTTTCCTATAACTTCCCCGCAATTTTTACGGTATCTTAGCCCTCGCCGCCAAAGTTCTTTGCGCAGCCTGAGTTCCGGTTTTGTATCCTTGCTTTTAACGGCTGCCATGTTTTTGCTCCGCTGTTCTGGGGTTAGCCTGTCCATGGTATATATTATAAGAAAAAGTAAAATTATCTAACTGAAAGATTTGCATATCTTTAAAGGCTTGGCAATGGCAGATTATCGGAGCAAATGCTAATATATAAATTGATTTTAGAACAGTTTTTTATGATTTAAAGGCAATAAAATAAATATGGATGAAACATTAGAAAAATACAATGGCATAATCAAAACTCAATCGCAGAAAGAAAGAAACAGCGGCATAGTCAAGGTAAGCATCGTTGGCATTGCCGCTAATGTTCTGCTGTCTGCCTTTAAGGCCGCAATAGGCTTTGCATCCGGTTCCATAGCCATTGTGCTGGATGCCGTTAACAATCTTTCAGATGCGGCTTCTTCGCTAATAACAATAATTGGAGCGAAACTGGCCAATAAAGCGCCGGACAGGGATCATCCTTTTGGACATGGCAGGGCAGAATATCTAAGCTCATCCGTTATTGCCGTTATCGTTATGTATGCGGGAATAACATCGCTTATAGAATCTGTTAAAAAAATAATTACCCCCGCTGTACCTGATTATTCGGTTTCCGCTTTAATAATAATAGCCATTGCCGTGGCCGTGAAAATAGTTTTGGGCATATATGTCAAAAAACAAGGGGAAAAGCTTGATTCATCAGCGCTTGTAAATTCCGGCAAGGATGCCATGCTGGATTCCATAGTCTCTGCTTCTACGCTTATTGCGGCAATAATATTCATCTGCGGCAAGGTTTCGCTTGAAGCATATCTCGGTGTTATAATATCTTTTCTCATTATAAAGGCCGGCTATGACATGGCCAGGGAGGCTGTTTCTTCAATTCTTGGCGAGAGAACGGATAAAAAACTGATAAGGGAAATAAGCCGGACTATGCTTTCTTTTAAAGAAGTGAAAGGAGTTTATGACATCGTGCTGAACAATTATGGCCCTGCCTCATACACAGGCTCCGCTCATGTGGAGGTAAATGATACTCTCACTGCGGACAAAATAGACGGGCTGCTTAGGAATATCAGCATGAAGGTTATGAAAGAACATAATATTGTCCTTACCGCAATAGGGATTTATTCAATAAATACCAAAGACAAGAAAATAATAGAGATGAAAAAGAATATTCTGAAAATACTTAAGGAATATAAGAATGTATTGCAGATTCATGGCTTTTATTTTGATGAGGAAACTCAAACAGTAAGGTTTGACATTGTGGTAAGTTTTGATGAGCATGACAGGCAAAAGCTGCGAGAGGATATAAGCCGCAGAGTATCCGCAATGTATCCTAAATTTGCCGTGGAAGTTCAGCTGGATACTGATTTTAGCGTATCCGCAGAGTGATGACTTTTATAATGAAATTTTTATTATGCCGGTTTATTTTTTTACGATTTTCTAGGCTCTTTCTTTAGAAAATGCCTTAGCATTAAGTTATATAATATAAGTATGAAAATATCTAACATAGCTATAATTTTTTCCGCAATGCTCTGCTTTGCCGGGTGTGCTAAAACGCAGACTCAGCCGGCTGCTGAAACATCTGAAACGGTACAGGCGAAGCAGGAAATAAGCAGCAAGAAAGCTCTTGTGGTTTATTATTCAATCTCCGGCAATACCCGCGCCGTGGCAAAACAGATTGCCAAGATTACAAATGCTGATTTATTTGAAATAGAAACAAAAAAAGCTTATCCTAAAGAGTATAAGCAGCTTGTTAAAGAAGCCAAGAAGGAAATAAATGAAGGTTTCCTTCCCGAATTAAAGACAATGCCTGAGCTTGATTCTTACAAGGTTGTATTTATAGGCTCTCCTAACTGGTGGAGCACCATAACCCCGGCTGTAAGCTCTTTTATTAAAAATGCCGATCTCAAGGATAAGGCCGTAATTCCTTTCTTTACCCATGGCAGCGGCGGCATGGCTAATTGCAATAAGGATCTTACCGCACAGCTGGAAGGCAAAGGCGCAACAATTTTGGATGCCATAGCTTTTCGCGGAGAATCTTCTGGAGCGCCTGAAAAAGATCTGAATGCCTGGCTGGAAGGATTGGGATGGACAAAGGCTAAAGCAGCAAACGAAACGGATGCTGCCGCAAAAGACGATTCAGAGTCTGGTAAAAGAAAATAACAGTTTTAAGTGTCTCTTAATAAAAATTGAAAAAGCCCCTCGCAAGGGGCTTTTTTCATTCCCATAGCCTGCTGTATAACGGGCTTGATTTCATGAGATTTTTCTTAAGCTCTTCCTTGCCGTATTTTTCTATAAGTGTTTTTTCATCTGAGAAAACCGAAACGCCAAGGCCAAGCCTGTGCCCTTTCACTGTAAATCCGGCAGCTTCAAGTATGGTGGGGAACATGTCAATCTGCGAGAATGTCCTTTGCATGTTAAGAGGCAGCTCATCCCTGCTGGAATTTATGAAAACATTGTAAATGCGTCTTTTGTCCTTTGGTATGTTTTTAAGGAAACCTGAACCGCTTTTAGGCCCGCCTGCCATGCGCAGATGGTCTCCTACGATTATAAGCACCGTGTTTTGTGAATAAGGCTGCAGATAAAAACGGTTAAGAAAATCCTTCATCAGCGAATCAGCCTGATAAATCACGTCTTTTGAGCGCATGTCAAATATTTTAGGCGTATCCTTGGGCACATTGTAATGATGCGTGTCTATTGTTGTAAGCACAGCGAAAAAAGGCTGATTCTTCTGCAGCTTTGAGAGCTTGTCGCTAAAAATTTCATATATGTCTTTATCAGCTATGCCCCAGGAAGTCTGTTTTTTCTTGTATTTTTTTAGCTCGTCCGCGCCGAAAGCCTTGCCCTTGAATCCATGTTCGTCTAGAAAGCTTTTTGCGCCTGAAAATGACAGGCTGCCGCCTTGAACAAACAGTCTTTCATAGCCATGGTCTCTCAATATTTCCCCTAAGGAATAAACCCCGTACAGCCAGCCTTGCATTTTTTCGCCTACATCATTAACATCTTTCTGCTTGGTTGCCTGTGCCGACAGATAAGAGGATGGCAGTCCGGTTGTGGCAGCTATCAGCGCAGCCTGTGTCCAGTTTGTGGCATATCCGTCTGTGTAATTTGCGAAAGAAATATTGTCATGGGCGGTTTCTTTAAGGAAAGGCGTAAGATTTGCTCCGCACAGCTGTCCGTCCGAAAAGGTTTGTTCCATGCTTTCCATGAAAACCAGTATTATGTTCTTTTTTTCTGCAGGAGCTTCTATGATGTCCTTGGTTGCAGGAATATAGTTTTTTCCGAAAAAAGTGTTGTCTTTTGGCAGCGGCATTTTGCTGTGTTTTCTTTTTTCTGCTTCAGCCTTTGCCCTTTCTTCATCTGAATTTTCTGCTGTTTTGCCGGATTCTGCCCCAGTTTGGCTTTCATTTTTTCCTTTTTCCTGATTTTCTTCTGATGCCTCTTTTTGTTCTTCTGACTCTGGCAGATTATCATCTCTGTTTTCATTTTTAGAGTTTTTCAATGGCTCATTTGAGGCTTCCGGTTTTGCTTTCTCGAGCAGTATTTTTGATGAAATTCCATGGGCAGCAAGTTCTTTTATTTCTTCTATGGCGGCTGATGGCCTTTCAGCCAGATTCTTGCCTGCTATTGCTTTTTCTGTTATGTTAAGCATTGTCATTAAGGCAAGAAATTCCGCACAGGCTATAAGCGAATAATAATAAAGCCTTGTAGCTTTTTCCTTTTTAGCGGATATAAGAATAAAGGCCAAAAGCAGCGGAGGGAACATATATAGCAGGCTGCTTTTTAGAAGCGGCATGAGCGTTTGTTTCTGAAGAAGATATATGAATGTGTCTATGCTTAAGCCGTCTATGCCAAATATTCCCCATATCTGATAATAGAACAGAGCCATTGCCGCGGCTGCGAACAGAAGCTCAAAAGCTATGAATCTGTACATCAGCGGCGACACTCCGGGTTTTTAGGAGAGCAGAAATCCACATAAGCCAGGCTTACGGTTTTGCCAAGCACGCTTTTAAGGTATTCGGGATTGTTTATTACTTTTGTCGGCGCGTAAAGCATTACGGTAATGCCTTTGCGGTGCAGGCAGAGTATTTCCTCCCTGTTCTGCTCCAGAAAAACATCGCTTATGGTTACCATTTTTATTTTCTTTTTCAGTATGCGGTCAATCTCCGCTTTGCCTATGCTATTGAGGTTCAGGGCCGGATATATTATTCCTGCTTCAAGAGCTTTGTCATAATCGGAATATGAAAAAACTTCCACAATCAGCCTTTTTGTAAACTTGAAATTTTTTAACAAAGCATTAAAATCCTTTATTTTATCCGTTACCAGCACTGCGTCAGTGTTTTTTTCAAAGAAATCATTTATTGCGGCAACATTCAAAGGAGAATACTTCCCGTATATCTTTTGAGCAAGAAAATCCGCCTGCGGCATGGCCTTGCCGTTTTTCTCATTTTTGGTTATTCCCCTAAAATAATCCCAGTCATGAAGGGCCGCTATTTCGCCGTCTGATGTCTTGTCAAGATCAAGCTCTATTATCTTGAAGCCGCTATTAATGGAATTTTCAATGCTTTCCCTGCTGTTTGTGTACACAGCGCCGTTTATGGCCCCTCCGGCATGTGCTATCAAAAAGCGGGGATCGGCAAGCACATTTTCCGAAGGCTTGGGATTATAGAATATGACTGATTCCATGCCTTTGTTCATGAAAGGAAAGACGGCTTCCGCAGATACTGTCAGGAACAGAAGCGCTAAGGCAGCCCCCTTGAGCGGGTTGGGCGCAGGTATTTGCCTGGCTATTTCTTCATTTGTCCTATCCAGCCGGAAAACATGAAGTATTATAAAAACAATTATGGCAGGCAATACCGCTATGCTTGCTATTATAAGAGGTTCTTTTATAAGGCTGTCAATGAAAGAAGCCTGCACAGCAGGATCTGCTCCTTTGATAGGGTTTTTCAGGAAAAACGCAAGCTGTTCCGCAGATACTTCTCCGAAACGCTCGCCAAGCCATACTGGCAGCTTATAGAAAGCCAGTGCCGATACAATGGCAAAAAGAGCTGCCAGCATCAGCGAGCCTTCAGAAATCCATACTTTAAGTCTCTCCCAAAAAGTCATAATATTATTCTATAAATTATCATAAAGGTTTGTTTTTTCAAGCTATGCGGCAATAAAACTCCGTTCCGCATATATCTATGAATATAAAAATGTAAAATATATATATTATGGCCGGCACATTGGAATTTAAAGACATACACAATAAAATTGAAGAGCTTTCAGCGCGTTTTCTAGAAACTGCCAAGGTTTTTAATCTTGAAGCAAAAAGAGCTTCCGTAAAAGAGAAAGAAGCCATGACATCGGAAGACGGATTTTGGAATGATGCAGACAGGGCAAGGCGGCATCTGAAAGAATTGAATGAGATTAAAAAGAATGTGGAGCTGCTTGACGGCCTCCATGGAGAAATTGAAGATCAGAAAGTGCTTTATGAGCTTGCGCGCGATGCTGATGATTCCTCTGAGCTGTCAGGCATAATGGATGTCCTTTCTTCTATTGACGGAAGGCTTACCGATTTGGATTTTGAGCTTAAGCTTTCGGGCGAACTGGACCATTGCGATGCCATATTGAGCATACATGCCGGCGCGGGCGGAACGGAGGCCTGCGACTGGGCCGATATGCTGCTGCGCATGTATAACCGCTGGGCGCAGGCAAAAGGCTTCAGTTTTACCATAACAGATATTCTTGCTGGCGAAGAGGCAGGAGTGCGAAATGTGTCCGCATTCATTAAAGGCCGTTATGCCTATGGCTATCTTAAAAGTGAAATAGGCGTGCACCGCCTTGTGCGAATATCGCCTTTTGACGCAAATAAGCGCCGTCATACCTCATTT
>Ga0310690_10010310_pt1 | contig 11632 bp, 9 predicted proteins | sample AusTroGonzalo_MG_2_FD_207661 | JGI IMG/M metagenome (GOLD analysis project Ga0310690, IMG submission 207661) | Bovine rumen microbial communities from tropical cattle in Woodstock, Queensland, Australia - Gonzalo_04 (v2) (version 2) | ecosystem: Host-associated > Mammals > Digestive system >...
GATGTTGACTCCGGCCCTCACATCAAGTGAGACCCTTGACAAGGCTGCAGCGTGGAATCTGATGACCGACATTCAGTTCGGTAAGTTCTCGGCTATCCAGAACGAAAATATGCAGAACCAGATGAATCAGAAGGCTGTTGCCTATGACACGCTGGGTATGAACAATGCTTGCTACGAGGCACTGAAGGCCGCCATTGAGTGCGATAAGCTGGATCAGCAGCCCAACGACAAGGGTAAGGTGAAGATCCGCTTCCGTCAGGCCAACCAGCAGCGCATGCAGAACGTTCGTCTGAACTTGATCAACGCTGGTCTGTTTGACTATAACCACAAGAACCTGGATGGCGCTTTGGCCAAGTGGGCGCTCTATCTGGACAGTCCCGCTGAGGGACTCTTCGAGGGTCTGGCCGCAGTGTCAGACGTCTCAAAGGACCAGTACCGCTCAGAGATTGCCTACTATGCAGGTCTGGTGGCTTACCAGAAGAAGGACTTCGCTACTGCTGAGAAGTTTGCTACCATGGCTGCCCAGGACCCCAAGAAGGCTGCCGAGGCCAACGAGATTATGCTCTTCTCTAAGAAGGAGACCATGAAGACCAAGGAGGACTCACTGGCATATGTCGCTATGGTGAAGGACCTGCACAAGGCCAACCCCGAGGAGGAGCGCTACTTCAACCTGCTGATGGAGTACTACACCCGTTCTGACGACCAGAAGGCTCTGGCTGCCTGGGCTCAGGAGGAGACCACCATCAACCCCGAGAACAAGATGGCTTGGGCGCTGACCGGTCAGGTTCACATGAACGCCCGTGAGTGGGATGCCGCTGTTGAGGCCTACAAGAAGGCTCTCGAGATTGATCCTACCTTCATCCAGTGCGTGTTCAACACAGGTGTCTGCCTCAATGGCAAGGCTATCGACCTGAAGGATAAGTTGGCCGACAAGAACACTGGCGGTCTGACCAAGGCCAATGCCGACAAGGTGAAGGCTATCCTGCACGATGCACGCGAATATCTGGAGCGCTCTAAGGAGCTCGATCCCGATCGCGAGAAAGTGAACTGGGCATATCCTCTCTACCAGATCTACTACTCTATTGGCGACAAGGCCAAGAGCGACGAGATGGAGAAACTGGTAAATGCTGGAAACTAAGAAAGATCTTTGAAACTATAGAATGAAGCAACTCATTGCGACCTTGCTTCTCTTACTGATGATGACACCGTGCCTGATGGCTCAAAAGACGAAGGGACGTACCGTTCGTCAAGAGCTAAGTCAGGCACGGTCGTCTATCAAGAGTGGCAGATACGACGATGCGGAGAGGACGCTGACAAACCTCCTCAAAGACTCGCTCAACCGTGCGAACAAGCGCATCTGGTTGGCCTACTACGATGCTGTGCGCGGAAAATACGAGCAGGGCAACGAGAAAATGTATTTAAAACAAAACTACGATACAACTACATTCTTCAAACATGTCAGACAGATGCTGTCGATTGCCGAGACACTCGACAGCTTGGCACCCGAATACCGAAAGAGTCATGCCGAACAGCAGAACGGCTATCGCCCCAACCTGTTTAATGGTGGCTCCTTCCTGTTGAGAAAAGGCAAGTGGAGCGAGGCATACGACTATTATCAGGCCTATCTGGACTGCGCCCGTCAGCCCCTGTTCTCTGCTTACCACTACGACTCTCTCGACACACGAATGAACGAGGCGGCCTATTGGGCCACCTATTGCGGCTACAAGATGAACGACCCCGTGCTGACACTTCGTTACAGTAAGCGGGCGCTGGTGGATTCCACGAAGATGGACTTCACCCTGCTGTTCATTGCCGAGGCCCGCAAATGGCTGAAGGACGACGAACTCTATATCGCCACCCTCGAGGAGGGCTTCCGCCGCTATCCCTTGTTCCATTATTTCTTCCCCCGACTGATGGATGCCTACACCAGCATGGGGCAGTATGACAAGGCATTGGCCGTGGCCGATAGTGCCTTGGCAGTCAACGACTCCAGTGAGTTGTTCCTCTTTGCCAAGTCAACCATCCTGCTCCGTATGGAGCGCTATGCCGAGAGCATTCAGTATAGTGAGAAGTTGATGGCGTTGAATCCGAACATGGCGGAGCCTTATTTCAATGCGGGCTCGGCCTATGTCAACATAGCCGGCACCCTGGAAGGTGCTCGTGATAAGAAACAGATGCGACAGACCTACCAGAAGGCGCTTCCCTATGTCGAGAAGTATCGCCAGCTGGTGCCCGACGAGAAGGAGAAGTGGGGCCCTGTGCTCTATCGTATCTATCTGAATTTGAATATGGGAAAGCAGTTCGACGAGATAGACAGACTGCTGAAGAAGTGATTAGAGAGACGTTTATAAAAAATGGAGAAGATTGCTATGAAAAAGATATGTATTGTTGCTGGAGCCAGACCTAATTTTGTGAAGGTGGCACCATTGATCCGTGCGATAGAGGCCACGGAAGGCGCTGAGTATGAACTGGTGTATACGGGTCGTGAGGACGACCCCACGCTGGAGTCGTCGCTGTTCGACGACCTACAGATGCCTCGTCCCTCCGTGTTCTTTGGTGTCGACAGTACCAGCCTGAACGAGATAACGAGTAGGGTGATGGCCTGTTTCGATGCCTATCTTGATAAGTATCCCGCCGATGTGGTGATTGTGGTCGACGACCTGGCATCCACGATGGCAGCAGCTATTGTCACCAAGAAGCGTGGTGTGAAACTGGCCCATCTGGTGGCTGGCACACGCTCGTTCGATATGAATATGCCGAAAGAGGTGAACCGCCTGGTCATCGACGCCCTCTCAGACTATCTCTTCACGGCAGGTATCAAGAGCAACAGCGTGGCTACGCGTGAGCAGGCTGAGGGCTCGAACACCTATATGGTGGGCAATATCCTCATGGATACGCTGCGCTTCAACCACCAGCGTCTGCACCAGCCACAGCTCGAAGTGGAAGCCGGAAAATACCTGGTGCTGACGCTGAACAGGAAGGTGTTGCTGGCCGACGAGGACAAACTGAAGACGCTGCTGCAGGCCATGGTCGAGGCTGCTGGCGGCATGCCTATCATTGCTCCATTGCGTGGAAAGGCTTTCGAGGTGATTTCAAAACTGAATCCTGCCCCCTCAATCCTGAAGCCTGAGCCTTCCTTGAGTTATCTGGAGTTTGGCTGGCTCACGGCCCATGCCAAGGGCATCATCACCGACAGTGGTAATGTGGCCGAGGAAGCCACGTTCAATGGCGTGCCCTGTATCACACTCAACAGTTATACCGAGCATCAGGAGACGGTGAGCGTCGGCTCGAATGTCCTGGTGGATGGCGATGCCCAGAAGTTGAAAGAGGCATTGAACACCCTCCTGCAGGGTCAGTGGAAGAAATGCGCACTGCCCGACCGCTGGGATGGGCGCACCGCCGAGCGTATCGTGAAGATCCTGCTGGGATAGGGGCGCACGGCATACTACGACACTAAAATCATTACTCAATAATAAAAAATGAAACTAAAACTATTCTCAGCATTGGCACTGGCCATGCTGACGCAGGCTGCGCAGGCGCAGACCTCTCCCAAAGGACCAACCATGGGCTGGAGTTCATGGAACACCTACTATTGTAACATCTCTGAGGCGCTCATCAAGCAACAGGCCAACGCCATGGCGAACAGGTTTAAGAGTGCTGGTTATCAGTATGTCAACATCGATGATGGCTTTCAGGGCGGACGTGATGCCGCAACGGGTCAGTTGCTCATCAATAAGCAGCGCTTCCCCAATGGTCTGAAACCCGTTGTGGAGCATATCCACGGCAAGGGCCTGAAGGCAGGCATCTATAGCGATGCGGGCTATAACACCTGTGGCAGTTACCACAATGGCGACGCCACGGGCAAGGGTACCGGCTTGTACGAGCACGACGAGCAGGACGCCAACTATTTCTTCCAGGAGTTGGGCTTCGACTTCATCAAGGTGGATTTCTGCGGTGGTGATCCCATCCATAACGAAGACCGCCTGAAGCTCGATGAGCAGCAGCGCTATACCGCCATCTCGAATGCCATTAAGAATACCGGTCGTGATGATGTGCGCTTTAATATCTGCCGCTGGGCCTATCCCGGCACGTGGGCCAGCGAGGTGAGCACCTCTTGGCGTACCACAGGCGATATCAATGCCAGTTGGGAGTCTATCAGAAACATCATTGACGAGAATCTCTACCTCTCGGCCTATTGCGTCGATGGTAGCTACAACGACATGGATATGCTCGAGGTGGGACGCGGTCTCTCTGTCGAGGAGGATAAGACCCACTTCGGCATGTGGTGCATCATGTCCAGTCCGCTGCTCATCGGCTGTGACCTGACCAAGTTGTCCCAAAGCAACAAGACCTACCAACTGCTCACCAATGCCGACCTCATCGCCCTGAACCAGGACACACTCTATCTGCAGGCCTATGTGGCCAAGCGCAATGACGGCTGCTATGTGCTGGTGAAAGACCTGGAGAAGAGGTTCGGCCTGAAGCGTGCCGTGGCTTTCTATAACTCCACCGACGAGGCAAAGGACATCTCCATTGACTTTGCCGATATCGAGTTGGGCGGCGTCATTAAGATGCACGACTGCTTCGAGAAGAAAGACATTGCCGATGCCGAGCAGACCTTCACCGTCACCGTTCCCGCTCATGGCACACGTATCTATACTCTGGTGGGCGAGCAGCGCTTGGAGCGCACCCTCTATGAGGCTGAGACAGCCTATCTGCAGAGCTATCAGGAGATTGGTGGCGGCAATACGGCCACCTATTCCAGCGATGCCAGCTGCTCGGGCGGCATGAAGGCCGGCTGGCTGGGCAAGGGCGCCAAGAACGACCTGCAGTGGCGCCATGTCTATAGTCAGGATGGGGGCGAGTACAGTCTTGAGTTGGCCTACCAGACAGGCGAGAGTCGCAGTCTGACCCTCGAGGTGAATGGTCAGAAGATTGGCACCTATTCCCTGAACTCCGGCAGCTACAGCAAGGTGGCGAAGAAAACCGTCAAGGTCACCCTCGAGGCCGGAGAGAATATCGTGCGCCTGTATAACAACTCATCGTGGATGCCCGACGTGGACTATATGAAGTTGACGCTGGTCAGCAAGCCCGCTGCCGTGGAGAGTGCCACCGTTCGTCAGAACACTCATCGCACTGCCTATCGTCTCAATGGCGCCAAGGCTACTGCCAAGACCAAGGGCATGGTGATTCAGGAAGGCAAGAAGATGAAAAGGTAGATAGTGAAATAGGTGAAAAGATCAACAGGATAATCAATAAAGGGCTACGATCGATGTCGTAGCCCTTGTTGTTGTGTTTAGAAGTGTACCAGAGTGGGTACACAGCTCTGCACGAAGGTTGTGCCTGCGATGGTGGTGAAGATGATGCCAAGAATCTTGGCGATTTCCTTAACTATTGACCAGTTGATTTTCATAATTTCTCTCAGTTTTTTTATTGTTAATATGTTACATAGATATCTATCTTTCTCATTTTTTTGTCACGCAGAAATTGTAGAAATGGCAGAAATAGGATGAGCCTTTGGGCTCATAAAAAATCTGTGTCATCTGTGAAATCTGTGTGACATTAAATTAGTCTTTTGTTAGGAAAGACAAATCAGTAGAAAACTTCTGACATTTTCGCCTTGCGAAATAGATAGCTCAGTGTGCCTTTTCTCCTCTGTGTGACTGACGTGTGATGTAAAGAGTATTTTCGTTTCTTTGTTGGTCGGTTCAGTACTCATTTCCTTGGTTTTTACAGTACTTTTTGGGGCCATTTTACCCTTCAAAATGTTAAAAGCTTCATCGTTCATGGCTTTATGATTTATTACTTTGTTCTACATAAGCAGTTGTCAACCCTTTTGATAATCATCTCGGTAATTGTTTTCATGGCAATTTGAAAATCTTTTTCTGTCATTCTTAGGTTCATGATGACCAGGAACCTGATGAAATTGGTGCTACTTTGATGAAAGAAGTTGCTGGGTGAGAACACCCGCCTGTTAAAGCCGCCCTCTTTGACGATGATACGTTCGAGGTCGGGGTATTTGCCGCTTTTCACATGCGTTAGGAATACTGATGCCAAGTCCTTGAAAAAGGTTTCTTCGTCCATAGTGTTTTGTTTTAATGTTTTGTTAATGTGATTTCTTTGTTTTTGCGAGACGAAGTTACTTCTTTTTTGGTTTTTGGTGTGACAGTTTTGTCACGAAAGGGGTGTTTGATTATGGTTAAAAGGTAAATAATTAAGATTATTTTGCTTTTAAAAACAAAAAATCGCATAATTATCGCAATATCCTGTGTATAAATGTATTAGATAATTGTATATGTGGCAAAAGTAATCCACCTCTTTCGTGATAGTTTTTTTATTTATTCGTTTGGTCGTTTGAAGAATTTCTTTTATCTTTACATACATAACTTAAATCTATTAATGACTAACGACAATGCGGGAAGAGAAATGGAGTGAATGGGTGGCAGGTTGGCTTTGCCTGCTGTTGATGATACCTGTCGGGGCTCAAGGACAGTCGTTCCTGACGTCGATAGACTAGGTGACGACGGGCTGTTTTCGCGTATATTCGCTGGCATATAACCAGACGATGGCGATGAGTGAGACGACAACAGGTTCGAACAACGTGTTCTGTGAATTGGATAGGTTGCCAAAAACTGCCGATGTTATATAAAAACGAGGATGTGCCTGCTTGGGACACATCCTCGTTTCTTTTCTTTGCTCTTGATGATTTAGTAATTCTCTGCCTTCACCTGGAAGTAGGCCTTGGGGTGATCGCAAACGGGGCAGATCTCGGGAGCCTTCTTGCCAATGATGATGTGACCGCAGTTAGAGCACTGCCAGATGACGTCGCCGTCCTTTGAGAAGACGCACTCCTTCTTGACATTGTCCAGAAGCTTGCGATAGCGCTCCTCGTGCTCCTTCTCGATGGCTGCTACCATCTCGAACTTGCGGGCAATCTCTTCGAAACCTTCTTCGTGGGCTTCCTTGGCCATGCGGGCATACATGTCGGTCCACTCGTAGTTCTCGCCAAAGGCTGCATCCTCGAGGTTGGCCATGGTGTCGTTGATCTTGCCACCATTCAGGTACTTAAACCAAATCTCAGCGTGCTCCTTCTCGTTGGCTGCTGTCTCCAGGAAGATATTGCTAATCTGTACAAAACCATCCTTCTTGGCCTTTGAAGCATAGTAGGTGTACTTGTTGCGTGCTTGACTCTCGCCTGCAAAAGCTTCTTGCAGGTTCTTCTCGGTCTTTGTTCCTTTCAAATCTTTCATTTGCGTAAGTATTTGTTTAGTTAATAAATGGGTTTGTTGTTTCTTGGGCAAAGATACAAATAAAAATCCATGTTTCCAAGGAAATAGGGGAGAAAAAAACACGGAACCCAAGAAAATGGATTCCGTGCTTTCGTTGATATGGCGGTTAACCGATTGGGGTTAACGTCATTTCATTAATTATGCTGCATGTCCAGATAGAAGAAACCAAAGTTGCCAAGAGAACACTGTGCTGCCATTGGTGTAGACTGCATGGCTCCGCCCTTTGGAGTGAACTTGAAGACAACATTGTCAGTGAAGGCACTGAAGTCTTTAGCAAGTCCTTTGAGCCATACATCACCATAGCTGGGGTGAATGTAGATGTTCTGCATGTTGGGAACGGTGATGGTGTTCTGTTCTGCATCGTATGTGCCCTGCACGGTCATACCACCGCCCCAGATGTTGGTGATGTTGACTGTGGTGCTTGAACCTTCCTCGAATGCGATGGTGATGGTGTAGGGCTCGGCCTCTTCTGGAAGCGTCCATTCGCCTGAATCAGGATCTCCCTCATATTCTACAGCGGTGTATGATCCCTCAAGAGCAAAGATAGGTGCCTCGGGGGTGGTAATCTTCTTGACTTCACTGTAGACCAAGACGCCATTGCGGCCCATGGCATAGGCACGTACATAGCGGGTGGTGAGCTCCTCAAGTCCCTCGAGGGTTGCAGTGAATGTAGAATTGTTCTCTTTGTTGACGATGGTCTTCACGTTCTTGAAGTTCTCGTCGGTAGCGAACTCAACACCCTGCTCGGCCACAGCTGCTGAATCGCTGAAAGAAGCGGTGACAGCAATAGATGTGTGGGTGGGGGTGGTGGCAGAGGTGATGGCAACGGTAGGTGTGCTGAAAGCACTGCCGTACTTGGCATCGATATCTGCCTTGTCGTCCATCGTGTCGTAGCAACTGGTCAGTGCGAAGACTGCAGTCAGACACGGAATCATAAACTTTAATATCTGTTTCATACGTTTTGTCGTTAATGATAATTAATTATGGATTCTGGTCAGCAGAAGTCAGTTGGTCGTTCTCCTGCATCTCGGTCTGAGGAATCTGGTAAGTCCAGCGGACATCCTGTGCCTCGACCTTGAGCTGGTTGAGCTCACCAGCCAAATGGTTGTTGCCGCTATAGGTGCGGTCAATGCCCTTGTTGTTGCGCTTCAGGTCGAAGAAGGCAAAGCCTTCGCCCCACAACTCGATGCGGCGCTGCAGCAGAACGTCGGCCAGAGTGACGCTGGTCTTGTTCCAGCTGGGCTGGCGCTTAGCCATCAGAGGCTTCAGAGCAGTAGCTGCTTCAGTGTTCTTGCCCTGACGTACCAAGGCCTCGGCCTCGATGAGGTACATCTCGGCAGCACGCATGTACATGTAGTCCATCGTCCAATTGCCGTCGTCGCCAAACTTCACGTTGGCGTATGGCAGCTGGGCAGCAGCGGTCTTCTGTGTTTTATCTCCATCGGGACCATTGAAGAGACCCTTGCGGTAGTCATCATCGGGAATCTGACTGTAGAGACGGGCATCAATGAGTTTAGGTGAATAGCCAAGGCCTGCATAGCCTGGGCAGAGATTTGAGATGTGTGAGAAGAATGATGCATAAACGGTGCTTGTCTCTGTAGAGTGGTCAAAGCCCCACATCCATTCTTCGTTCTTCAGATCATAGAAACCGTCGTGCAGTCCTGCCTTGTCCATCAGGGGGTAGCCTTTGTATGCTTTCTTGGCTGCAATCTCGGCTCTTTCCCATTGCTGGGTGAGCAGGCAGAAACGTGCCAGCAGACCATTTGCTACGCTTGCATCGATATTGTTCTTTGAAGGACGTTCGTAGCCTGACTCTTCGAGCAGCTTTACGGCTTCGCTCAGGTCGCTGTCGGCCTGGTCGAGAACGGCCTTGATAGTGTTGGCACCCTTCAACTTGGTGCGCTGTTCTGCATCGGGTACCTCGGTAGCAGTCATCATGATGGGAAGACCCTTGTCGCTGTCGCTCAGTTTCAGTGAACCATCGGCGTTGATGGGATTGCGGAAAATCTGAATCAGATAGTAGTAAGACATACCGCGAACGGCCTTTGCCTGTCCCAAAAGTGCCTTCTGCTCGTTGTTGAGCTCAGTGCCGGGATACAGCTCGATGACCTCGTTGGCCTTAGAGATGGCTGTGTAGAATGTGCCCCATGCTACATTCACACGGCGATAGGTCGCCATGCGGTTGTCCATCTGGTAGTCCCACTGGAAATGGTGGGCAGCACCCAGAGCGATGTCTTCGCTCATCAGGTCGCAGGCCAGCATGGTTGCCATATAGTTGAATGCGTCGTGTTGCGAGTTGTACATGTCTACGAAATGTGACCACATGCCGTTAAGGAAGGCATCTGGATTGTGTCCAGCAGCCTCAGCAGCAGCTGTAGCGCTGAGAGTCTCTCGGCTTTCTGTCTCCAGATAGTCGCTGCTGCACGAGTTGAGTCCTGCAACGGTGAGCAGGCCAAGTGCCATATATTTTAATGCTTTCATACGTTTCTTGGATATTTATTGTTATACTTTTACTCTATGTGATTAGAATTCCACGTTGATACCCAGTGAGTAGCTGCTCAAAGCTGAGTAACGGAAGTAGCTGTTAGAACCACTGAAACTCATTCGGGGATCAAGACCCTTGCGCTTTGAGAGAAGCCAGATGTTGTCGCCTGTAGCATAAACGCGGAGCTTCTCAATGCCAATCTTTGCAGTTAGAGACTTGGGCAGTGTGTAACCCAGTGTCACATTCTTCAGACTGAAGTAGTTGGCCTTTGTCAGGAAGAAGTCTGATGTAGAAGCAATACCATTCTCCTGACCAGCAATATTCAGTGCGGGAATGTCGGTCTTGGTGTTAGCAGGAGTCCAGCGGTTGAACATGTCCTTGTGGAAGTTCTCACCGCGACCGCCGGCATTCATCAACTGTGCGTACTGAGTGTCGAGAACATAGCCACCAAGCTGGAAGGCTGTCTGAATGTTCAGGTCGAAACCTCTGTACTCAACAGTAGTAGCAAAACCACCAACGAGGTCGGGGATGGCGCTCTTGTTCAGGTCAACAATTGTAGCCTCTGAAGATGTGTTGACGATCTCCACGTGATCTACGATGTTTACCACCTGACCAGTACCGTTTGCGGTAATGTTGCCATTTTCATCGGTAGTATAGCCCTCGCGCAACTGCTCGCCGCCAGGAGCTGTCTTGTAGATGTATTTGTTGTATTGGGGCTTACCAGTAGCTTCGTCAACGCCTACGTATTCGTAGCCGCTCCAGTTATAGAGGCTTCCGCCCTTCTTCCACCAGTATGAACCACGCTGGAATCCGTCGGGATAGTCAGCATCGGGCTTAGATTCTGGCAACTTGGTCAACTCGTTCTTGTAGTGTGAGAAGTTCAGTGAGACGTTCCACTTCAGATCGTGGTTCTTGATCACGTCGGCATTAACCTCAACCTCGAAACCGGTGTTCTTCATGTCAACCTCATTTCTGTAAATCCAGCTGGGGTTACCCTCAGAACGGGCAAGTGGGCTCTGGAACAGCATGTCCTTGTTGTTCTTGATGAAGAAGTCGAAGTTGACGTTGATACGACTCAGCAGACCCAACTCGAAGCCAACGTTGAACATTGACTGCTTTTCCCATGTCAGGTCCTTGTTGCCACGCAGTGTCTTTGTGAAAGCTGCGTTACCTCCAGCCAGGCGGTTGACAGTGTACTGGTCTTCATATGCATGAGGAATAGTATAGCCATCGGGATCCAGGATATTATCATTACCCTGAGTACCATAGCTGGCCTTGAGCTTCAGGGCGCTGATAGCCTTGATGTTCTTCAGGAAATCCTCTTGGTCAATTCGCCATGCACCGCCAATAGCCCAGAAAGTACCCCAGCGATTGTCTTTGTAGAAACGAGAAGAACCGTCACGACGGAAAGAAGCAGTCATGTAGTACTTGTCTGCGTAGTTATACTCACCCTTGAACAGGTAGCCTTCCAATGCATATTCGTAGGTGTAGCTGTTCAAGTCCTGATAGAGGGCTGCATTTGAGAATTCAGGATTGCTATAGTCAGAATAGTTGGTCATCTGGCCATACAGGTAGTTATAGTTGTCTTTCTTGTTCTCGTGAACAGCCATCAGGTGTACGCCGTGCTTGCCAAATTCGTGGTTCCAATCCAGAATCTGGTTAGTGTTCAAAGCACCATAGCGTGTGGCATATTTGTAACCACGGCCACCTACGTTCTGTGCATCACCACCGATAGGTGTATTGAAGCGGGTCTCATTGTTGTTAAACACGTCATAGGCAATGTTGGCTGTGAACTTGAAGTCCTTCAGGAATGTAGCCTCAAAGTAACCGCGTGAACTGACGTTGTCCTTAAGGGTCT
>Ga0310690_10010312_pt1 | contig 11630 bp, 4 predicted proteins | sample AusTroGonzalo_MG_2_FD_207661 | JGI IMG/M metagenome (GOLD analysis project Ga0310690, IMG submission 207661) | Bovine rumen microbial communities from tropical cattle in Woodstock, Queensland, Australia - Gonzalo_04 (v2) (version 2) | ecosystem: Host-associated > Mammals > Digestive system >...
TCAGTATTGCCAGTGGCAGCAATTATGATGTCTGTGAGGTATCTATCAGTCCCATTAGTGAGGATTGTGATTGCGTATGCCCGTACAACGTGTCGTTCACAGTTCAAGACTTGGCACCCAATGAATTTTACCTATACTGCTGGTGGTATAAAGGAATGGTTAATTTGACGGAAGGGGAACCGTTGGTGTTGGAATACAAGGTTATGACGGAGGATGTGATGATCAACGAGACAAACTTCCCAGATGAGAACTTCCGCAACTACTTACTCAGTCAGAAATATGGCAAGGATGGTGTGCTGACTGAAGAAGAAATAGCGGAAATCACTAAGATTGAAATACCTCCCTATAGTGAGTGCAAAAACTTACAAGGTATAGAATTCTTCACAGCACTAAAGGAATTAGACTGCCACTTCACTTTGGTGACTTCGCTAGATATGTCAAATAACACTGAATTGCAAAGTTTGACCTGCTACGTTAGTGGAATAGAGACGCTCAATGTATCAAATAACAAAAAGCTATCATATCTAAATTGCTCAGATACAAAACTGACATCACTTGATGTGTCTGGATGCACTGCTCTGAATTGGCTGGCTTGCGAAGAAAACGAACTAACTGAACTTGATGTATCAAAAAATACGGCATTGGAACGTTTGATCTGCTACGATAATCAACTGACTTCACTCAATGTGTCTGGATGTACGGCACTCACAAGGATAAACTGCGGAGACAACCAACTGACTTCACTCGATGTGTCTGGATGTACGGCACTCACCGATTTATATTGTTCAAAGAATAAAATCAAGGGCGAAGCAATGGATGCATTGATAGAGAGTTTGCCAATAGCCAGCAATAGCCACATATATGTCATCAATAATAATGAGCAAAATGTGATGACAACAACCCAGGTAGCAGCCGCTAAGGCAAAAGGCTGGATACCATATTATACTATAGATAATAGTACATGGATTGAATATGCTGGAAGCGAACCAACACCTCAGGATGATTACCATCCACTTCTTGAAGAAGGTAAAGCGTGGACCTATCATTATCATGGATATAATGGTCGAGAGTTTAATGTGGGTCGCATCATTGATGGTGACACTATTATCAGTGGACAGGCGTATAAGAAAATCTATGACAAAGTCGGAGGGCAATATCAGTATGCCCTACGTGAAAAAGGGAAGAAGGTATATATGGTCGATGACCATTATGAAACGGAATCGTTGCTGTATGACTTCAGTAAGGATGCCGGCGATGTCATTGATGAATTAGTATATCCATTAATCGTGGCGAGCGTTGACACGATTGATATTGATGGTGTCAAATTCCGTCGCATGCGTGTTCAGGATGCTAACCAACCTGTAGAAGAGTGGGACGATGAAATGATTAATATGTACAATTTCTGGATTGAGGGTGTCGGTTCAGAATGCCTACTTGAATCAAGCATAAGAGGAAATGGCAATTACTATAATCTGTTGTCCTGTCAAATAAACGGAAGGGTATATACCCAGCAAGAATTGTTGGGAAATGGCAGCGAACCAACACCTAATGAAATTGCTATCAACGAAACCAACTTCCCAGATATAAATTTCCGCAATTGGTTACTCAGTCAAGAGTATGGTAAGGACGGTGTGTTGACTGATGAAGAGATAAGTGATATTACGGAGATAAATGTAGAGAAGAAAGACATTGCAAATCTGCAAGGAATTGAGAAATTTACATCGCTGACAAGTTTGTACTGTTCAATAAATGAACTGACAACGCTCGACCTTTCCGGTTGTCCTCAACTGAATGCTCTCGATTGTTCCTTCAACAAGCAGCTGGCATCAATCAACCTTTCGGGTTGCAAAGCGCTTCAGCATCTTTATTGTCACGGATGCAAACTCACAGCAATCGACCTTACTGATTGTACAGAACTCATCTATTTAGATTGTGGCACGAACTTGCTTACGACTATCGATCCGTCACCTTGCAAAAAAGTGATGTCTTTCGTATGTAGCGGAAACCAGCTCACCACCATTGACATATCTGCATGTAAGGCACTACGGTCGTTCGATTGTCAGGAGAATCAACTAACTACACTCGACTGCTCTGGTCTTACTGAACTTCAGGCAATTCTCTGCGCCATGAACGCTCTCACCTCAATCAATATATCGGGATGTTCTAAGCTCCTACATTTATTATGCGAGTTTAATAACCTTGGCCTCGATGCCTTCCAGCATATCATGACCAATATCCCCGAACGCTATGAGAGCGATGGGGCATTTATGTTTGTCTATAGTGAGAGTACGATAGAAGGTAGCTATGACCATACCCCCGACCACAATATCTGCTCAAAGGAACAATTGGCAATAGCAAAAGCCAAAGGATGGGTAGTATATTACGAAAACAATACGGGTGATTCCCTTCCATACGAAGGTATTGAGGTTACCCCAGAAATTGCTTATCGTCCATTCATTGAAGATGGTAAGGTGTGGAAGGTAGGTGTTTGGCCAGAAAAACTCGTCAAAATAGTGGATTATCTCTATTTTGATGGCGACACCATCGTAAATGGGCAGACCGCCAAACGGATGCTGCGCGACAGAGTGACTGCCAAAGAATGGGAATCGCAGAATATAGAAAGAGAATATGTAGGGGCGTTGTATGAGAAAGATAAAAAAGTGTATTGCATGAATGTTTACGATAATGATTTCGAGTTGTTATACGATTTTTCCTTGAATGTTGGTGATACGATTAACCTCTATGACTTTATTGTATACGGAGATGATGGAATCAGGGGTGTTGTGACGAAACGGGCTACTGGAGGATTGAATGGTTTCAAAGGCAATTACCTTGATATTCAAGCAACTTGGGAAGATAAATACTGGTCTGAGGAGGACATGATGGAAATACCTGTTGTTTATAATCAGATAAACCATTGGTTAGAAGGGGTTGGAAGCTATTATCCTCCATTAGACCCTCGGTTTATCAGTTTCAGGTCCCCATTCATGACAGGTGGGTGGTTTGTCTTGATGTCATGTTCTATAGGTGATGAGGTCATCTACTTTGATGATCAATATGAAGATGGGACCACTCCACAGGGCGAAGCCAAGAAGCGCCGATTCGACTTCACCCATACAGTCAAGATACAGCCAAAGACTCCAAGTCGTAGGGAAGAAGAAGCGGCTCTGTATGGAGAATATACCGATCGACTACTCGACATCGACCTCAATCCACTCGTCGAGGCTTACTCGGTATGCATCACCAATCAGAAGACAGGTGAAACCCTCTATGAGAAGAACATCAATGCAGGCAGCATCGTAGCCCTGAACATCGACATCTCCAAGTATCCAGAGGGGCAGTATAAGATTTCGATTGACAACAGCAACGAGACCTTCAATGGTGTGTTCGATACAACAGCGACTGGAATCGAAGCCATTGAACATTCACCATTGAACATTGACCATTCAATCTATAACCTGCAAGGTCAGCGCATCAAGACACTGCAGAAAGGATTGAACATTGTTGGAGGAAAAAAGATTTATGTTAAATAATTTGGTGGAGCGAAAGAAAAGTAATACTTTTGCAAGCGAAATAATAAGAAGTTAAAAAGGAAGTAAAACGGGAAGTTAATGAGCTGTAAGACTCTTTGAGTCCTCCTTTGGGAAGATAAATCTTCCGTTGTCGCAAACCGAGCTTCTATTACGCTCGGTCATGGAAGTTAACGAACTATCGTTCGAGGACATTACAAAAGGATGTTTACACCAACAGAGTATTGTCCAGCACGAAGTGCTTAACTCCCTACCAGTTAGCTGGTATAACTCCCTTCTATAACTCCCCCTTTAACTCCATAAAACATAAATATATGAAAAAAATCGTATTTCTATTGTTAATAGTCTGCCCACTGATGGCAGGTGCCAAGACGACACTCCGTCCGATGTTGGTGGAGGGAAAAAAGTGGTATTACTCGTATCATCACTACAATGATGAGGAGGGTAAGTTTGACAATCAGACGTATTGGGTTTCGTACACCCTAAGGGGGGATACGGTGATTGATGGTCGTGAGTACAAGAAGATGTACCGAAACAATCTGATGACCAGTCAGACAAGCTACTATGGGGCATTCCGTGAGGATGAGGATGGTCGGGTGTATCAATACAATTATGCGGGCGACAAGAAGGACTTCGTGATTTGTGATGTCACAACGTTCTCATATACCTACGAGAAAATACTCCTGACCCCTGATGTCATCAAAGTCGATGGACAACTGTTATATCGCTATCAGTGGAGAGGAATCATAGGTGTTGAGGGTGTTGGCATTAAGGATTTCGGTTTGATAAGGAAACCGAATGACGATTACGTATGGTCGGAAGAAAAAGATAAATATGAATGGACCTGCGACTACGAGTTGTTTGAATGTATGATAGGCGACGGTATCTACTTCTACAATTCGGACTTCGAGGCTCCTATGTTCATTCAGTTGACTGAGAACGAGAAGAAGCTGGTGGAGCAGAACAACGATTTCGCGTTTAACCTGTTCCGTAAGGCACGTACAGGGGAGAGTAAGGTGCTCTCGCCGCTGAGCATCACCTACGCTCTGGGGATGCTGAACAACGGAGCAGCAGGAAAGACACAGCAGGAAATCTATAACGTGTTGGGTTTCGACGATGTGGATGCTCAGAACGAGTTCTGCCTGAAGATGACGAACGAACTTAGAAGGGCTGCCTATACCGACTACACCACCAAGGCCATGATATCGAACACCATCTTTGTGAACAAAGGACGTGGATTTGAACTGGAGCCGGACTTCACATATACTGCGAACCATTATTATTATGCTTATCCGCAGTCGCGTGATTTCAACGACGGGGAGACGCGCGGCGTCATCAATCAATGGGGTAGTGACCACACAGAGGGAATGATTCCTGAAGTGCTGAGCGAAAGTGAGTTCAAACCTCTTGCTGTGAGCTATCTGCTGAATGCAACGTATTTCAAGGGGATGTGGAGCAGTCCGTTCGAAGTCGAGAACACAACGGACGAGCCATTTGCAGGCGGCGAGAAGGTGCCGATGATGCACCAAGAGTTGGAGGCGGAATATGCGGAGAACGACCTTTGTCAGACGGTCAGACTACCCTACGGAAACGGAACGTACAACATGCAGGTGTTCCTGCCTCGTGAAGGCAAGACCCTCGATGAGGTGATAGGGAGCCTGAACGGGAAGAACTGGAAGATGTCGGGTCATGCTTGTGAGGTGATTCTCTCCTTGCCTCGATTCGAGACAGATACCGATCAGGACCTGATTGGAGTGATGTCGGAGTTGGGTATGCCCACAGCCTTCAATCCTTTCGAAGCAGACTTCTCGCACATGCTGGTAGGTGATGACGATGAGGACGATTATATCGGCATGATGAAGCAGGTGGCCAAGATCAAACTCGACGAGAAAGGAACCGAGGCAGCTGCCGTTACCGTCATCGAGATGACAGACGGTGTGCCTCAAACCGTTGTATTCAATGCCAACCGCCCGTTCTTCTATATCATCAGCGAGCAATCGACAGGCGTCATCCTCTTCATGGGACAGTATATGGGTGAAGGAGCGACGGGAATAGAAGAAATAATGCATAATTCACAATTCATAATGCATAATAATGCCATATACAATCTAAACGGGCAAAGAATGAAGCAGATGCAGAAGGGATTGAATGTTGTGGATGGGAAAAAAGTGTGGGTGAAATAGGCATTTTTCCCTTAGGTTTTCCTCAAGGTTTGCTCTATGCTTGCTCTATCCCTTCTCATAGGATAATCATAGGATAATCATAGGATACTCAGGGGATACTCAGGGGATGCTCTATGCCAGCTCTATGGATGCTCTATGCGCAAGTGTATGAGAAGGGTCTGTGAGGCACATTTTAGGGGTTTCGCATAGAGACTTCATAGAGCGGATTATGCTGTGGGCAGGTTTTTTGAGGGCAGAGTGGCCCCCTCCGACTCCCCCAAAGGGGAGAGAAGTGGAGAGCGAATTGTTGAAAAATGCGTTTAAGCTGTATAAAAAACAAGGTTATTTGTGTTTTTTGAGGCGTAGCATTTTGCGCGAAGTGAAATTATTTTGTAACTTTGCAACCGATAATAAGATTGTCAGGTAAGCGGTTAGTGCGCTAAACGCTCGTCGCTATACGCTAAACAAAATACCTCAAAGTGTCAATGAAGCAGTTCATCTACATATTCTGTTTGCTGTGTCTGCCGCTCTCCATGATGGGTCAGGAGACGATTCATGGTGTGTGTGGCCTGAATGGCGACCATGTTCTGTGGGATTTGAAAGGAGATACGCTCTTTATCAGCGGAAGGGGTGATATGGCGAACTATGAGTGGCAAAAGGACCCATTATCGGCTCCTTGGAAAGCATACTCGAAGCAGATTAAGAGTGTGGTCATTAGAGATTCGGTTACCTCAATTGGCAATTATGCCTTTCAGTATTGCACTTCGCTCACCTCTGTGACCTTTTCGAATAGTCTGAAGACAATTGGCGAAGGAGCTTTTTATGAATGTTCCAGTTTGGAGTCCATCGTGATTCCCGATAGTGTTTCTATTGGTGGAAGTGCTTTCTACAGATGTTTTTCTTTACGATCAGTCACGCTCCCTGACCATTTGTCTGCATTGGGAAGAAGAGCTTTCTCTCTATGCGAGAGTTTGGATTCTGTCAGTATTCCGAATACCATCACATCCATAGATGGCCTGTTTGCCGGCTGTTCATCCTTGCGTTATGTAGAGATTCCGAATAGTGTGAAAGCCTTGGAATCGGGTGCTTTCAAGGATTGTTCCTCCTTGCAATCCATTCATATTCCTGATGGTGTAAAGACTTTGGGAGAAGATGTATTCAACGGCTGTACCGCCTTAGATTCCATCATGATACCCAACAGCGTTACCAGTATGGGTAATAGGGCTTTTCAGGATTGTACGAACCTGAAATCCGTCAAGCTGTCAGAACAACTCACAGTACTCTCCGCTTCTGTATTCCAGAACTGCACCAGCCTGACCTCCATTGAGATTCCTGAAGGAGTGACGTCTATCGGGCAATATGCATTCTTGGAGTGTCAGCAACTCACTACCATCGTCATTCCCAAAAGTGTGACAGACATCTACTGGCAGGCATTCTATAACTGTATGGGAATAGAGGATGTGTTCTGCTATCCTACCACAATGCCCCAGACTGCTGAGAATGCGTTCGAAAACTATATGTACTGGCCTCTTCAAGCAACACTTCATGTGCCGAAGTCGCTCATGGGCATATATTCTGTCACCAAACCGTGGACCACATTCGAGCGATTTATGGCCCTTCCAGATGCTATTGATCAGGAAAATAACTCGACGGTCTACTATACCTTCAACAAGGATGGAACAACGGTCTCTGTGACCAGCGGTCAGGGAAAGTATGAAGCGAAAGTGACTGTTCCAGGACGCATCATGTCGGACGGCAAATACTACAACGTGACCTCTGTCGAGAACTTCGCTTTCTTCAACTGTGGGAAACTGTCCAGTGTCTTCCTCAACAACTCTATCACCTATCTGGGACGCTTTGCGTTTGCCGACTGTAGCCGATTGACATCTGTCAGGCTTTCTGGCAACATCACGGCCATTGAGGATTATACCTTCTCAAACTGCACCAGCCTGTCAGAGATTGACATCCCAAGCAACGTGACCTCTATCGGTGAGGGGGCTTTTGTCGGTTGCAGCAACTTGCAATCCATCTCCCTTCCCTCCAAGACCACCTTTATCGGTATGCGTGCCTTTGCTGACTGCTCGTCATTAGCTGCGGTTGATTTGCCAAACCGATTATCTGTGATTGACGATAACGCATTTGAGAATTGTCAGTCGCTGACCTCTGTGACCATTCCCAACAGCGTGACCTTCGTTGGCAGTAATGCCTTCAAAGATTGCAAGGAACTCAAAATGGTAGTCTTCGACGGCTGCACAGGCGAAATCTGTCAGGAAGCCTTCATGGGCTGTACAGGATTGAAGGAAATATACTCCTATTCCGACGTGCCTCCTGCTGCTGATAAGTATGCATTCGAGGGTAGCAACTACGATGCAACCCTACATGTAGCGGCTGCTTCATTGGAAGCGTATCAGTCGACAGCCCCTTGGTGCTACTTCAAGCATATCGTTTCCCACGATGAAGCCGCCTATCAGGGGATTGTCTTTCAATATGTTTACAACCACGCTGACCATACAGCCACATTGGTAAAAGTCACAGTTCCGAATAACACATACGAATACAAACTGGTCATACCTGCAGAGTTGCAGGTAGAAGGAAATACCTATAAGGTGACGGCTATCGATGAGTGGGCATTGAGGAATCTCTATAAAGGAAACGTAACTTCGATTGAACTGCCCAGTTCTCTTCGCGTATTAGGGAGCTGTACTATCCACGTTTCACCTCAACTGAAGACCATCAGGATCATGGGCGATATCGAGAAAATAGACCATTTTGCGTTTATTTCATATCTCTCGAATCTGAACGGACCTATCGATAATTGTTTCCTGAATGATTTCTATTGCTATGCATCGTTCGTCCCGGAGTTGAGTCCATTTGCTTTAAGTGCAGGCACGGAGGGATTGTCGCGAATCAAATCGGATGATGATATCGCAGAGGTGAAACTATATGATATAACATATTATCTGCCACGCTACTTTACCTTTAGATGGAATGATTACGAGGGGAATTACTATCAAGCAACCCAATACCAATACTACCTGATAGAACATGCAACCCTGCATGTGCCTGCAGAACTCGTGGAGCGCTACAAGCAGACCTTCCCTTGGAATATGTTCGGCAATATTGTTGCTCTCACAGAGGAAGAAACGGGAATAAGCCCCCTCCGACTCCCCCTCAATGGGGAGAAGAACAACGCTATCTACAACCTCCAAGGGCAGCGCATCAACAGATTGCAGAAGGGCTTGAATATTGTGGATGGACGGAAGGTTTGGGTGAGATAGAAAGAGGATGTGCATCCGCACATCCTCTGATTGTATTTTACTTTACTTTGGCGTTCTTTTCTAATGTCCAGTTCTCGCGTTTGAGAATGGCTGGGCTGTCGCCTACGAACATCTTCGAGGCTTCTTTGTCGCCCTTGAGTTGCCAGTCGAGCCATGCACGTGCAACGATGGCGAACTCACCTCCGTGTGGCTGGTTGTAGGTTCCTCCGTGTCCTACAGGCAGGTTGACTGCGATGGCTGGCTGCTTCTCGATGCGCTTGAAGTCGTCCATACCGTTTGCGTATGCGATATCTGATTCACCTCCAAGGATGTAAATGATGGGGCAGTGGATGTCTTGCAATTTGTCCTTTGGTACGCTTGGCATGCCACCCATTGCTGAGCCGCCACCATTGTTGAGCAGACCGCTGTTGCAGATCATGATGGAAGTGACGCGCTGGTCGAAGCAGTTGACAAGTGCCTGCAGACCACCGCATGACATACCTGAAACGCAGATGTTCTTTGTGTCGATTTTCTGGTAGAATGGGCTGTTCTTATCGGCATTTTGTGCGAAGGCCCAGTCCATCGACTCTACCTGCTGTTCGGCGCGTGACTGGCTGCCCATTCCGCCGCCCATTCCGCCCATTCCGCGAGGTGCGCCTTCTTTGGGCATGGTACCTGTTGCAAGAACCAGATATCCGTAAGATGCAATGTCGTTGAGGAATTTCTCGTGTCCGCGAGGTGAGTTGGCACATCCGCCATTACCCCATACCAATACGGGAAGGGCTTTCTTTGCGTTGAATACTGACAAATCCTTTGGAGCGAACACGGTGTGCTCCTTGAATCCTTCTACTTCGTACATTACTGCTTTGTAAGGGCCGGTTCCGCCTTCTTCAAGCGTGGTTGCATTGGTTTGAGCAAACATACTTGCACTCGTCATGAATGCAAGGGCTAATGTCATAAAAAGTTTTGTTTTCATTAGGCAATTTTTTGTTAGTTGATAATTGATATTTGACAATTGATAATTTATAAAACGATGTGCAAAGATACGAAAAAAGTTTAAAGTTGATAGTTTAAAGTTTAAAGTTTTTGCAAATTATGCATTATGAATTATGCATTATGAATTATTTTTTGTTATTTCATTCTTTAATTATGAATTATTTTGTATTTTTGCATCATGAAACGTACAATAGTAATATATCTGCTGATGTCTGTCGGTTCGGCTTTCATCAGTTTGAACGCCCAGGATGACCGCACGTTTAGTGTGATGAAGAATCTGGATGTGTTCCATAATATCTATCGCAATCTGGATGCGTTTTATGTTGACACCCTCGATGCCGACAAGGTCATCAAGGTGGGTATCGATGCGATGCTCCATTCGCTCGACCCTTATACGGAGTATTATCCTGAGGAGGACCAGAGTGACCTGAAGATGCTGACGCAGGCGAAGTATGGTGGAATAGGAAGTGTGATTCGAATGATGAAGGATTCGACGGTCATCATTGCTGAGCCATACGAGGGGATGCCGGCAGCAGAAGTGGGACTGCAGGTGGGCGATGTGTTGCTGAAGGTGGATGACAAGGACTTGAAAGGAATGGGTACGCCTGAGGTGAGCAATCTGCTGCGCGGTGAGCCTGGAACAACTTTTATGTTGAAGTTTCAGCGCCCTAATGAGTCGAAGCCTCGTGAGGTGAAGATTACGCGTCAGAACATCAAGTTGCCACCGATTCCTTATTATGGGATGTTACCTTCATCGCCTTCTTCATCGATACTCTCATCGCTCAATTCCCAGCTCTCAACCATCGGCTACATCAACCTCAGTCAGTTCACCAACGACTGCTACAGCGATGTGCGAAAGGCCATCATTTCGTTGAAGTCGCAGGGGGCAAAGAGTCTCATATTCGACTTGCGAGGCAATCCGGGTGGTGCACTCGATCAGGCTGTGCGTATCGTCAATCTCTTTGTTCCGAAGGATATCACGATTGTAGAGACCAAAGGAAAGGTGCAAGGAGGAAATCAGACGTATAAGACGTTGGACCGGCCGCTTGACGAGGAGATACCTATCGTCGTGATGGTGAATGGTAATTCTGCTTCTGCTTCAGAGATTGTGGCAGGTAGTTTGCAGGACCTTGACAGAGCCGTGATACTGGGTTCTCGTACCTACGGAAAGGGTTTGGTGCAGTCGATTAGAGAGTTGCCATACAATGGGAATCTGAAACTTACAACGGCAAAGTACTACATTCCGAGCGGACGATGTATTCAGGAGATTGACTATAAGCAGAAACGTGAACAGTCGGGCAGTCAGAAAGGTGCGGCTGCTGACAGTACGGTCTATCGGACGAAGAACGGCCGTCAGGTAATGAGTGGTAAGGGTATCAAGCCCGATGTGGAGGTTCAGCACGACACGTTACAGAATATTGTGTACTATCTTTCTAACGATGATGTGTTGATTAATTATGGTACCCGATATTGCCAGACTCATCCTGCACCCCAGTCTGTGGCTGATTTCAAACTTACGGATGCTGACTTTGCAGACTTTGTGAAGATGGTTATAGAGAGCGACTTCAAGTACGACCGCTTGAGCGAGAAACGTCTGCAGGACCTGAAGAAGGTGGCAGAATTTGAGGGTTATTACGATGAAGCAAAGGCAGAGTTCGATGCTCTCGAAGCCAAACTGACTCACA
>Ga0310690_10010313_pt1 | contig 11629 bp, 10 predicted proteins | sample AusTroGonzalo_MG_2_FD_207661 | JGI IMG/M metagenome (GOLD analysis project Ga0310690, IMG submission 207661) | Bovine rumen microbial communities from tropical cattle in Woodstock, Queensland, Australia - Gonzalo_04 (v2) (version 2) | ecosystem: Host-associated > Mammals > Digestive system >...
GTATTTCTGGATTCATTCTGGGACATATTTACAATGTTGTTTAACAAACTTGTTAATGCAAAAGTATGCATATTTCCGATATGTCCATCAAAAAAAGAGAAAAAATTTACTTATTGGTGATGTGCAGAACCAGATACTCGGAACGGGAACCGATGCGGATCTTGGGGCCCCAGATACCCAGGCCTGAACTTATGTAATAACGGGTGTTGCCACGGGTGTGGTGACCCCATGATTTCTCATACATGGCATCGGTAATCCATGATATGGGCCAGAACTGACCTCTGTGAGTGTGTCCGCTGAACTGGAAGTCTATGCCTGCGTTCTCTGCCTCCTCAAGATGATACGGCTGGTGGTCCAGCAGGATTGTGAATGCATCAGTATCCTTAACCAATGCAATCAATGGCTTGCGTCTGTGATTGGTCCGGTCATCACGGCCTATTATCTGTAAGCAGCCAAATTCTGCAACGCTGTCACGGAGCAAAGTTATTCCTGCATCACTCAGGAACTTGCGGGCACCATCTACATCACTGTAATACTCATGGTTGCCCAGGATGGTAAATATGGGGGCTTTGAGCCGCTTGAATTCATCGGCAAAACCGTATTCCAGGACGGTCCTTACGCTGCGATCCACAATATCACCGCCTATCAGAACCAGATCCGGATTCTCGGCGTTCATAAGGTCTATCCATCGGCCCAGCTCCGCCTTACGGTTATGATAACCTATATGCAGGTCGCTGGCCAGGACTATAGTCATGGGCTTGTCCAGCGGTTTATCTGTATGAATGGTCAGCTCCTCACGGTATTTGTGATGATAGTGTATGCATCCCGCAGTCATAAGAACAGTTATCAGCCCCACTACACTTGCTAACCCTATTACGCTGTCATGAAGGTATGTTTTGGGAAGGATCCTGCAGACCGATGCGATATCGGTCAAAAGGAATATGATAAGCAGATATACGAATGCAACCAGCCAAGGGTTACCCACATCATATAGGAATGTGGCAAACCTGACAGAGAAACGCTCCGTATAGAGGAATCCCGCCATCATGATGCCAAACCATAGCACAAACAGGCCCGTAACCGCAAGTTTCATGGGCCATCCAGCCGGAGTTAGCCGCCACAAGTGCCAGACCTCATAGGCAAGCCCGGCCACAATAATTGCAAAGAGTATCAGGAATGTTGTTTTCATACACCGCGAATATACAAAAATGTGGAAAAGGGGACTTTCCCCTTTTTCACATTTTCAACTGGTAATACACGCAGTCTGCGTCGCGGTAGAATTCACTGGCACCCCAGCGTTGCCAGTAACTGTGGGTCTTGAGGCTGTGCAGCACGGGTATGAAGATGAAATCGTAGTCGGCTTTCAGTTCCGGCATGATTTCCATCAGCATATCATAGTTGAGGCGTGTCCCGCGATAATCTTCACGTACTATGAATGAGAACACGGCCGTATAACGCTGACTGTTCAACTTGGCCAGAAGTTCCGGATAATCCTTCTGGATTTGAGCGGTCTCCTCTTCAATGCGGTAATCGCTCATATTTAGCAACCCTATCACATCACCTTTGCCATCAACCGCCTTTACACTAAGCGGCCAGTTGAAATGTAGGTCACGCACCCAACTTTCAACTTCATTACGGTCAAATCCGTACTGCCGGGTCATCCAGTCTACGGTTAGCGGGGCATCGGCCTCTGTCATCCTTTGCAGCGTATAAGACGATTTCAGGGTTACTACATTATATGTAAGCAGTATCTCCGGATGGTATGATAGTTTTGCCTTGCGCAGCCCCTCAAGCCCCATATCCTCTTCACGGTTCACATAGGTAAACTGCTCTGGCAGATGAGCGCAGAACTGCTGATTAATGACGCTGAAAGCACCTTCAATATCCCGGTCCGCTTTCTCCATACAAACGTCAAACGTGTCATTTGTCACGGCTGCTCCATACGTGAACGCCACCATCCGGCCATCCACATAGATGCTGCCGCCCAGCATACCCAGTTCATCCCAATGGGCAAAAATGGTCTCCATCACATCATGCTCAGCTTGGATTGTATCGCCCCATGACGGGTTCTCATGCTCCTTCTCATCCTGCCACAATTTTACTACCCTGCGACAGTCATCAAACATATCAGGTGTCAGGGGCCTATACTCATAACCCGGATACAGGTTGTTGAAACGGTTCACATGGTTTCGTTTTGCTTTGAGCTTGCCTCCTTGAAGCAACGCCAGATCAGAACGCTTATAAATGTAATCATATTGACTTCGTTCAGATTCTAAAATAATACTGATGCCCTCATGGCAGGCATTCTGCTGTAATTGGAGCGCGGCATCATCCTCAAGTCCCAGAAGTATTAGCTTATGACTGCAGTCCTCACATAGTGCCTGGAGGAGTTCACAAGGGGGCGTACCCTGCATGCAGAGCATGTATGCACGTTCACCATCCAGATTGAAACGCAGAACGACAGCATCCTTCAGCACGCAGACCTCGGTTCCAAACCACTTCTGCCAACCTACAAGATTGGCAAAAGTGAAGTTGCAGTTGCGGCGTCCGGCCTTCAGGCTAACAGCCTGCACAGCTTCACGGTCTGCTACGGTAAGCTTATGGAAATCAAGCTTCATTTCCATTTACCTGATTGTAAAGTTTTGCTATGATGTCATCAAGCATCCCGAACAGTGCCGGAACGGTATCAGGGGTTACGCTTTTGCAAATAACCGCACTGCCTACTTTCATAGGGACATCGGTCAGCAGATTCTGCAGATTCTGTCCTTTCTCGGTAAGCGTTACTATCACCTGGCGTGCATCAGTCAAGCCTTTGCTGCGGGTCAGGATGCCCTGCTGCTCCATTCTTTTAAGGAGCGGAGTAACGGTGTTTGTCTCCAGCATAAGACGTTTGGCTATGTCATTCACCGGCTGCGCATCCTTCTCCCACAAGACCATCAGTACCAGATACTGCGGATAGGTCAATCCTTGCTCCGACAGCAGCGGATGATAGGCCTGGGTAAGAAGGCGCGATGCGGTGTACAGCCTGAAACAGAGCTGGTTGTCCAGTTTGAACTGTTCTTTCATTTCAGGAATTCAATTATATCCTTTTCAATATCATTGGGAGTCATGGTCGGTGCGTAACGCTTTATCTGTGAGCCATCACGGTTTATCAGGAACTTGGTGAAGTTCCAGAGAATGTCACTCTCTTTCTCCACGCTCTTGCTTATGGTCTTGAGCATCTTTTGTGTTGCCTTAGCCTTGAGTCCTTTATACTCCTCTTTTGGAGCAACCTCTTTAAGGTATGTAAATACAGGGTCTTCATTCTGACCGTTCACATCTATCTTTTTCATAAGCGGGAATGTCACACCGTGATTTATGCGGCAGAACTCCTCTATCTCGGCATCACTGCCCGGCTCCTGGTGTGCAAACTGGTCACACGGAAAACCTATAATAACCAGTCCCTGGTCCTTATACTTCTGATAAAGAGCCTCCAGTCCGTCATACTGCGGAGTAAAACCACACTTTGAAGCTGTATTCACTATCATCAGAACCTTGCCCTCATACTGGGCCAAATCTGTCTCTACACCCTTGTTGCTGAGTGCCTTGAAATCAAAAATCCTTTTCATATCTGTATATTATTTGTTGTTTTATATCGTTTGCGATACAAATGTAATACATATATTTTATATCGCAAGCGATATTTTGAAAAATTTTAATCATAAAAAGAAAAATGCTACTTTTGAAATCATGAACTTATGAATTAAACTGACCAAATATGAAACATTGCATTATTCTGCTTACAGGCCTGTTGCTGGCCGGATGTGCAGGCAAAGTCAAGGGCCCGTGTGATATTTATGAAAAGTATGGCGTAAAATGCGTTGCAGCGCACAGCACCACACGAAAGCTATATTCTAAATATGATGGCCCACTCTATCAGGTGGTACGTGAATCAGATGGCAAGACGCTTGACATAGGCACCATTGAAGGCGGTTATGCAAATGCCTTGTTGCAGGATGCATTTCTGGAGGGAACCATAGGATATATCAGCATAATCTATGACCAGACAGGTCACGGAAATGACCTGATCCAGGCATCACCCGGCACGTTCAAGGGCCCGGCCAAGGGTGAGTTCAACACCCTACCCATCGCCGATATGGCTCCAGCCAACCTTAACGGGCACAAGGTTTACGGTGCATATTTCATGCCCGGAATGGGTCTGCGTAACAACAATGCCTCATATATGCCCATCAATGACGAACCTGAGGGCATCTATTACGTAGTGGATGGCACGCACTATGACAGCGGCTGCTGCTTTGACTACGGAAACTCATCAACCAATGGCAAGGCTGTGGGACGCGGCACAATGGAGACCACTTACTTTGGCACATCCACAAACTGGGGCAGCGGAAATGGTGACGGCCCCTGGATCATGGCCGATATGGAGTCCGGTCTCTTCTCAGGCTTCAACGCCAAGAAGAATGACGTCCCCAGCATAACCGATTGGCGATTCGTTACAGCATATGTGAACGGTGGCGGTCAAAACAAGTGGGATCTTCGCGGAGGTGACGCCACAAAGCCGGATGTGGTAACATTCTATGAAGGCGAGCGTCCTTCATCACCTGATCCTAATGACGTCTATTTCCCCATGAGCAAAAAGGGCGGCCTGCTACTGGCCAATGGCGGTGATAACGGTAACGGATCGGCGGGTACATTCTATGAGGGTGTAATAACAGCCGGCTATCCGTCATTAGATGCTGCCAAGGCTGTTCAGGCTAATATTGCTGCTGCAAAATATGCAGAGTCTTCACTCAAGGCCTCACGCCTGCTTACATTCCGCAAAGACCAGTCACAAGATCTGTTGGTTACATTCCGCAACAACACCGGTCATACCATTTCCGGCATGAATATCAGACTTGAGCTACCCGCATCCTGGTATTATTCTGTTGAATACATGGATGATACCGACAGTGTAAAGCCGGGCCAGACTGTCAATGCAAAATTCAGCGTAAAAGGAATTGGCGGTGACCAAGCCGATTATGCAAAGATTGTTGCCTATTGGAATGGCGGCGTCGAGTTCACATCCATGAGAATAAGGAGCGCAGCGACTGTAAGTATCAATGAGTTAAGTCTTGGTAATGAGCAATTTATAGAACTCTACAACTCATCAAGTGAGCCTGTTGACCTTTCCGGATGGGAAGTTGAGATAACCCGCAGCGGATGGGCTCCGGTACGTGCCGCACGTCTGCCCGCAGGTACTGTAATCAAGGCAAATGATTTCCTTGTGATGCGTCCCAATGCAGATGCTCTGGCGTTTGATGCAGCACCGCTTACCAATATTTTCATTCCAGTGTCAACGGATCCTAAGCATCTGTTCAAGGCTGGAAGCACAAATCTGCCCGTAACATCAGTTACAGGACTTGAGGTCGGTCAAAGAATCGGTATTGACCTGGGTGGCAAATATGAGGAAGTAACACTTACAAAAGTTGGTACCCCAGGCACTCAGACCACTCTTGTAGGTCCTGCCAAAGCTGGTGACAAGACTCTAAATCTGGAGGTAACGGCAAACCTTACTGAAGGCATGGAGATAACCGTAGGCACTGGTCAGAGGAAAGAAGTACGAAAGATCACCAAGGTTGTAAAGGTATCTCAGGCTCCTGCTCCAAGACGTTTCGGACAACAGTCGCAACCCCATGAGCCGGGTGTTGTTGAGATTGACAAGCCGCTCACGATTGACCAGATTGCTGGTATTGATGTCTGGGCATTCGGAACAGGCATAGAGTTCACTCCAGCGCTCAAGTATGACCATATGAGCGGTGATGCCATATCTGGTCCCGCAGCACCATTGGCACAGGACGGCAGTTACAGTTACACCTACTCCACCCGTGCAGGCGCAATTGCGCTGTATCACGGAAACGTATTGATTGATGCTGTCATATATGGTTCTAAGCAGAGCAACTCAAGTGCAAACGGCACAATTGCCCGTCCGGATCTGGCAGTACTTGAAGGAGAACAGACACAAGGTGGTTGTCTGGCCGAGGTTCCGCAGATGCGCATGCCTCGTGGCATGAATCAGGGCGCAACAACAGCCCCATCCTACTCATTGGTTCGCCTCCCTGACGGCAATGACAATGATGCCCTCTGTGAGATAGCCTACACCAGTACTCCCACTCCGGGTAAGTCAAATAAGCAATAACCAAATAGAAAAGCCGGCTGTTCAGCCGGCTTTTCTATTATATGTGAGGGGATTACTTGAAATCTACTTGTGCCCACGGAATCCACTTCTGGACCTCCTTATCGGCGAGGGTTTCGTCAACGAACTGGATGATGGTATTGGCATCCTCCTTGCCCAGCAGGAACTTGTCAATGAAAGCCTCTACCTCAGGGTACTGGCTCCTGGGGAGCTGACAATGTCCATGCTTGCCCTGAACTGAGAATCCCATGCGGTCCTCGATTCCGAACTTCTTCCATACTTCGCGGGCAGCTACGCATGATACGTAACCGGCCTCATCGGCCAACCACTCGTAATCGGTGTTACCCAGAACCAGGAGTGCACGCGGGCATACCAGAGCGCAAAGCTCGTGATGATCCATAGGCAGTTTTGATACGTTCTCCTCTTTCCAATCCCACATGGACTCCTTGAACCAATGAGGATCAGTGTTACCCAGATTCTCAACATTACCAAGAGTCTGTGATACACGCCATGCGGCAGCGCCACCGCCACCGGGTTCCTGAGCAATTGTAAGGGCTATACGCTCATCGAATGCGCCCGACCACAAAGCCATCTTGCCGGCGTATGAGCAACCGGTTACACCAATATGCTTCATATCGATCTTGCTGGCAGCACCAACTATCTCCAGACCGTCAATGATACGACTTACGCCCCAGGGCCACATTGCATATGCGCCGTTCTCAACGAGTTCGGGATAAATCTTGTTGATAGGCTCGCTACCACGTTTCTGCTGATGAGCCATAACCTGACCCATATTGAAGTTCATGGTAGCTATGTTACGGTCAGGACAGAAATTACGCGGCAGGCTGATGCCTGACATACCTATCATCAATGGGAACGGGCCGTCACCCTCGGGATATGTAATTCTTGAAGTAATGGTGAGTGAATCGCCATTACGGTAAACGACCACGGTAAGAGTATTATTCTCAAGAGTAGCCTTGATATCCTTCTTATCAACCATAGGCTTCTCACCAACCTCATAGTGATAGAGCTCGTGAATGATCTCGGCACGACGCTTCTCCCAGTCCTTGAACTTCTTTACCTGCTTCTTGCTGTTTGAGAACTCAAACGGGTTAGGTAATGTTTCAACACTCTTGGCATTTTCCACAGTCGGGAATGCGGGAGCGGGATACTTGGAGCCTGTAAACTCCTGATCATAAACCAAAGGAATGGACTTTTGAGCCATTGCAGGGACTACAGCAAAGGCTGCAGCGGCAATAAGCAATGATTTGATTGTCTTCATTATTGTAGTTTTAGGGTTAGTTTATTATTGGCGGTAAAAGTAGCCATATTTTTTTTATAAACAAAGAGTCTGATTACCAACCGCCGGGCCTGCCGCCACCGGGACCGAATCCTCCTCCAGGACCTGATCCGCCACCTGGGCCGAAACCTCCGCCACTGGTGTAGGACGATAATGTCACATCTGTTCCACCGCTTATTGAGCCATCTGTCATAATCAGGCCTTCAAGCAAGCTGGTGCCGCCTGATACTGTTATTCCTGATTTCAATACTGGCTGTGAAGAGCCTGATACTACCAGTGTATTGCCCCCACTGGCAGGTGTTTTGAACGCAATAACTTCATTTCCCACGGTCATGGAGTACCATGTGCTTTTGCTCCATGTTGCCGAATAGCAGCTCTGTGTAAGGCTGGCTCCAGACTCCAAACCGCCTATGGCGATTAACGTTCCGCCCTGGACATACAGTTTATAACCGCCCTCGGTGTTAGCATCAATTGCCACTTCAGGGGCAGTCGTGCCTATAGCATATACAAGGCCACCCTTTATATAGAAGTTGCCGTTGGCATCCAAACCATCATTACGAACCGCGTAGCCGCATAGCCTGCCGCCCTCTATCGTGAATGTTCCTGCTGAGTTGATGGCGTCATCGGCTGCAGAATAACTGTAGACATCTCCGCCTTTCATTAATATATTTCCTTTGGATTCTATGCCTTCATGGGCCGCGCAATTGACTGTTACTGAGCCATCCTGGAAAATGATATTGCCGTCAAACTTTATGCCCTTGGCCGATACGCTGTTGGACGAAGACTTTCCATAATTGGAACCGGTGGTCGTAACACGTACGGTACCTCCGTTGAAACACCCTGTAACGTCACCGCTTATACCCTTGCCGCCGGTGCCGTAGTTTACGATATCAAGCGTACCACCGTTTATCACGAACAGTTGGTCTGCCTTGATGCCGGCCGTTCCTTTATATTCGGCATCCTCATCATCATACTCAGCTGAGCCACTGATATTTATCCCTATAGCACCTCCTGTTATATATACTAGGGAATCCGATGTGATTCCCTTCTTCATATTGGCAGATACATTGACTCCGATTGATCCGCCTGATATGATGACCGCATCCTTTCCGCGTATTCCGTGTCCCGCGCTGGATATTACGTTTATCACAGGGGAATCCATAATATGAACATAATCATCGCTGGTGATTCCGGACTTTCCCTTTGCGGTTACATTCAGTGTTCCGTCACCGCTGAATATGAGCTGTCCCTCGCTGAACAAAGCCGCTTTTTCATCCTCGCTGGCCGAAGTAGATGTATATGATGAACCGTCTGACAGACTGTTTGTGCCTTTTACTACCACGTAACAGCTTTTCTTACCCTGGTTGTTTATTGCCGCACCATTAGGATTGGCCAGTTCCAGTCCGTTCAGGACAATAGCCTGCTTCTTGGAACTGTAGAGTTTTAATGATCCGTTCTGCGACGAACCGCTTAGTTCATAAATAACCTTCTCATTTGAGGTGTTGTTTACAGTCACGCTATTGCCTTCAACACTGACAATGCCATTGTCATCACCTTCCACCTGGGCGCCACCATCCGAAAATTTTATTCTGATGGTACGGTCAAAAATGGTGTCCCGTAAAATGTCATCTGTCCACCTGGATTCATCTATATTGGGAGCAACCGTAGTGGTATCCGTTTTGCTGCTTTCAGAGCTTGCCGGCTCAGAGTAATCAACAAGACTGGTCAAAGTGTCTGGCGTACAACCTGTACAATTCAGCAGCATTAATGCCAGCAGATAATATACCTTTTTCATATCAAATACGTTTTTTGTTTTTCTGTCGCTAAAGTATTACGCGTATGCATTCTTATAAAATAAATTCAACAAACGCCCCATTTTCTTCAACAAAACGGGTTTATAGGAAGTAAAAAAGAGTATCTTCGCGTCTATGGGAATCATTCAGAAAAGACATCTCATATACATACCATTCATCGTTGCGGCACTGGTTGTTATAGGTATCTACTGTTTTCAAGTAAGTAGTCCCAGAGATTCAATGCCTCCGCAGCCAGGCATGTTCCAAGGACCGCCACCGCCCCAACCTATGGATGGAATGGCTCCTCCATCAGACGGAATGAATCCGCCTCCCGATGGTATGCGTCCACCGATGGATGGGAACAGGCCTCCGATGAACGGAATGCGCCCAGATCAGATGCCTGACGGGCATCGGCCCATGCGACCCGAAACCATGAAACTGCTGATATCCCTGCTGATTATAGGCGTTTTGTGGGGCGTCATGTACTTTATCCGCAACCTCAAGACAGAAAAACAGAACAAAGACCTGAAGATGGAGAACAAGCGTCATCAGGACAGGATTGAAGAGTTGAGCCGAACCGCAGATAATGCACAGAAAGCCGATAATGATTTGATATTCAAGACTGATTACAAACAGGTTCGCATAAAGCCCGATGACATCCTGTACATAGAAGGCATGTCCGAATACCTCAAGATCAACTATACAGGTTCATCCACTCCGCTGATAGTTCACCTTAGCATGAAGCGCATTTTGGAACAACTGCCCGATGACCGTTTCATGCGTATCCACAAATCCTACATCGTAAACCTGAACCGTATAACAGGCAGCAGCCGCACCCAAGTCACAATAGAAAACGGTACGACCCTACCCATAGGCGAATCGTACCGCAAGTTATTCATTGACAAAAACGCACATTAGGGTCAGACCCCTTTGTGTGCTTATTTAAGTGCTGCAGCAACACCGGTAATCATATTCTTGTGCTGCTCATCCTCTTGTGTCAGGGTTGACGTGAGTTTGATCTCACCTGCCTTGTCCTTGGTTGAGAATGTACCGCTGTAGAGTATTATGCTCTCAAAATAGAGAGTAGCCTCCAGGCATATCTTGTATTCTCCGGCAGGTACATCCTTGCCCTGGGCATCCTTAAAGTCCCAGGTGTATGTCTGCTTTCCGCTTGCTGACGGTGTAGCGCCGGTAACTGCATCTATCTGCTCATCGGTCATCTCCTCGGCCTTGGCGTTCTTGACCCATGTGGGAACACATGTGGGACGGAACGTGTAGCCGCGACGACGCTGACCGTTCATACTTCCACGTCCTTTTGTAGTAAATGATGACACATACAGGGTACGTACAACTTCTCCTTTGGAGTTCTCAACCCAAACGGCCCACTGGTTGGAGCCTGCTCCGCCCTGTTTCTCATAGTTGAATGACATTTCAACCGATGAAGCCTTCTGGGCAGACAAAGGCAATGAGATCAAGGCTGCCGTAAGCATCAATGCAAATAATCTGGTTTTCATATTCTTTCTAAGATTAAGGTTTATATGAAGCGAATTTAAGTACATTCCGTCAAATAATCACTATATTTGCCCATACAAATCAAATTAACCTCATTACGATGAAAAAGATTTTTTCAATAGTGCTTATGACACTTGCCGTTGTGACAGCATCGGCTCAGACAAAGAAAGTATCTATTCTTGGAGACTCCTACTCCACATTCCAGGGTATAAATCCTGAGGGTTACAACCCCTTCTATCCCAATGACCGCAATGATGTAACCGAGGTTTCACAGACCTGGTGGGATCTCTATATCAAGGCCAAGGGCTATGAGTTGGAAAAGAATGACTCTTGGGGCGGCACAACCATCTGCGGTACCGGTTACGGCCGTATGGATGCATCACGCAACAACTTCATTTCACGTGTTGACAAGCTGGGTAATCCCGATATCATATTCGTATTCGGCGGTACCAACGATGCATGGGCACGTGCTCCTATAGGTGAATACCAGTATTCAGACTGGACCAAGGATGACTGCAAGAACTTCCGTCCTGCACTGGCCTGCCTGCTGGACATGCTCAAGAAGCAATATCCCAAGGCAGAGTTGTACTCAATCCTGAATTCCGAGCTCAATGAGGATGTAAACGAGTCAATGCGTGAGGTCTGCAAGCACTACGGTGTTCAGCTCATCGAACTCCACGACATCGAGAAGCAGAACGGCCATCCGTCAATCGCCGGAATGAAGGCCATCTGCGACCAGCTTCTCGAAGCTATCAAGTAAGCAACGCAACATAATAGGGTCAGACCCCTTTGTGTTCTTTGTCGAAAAGCACACAAAGGGGTCTGACCCTATTGTGTGCTTTATGCGTATGA
>Ga0310690_10010316_pt1 | contig 11627 bp, 9 predicted proteins | sample AusTroGonzalo_MG_2_FD_207661 | JGI IMG/M metagenome (GOLD analysis project Ga0310690, IMG submission 207661) | Bovine rumen microbial communities from tropical cattle in Woodstock, Queensland, Australia - Gonzalo_04 (v2) (version 2) | ecosystem: Host-associated > Mammals > Digestive system >...
TTGCGCAATATGCGGGCAGATTTCATACAGAATGAGGTTCCGGTCATAAAACGCAAGATGGAGCTGCTGCAACTCAAGGTCTCTGACCTGGGTCTCTGAAAAAATAGTATGGAAGGGTTGTATTATGCTATTTTGATTTCTTTTTGTAATTTCGTGAACAGTTATAATTACAACCACTATGGGAAGATCATATAAGGGCGGCGTCCGTTTGAACCGCAGGACAATGACGGATCTGGTAACAGACTGGTTCCGTGACAATCAGGAGAGTTCAATAAGCATCAAAAGACTGTATGATGAGTTGAAACTCAAGACTCATCCCATGCGTTCCATGTGTCTTGACATCGTGTTGGAACTGCTTGATGACGGTTTCCTAAAGGAGAAGGACGGTCAGTTCCAACTCATGCAGAAGAGCAAGTTCATTGAGGGCGTGCTTCAGCGTCGCGTCGGTGGCAAGAACTATCTTGTGCCCGATGACGGCGGTGAGTCCGTGTTCATTGCCGAACGCAACTCAGCCGGTGCGCTGAACGGTGACCGCGTTAAGGTGGTGCTGTTTGCCCGCCGTCCGCATGCCGGCCCGGAGGGTGAGGTTACCGAGATACTGAAACGTGCCAAGGATACCTTTGTAGGTACGCTTCAGGTCAAGGGCAAGTTTGCCTATCTGGTTACGCCCGATAAGTCTGACCGTGACATTTTCATCCCGCTCTCAAACCTTAAGAAGGGCCGTGACGGAGAAAAGGCTGTAGTTAAGGTTGTGGAGTGGCCCGATACTCCTGACCGCAATCCTGTAGGTAAGGTCGTTGACATTCTTGGTGCAGCCGGAGAGAACAATACGGAGATGCATGCCATACTGGCCGAGTACGGTCTTCCATACAGTTATCCTGAAAACGTGGAGCAGGCGGCCGAGGATATTCCATCGGACATTACTGATGCCGCCTTGGCCGGCCGTGAGGATTTCCGTAACGTGACCACTTTCACCATAGACCCCCGTGATGCCAAGGACTTTGATGACGCGCTCTCCATACGTCCCATCAAGAAGGGCCTTTGGGAGGTAGGCGTTCACATTGCTGATGTAAGTTATTACGTACAGGAGGGGAGCATCATTGACAAGGAGGCATTCAAGCGTGCCACATCGGTCTATCTGGTTGACCGTACCATCCCCATGCTGCCTGAGAAACTGTGCAACAACCTTTGCTCGCTGCGTCAGGATGAAGACAAACTCACCTACTCCGTTATACTTGAAATGACCGATGCCGGCGTAGTCAAACGCTCCCGCATTGCACGTACTGTGATCCGCAGCAACCGCCGTTTTGCGTATGAGGAGGTTCAGGCCATAATAGAACGAGAACAGCAGGGAGGCAAGGAGCCGCTCCCGGGCGATGAGTTCAAGCAGGAGATAATGACTCTTGACAGCCTGGCCAAGATACTGCGTCAAAAGCGTTTTGCTGACGGCGCACTCAGTTTTGACCGTGTGGAGGTACGCTTTGACATTGATGACAAGGGACATCCCGTAAGCGTTTTCTTTAAGGAATCAAAAGATGCCAACCAGTTGGTAGAGGAGTTCATGCTGCTTGCCAACCGTACTGTGGCTGAGTTCATAGGCGCAAAGAAAGGCAGTTCCACACCCAAGACATTCGTTTACCGTGTGCATGATGAGCCAGATCCCGAGCGCATGGAGAACCTGCAGAACTTTGTGGCCAAGTTCGGTTACAAGCTCAAGGCCACTGGTGATCCGGTCGATATGGCAAAATCCATGAACAAGATGCTTGCCGAGGTCAAGGGAAAGAAAGAGCAGGAACTGATAGAGACAATCTCAATCCGCTCCATGCAGAAAGCGTGCTATACTACTGAGAACATCGGTCACTATGGCCTTGCTTTCAAGTTCTATACACACTTTACATCGCCCATACGCCGCTATCCGGACCTTATGGTACATCGCCTGCTCACGCGCTACATAGGAGGAGGCCGCAGTGTGAGCCAGCCCAAATATGAGGAGTACTGCGAACACTGCTCAAACCGTGAGCAACTTGCGGAACAGGCCGAGCGTGCCAGCATCAAGTACAAGCAGGTGGAGTATATGGCTGACCGCATGAATCAGGTATTTGATGCCGTGATAAGCGGTGTGACCGAATGGGGAATATACGCTGAAATCATTGAAAACAAGTGTGAGGGCATGATTCCGATACGCTCACTTGGCGGTGATTACTTTGAGTTTGATGACAAGAACTACTGTCTGATAGGTCAGCGTACCCGCAAGCTCTACCGCCTTGGTGATCACGTAAAGATCAAGGTGGTCCGTTGTAACCTTGAAAAGAAACAGATGGACTATGAACTGGTTTCGGCCGAAGAGTAATCTTGTTGTCTAAAAAATTGATACATTTGCATAAAAATCAGACAAATGAAAATTAGAAGCAAGGCTCCCTTGCGGTTAGGTTTTGCGGGTGGTGGCAGTGACGTCTCACCCTACAGTGAACTGTATGGAGGGCTCATCCTGAATGCTACCATTAACCTGTACGCTTACTGTACCATTGAGGAGACCAATGATGATGCGGTAACCGTTACGGCTACTGACATGGGTGTTTCAGTCACTTATCCGTTAGACAAGGAACTGCCTGTTGACGGAACTCTTGATTTGCATAAAGGTGTATTCAACAGGGTTGTTAAAGACTTTGGGGTAACTCCAAAGGCTTGCCGTATAACTACATATTCCGATGCTCCCGCCGGCAGTGGACTGGGATCATCATCAACAATGGTGGTTTGTATCCTCAAGGCTTTTGTTGAGTGGTATAACCTGCCTATGGGTGATTATGAGATTGCCCGTCTGGCATATCAGATAGAGCGTGTTGACTTAGGGTTGAGCGGAGGCAAGCAGGATCAGTATGCGGCTGCTTTCGGCGGTTTCAATTTCATGGAGTTCCTTCCTGACGGAAATGTTATAGTCAACCCTTTGCGTGTTAAACGCTGGATAGTTGATGAGCTTGAATCATCAATCGTTCTCTATTATACCGGTGCTTCAAGGTCATCGGCCGCCATAATAGAGGAGCAGAAAAAGAATACCAGCAGCGGTAAGAGTGATGCCGTCGAGGCCATGCACCGTATAAAGCAGAGCGCAATAGATATGAAGCGAGTCCTGCTTGAAGGTAATATGGAAGGGTTCTCAAGAATCCTGGGCAAAGCTTGGGAGGATAAGAAGAAGATGGCATCGGCTATAACCAACCCGATGATTCAGGAGGCTTTTGATGTGGCTTTTGCTGCCGGTGCCACTGCCGGTAAGGTGAGCGGAGCAGGTGGCGGGGGTTTCATCATCTTTATGACAGACCCTGCAAAGCGTCGTCTGGTTATCAATGCCCTTAATGAGATGCCCGGTCAGGTTGTGGGCTTCCAGTTCAGCGAGGGTGGTACGCACGGTTGGAAAATATATGATTGAGTATGAAAAGCATTAAAGAGGAGATAGCACAGTCAATAGCCACCAAGCAGGCTATTCTTGATAATGAAGAGCTTCTGGCCAAGATAGCTCAGGCTGCTGAGATAATGACCGATGCATACCGCAACGGTCACAGTGCCCTGCTGGCCGGTAACGGTGGCTCTGCTGCCGATGCCCAGCATCTGGCAGGAGAACTGGTCAATCAGTTCTATTTTGCCCGTCCCGGCATCCCTGCCCATTCTCTCAGCACAGATACATCGGTGATGACAGCCATCGGTAATGACATAGGCTATAAGTATCTGTTCTCAAGACAGATTGAGGCTCAGGGTTCTAAAGGTGATGTCTTTATAGGCATCTCCACATCAGGAAACTCTGAGAATATCGTTGAGGCACTCAAGGTTTGCCGTGAGAAGGGTATCACCTCAATAGGTCTTACCGGCAGCAAACCTTGCCAGATGGATGCCCTTGCCGATATCTGCATCAAGGTTCCTTCTGACTGCACTCCACGTATACAGGAGTCACATATCCTGATAGGCCATATCATCTGCGCCATAGTTGAGGAGAATCTTTTCGGAAAAAAGTGATGTTTGATGCGGTCATTCTTGCCGGTGGATTGGGCACGCGCCTGCGCAGTGTGGTGAGCGATGTCCCCAAGTGTATGGCTCCCGTCGGGGGCCGTCCTTTCCTTGAGTGGCTGCTTGCATGGATTGAGCCGTTCAATCCCGGTAAGATAGTGCTCTCATTAGGCTATCTGTCAGAAACGGTTACTGATTGGGTACAGCACACCCTTAAGGATTATCCCATTCCCATTGAATGGGTCATAGAGGAAACTCCGCTTGGTACCGGTGGCGGCATTAAACTGGCTCTTTCTAAGGTAACTGCCCCGGAATGTGTCATTCTTAACGGTGATACGTTCTTTGATGTTGACCTTAACGCCTTGTGTCAGCAGCGCGAGCACAGTATGACCCCTCTTGCCGTTGCGCTCAAGCCTATGGAACGTTTTGAACGTTACGGTTCTGTCACTGTTGATGCCGAGAACCGTATCAGTTCATTCAATGAGAAGCGTTTCTGTGAGAAAGGTCTTATAAACGGGGGCGTTTACTGTATAGACTGCGGTTCCGGTCTGCTTGACGGTAAACCTGATAAGTTTTCGTTTGAAAAGGATGTCCTTGAGCCGGAATCAGCTAAAGGAAGATTGTGCGGATTCATTTCAGACAGCAGTTTCATTGACATAGGTATTCCTGAGGATTACGCCCTGTCACAGACTTTCCTCCCTGCAAACATAAGGTTATGATAATCCCTGACTCCCTACTCCATAATTGTGATACCCTGTTCCTTGACCGTGACGGGGTCGTCAATGTATGGCTTCCGGGAGATTATGTCAAGAACTGGCAGGAGTTCCGTTTCAATCCGGGATTTCTCGATTTCATCGGCAGATATTCATCATCATTCAAACATATCCTGATTGTTACTAACCAGCGTGGAGTAGGTAAAGGAGTGATGACAATGGAACAGCTTGAGGATATCCATTCACGTATGCTTAAGGCAATTGCCGATGCTGGTGGCAGGATAGACCGAATCTACCTGTGCACGTCAGTAGATGACAGTGACCCTATGCGCAAACCCAATACGGGAATGGCTCAACAGGCCATGAAAGATTATCCGGATATAAGCATGGAGCGCTCCGTTATGATAGGCGACCAGCCTTCTGACCGCCTCTTTGCCGATAACTGCGGGATGAATTTCCTGCTCTGGGAGTAACTTATTCAGCAGCTTTTCTTACAGACCTTGTCATATTTGACCAGGCATATTGTTTCTTCTCGGAGAGAATCCCCTCTGTGAACTGGTCCTGACGGTTGTTCTCAAAGAAATCCACCAAGGCATCGGCTATTTGGGCTGAATCAGGTTCAACGACATATCCCACCTTGCCGTTTGGGACAATCTCAGCCAGACCGCCAACATTCGTTACCAGCATAGGTTTCTCAAAGTGATAGGCAATTTGCGTTACGCCACTCTGTGTGGCTGATTTGTAGGGCTGAACAATGATATCGGCAGCACCAAAGCAGTAACGGACCTCACTGTCAGGAACAAAGTCACTCTTCCATACAATCATACCCTCCAAGCCAAGCTCCTTCTCCATCTCAAAGTATTTCTCTGATCCGCTGTAGAACTCACCGGCTACTATCAACTTGACATTCATCTTGCGGAAACGGCTGTCAGCGTATGCCTTGAGCAGAAGGTCCAGTCCCTTATAGTCACGGATCAGTCCGAAAAACAGCATGTAACGCTGGTCGGGGTCAAGTCCAAGGAACTTTAAAGCCTCTTCACGTGATGCCTTAGCCCCGAAATTGTCATATAACGGGTGTCTGCAGAACACCCTGGGCTTTACTGTATCAAACTGGTTCAGGTCTTCAAGAACAGAATCTGACATAGCCACAAAACCGTCAACTGAACGGGTAAAATAGCGTCCGAACAGACGGTCTCCCGGACGGTGCTCATGCGGTATGATATTGTCCAGGATTGAAACCACTTTAGTATTGTCGCCACGTTTTACTATGCGTGCCACGCGCCCCAGGCAGGGGGCCATGAAGGGCAGCCAGAATTTTATGACAAGAATATCGGGTTTCAGGGCCTTGATTGCCCTTCCGGTCTTTCCCCAACTGAAAGGGTTCACGGAATTGAGACTGCGTACGATCTTAAGGTCAGAGGGTGCAGGCTCAGTGGAGTATTGGGTTTTACCTGGGAACAGGAAAGAGGGATACTGGAGTGTGAATGTATATATCGTCACTTCATCACCCTCAGTGATGAATTCGTGTGCCAGACGTTCGTTATAGACTGTCAGTCCACCGCGATAGGGCCACGCTGTTCCTAGTATTACTATCTTCATTGTCTTTAACTTCATTTATTGGTGCAAACGTAACAAAAAAAGAAACAAAAATAGTACTTTCGCAACTCAGAAGCGTATTTTTTATGGATAAGAAAAAGTATTTCAGATATCTGCCGTATCTGGTTGCATTGGTGATCTTTGCTGTTTTAGCCTGTATTTATTGTGCTCCTGTTTTTGAGGGTAAGGAAATATATGCCGGTGATAACATCCATTTCAAGGAGGCTGTACATGAATCAGTCAAGTATCATGAGGACACCGGAAACTACACATGGTGGACAGGTTCCATGTTTTCAGGTATGCCGAGTTATCAGATTGGTGGCGGTCATTACAAATCCAGTACGTTATTGAAACCATTGTACAAGGTGCTGCATCCTTCACATAACACAAGGCTGCCTCTTGTACTCATGCTCTATTTCTGCTGTTTCTTTATACTGCTGCGTTCTGTGGGAATTGACAAGTGGCTTGCCATTGTGGGTGCTTTGGCTACCGGTTTTTCCTCATATTTCTATATAATTGAGCCGGCAGGACACCATACCAAGGCTTGGTCTATAGCACTTATGGCTGTCGTGATTGCCGGATTCATATTCATTTTCCGTCAAAAGAGATATGGTTTGGGAGCAGCGCTCACAATGATCTTTACCTCAATGGGATTCTCACCGCATCCGCAGATGGCATATTATGTCTTTATGTTCATCGGTGTGCTGTTCATTGCGGAGTTGTACATGCATATCAAGGAGAAACGGTATAAAGACCTGGTTTTAGGCTCAGCCATTTTTGGATTATCCGTAATAGCGGGTTTGGGCACAGGATGCTCCAACATATTTGCCAATAGCGAGTATGTAAAAGAGACAATGCGAGGCGGCCATTCAGACCTTGTTTCAGATAATGAGACCGATACCCCCAAGGGACTCAGCCTGGATTATGCCACAGCCTGGAGTTATGGAATTGACGAGTCTCTCACGTTCCTCATTCCCGGTTATATGGGAAATGCCTCTGGCTATAATGTAGGCACGGATTCCGAACTGTATCGTGAACTTACCAGACAGGGTGTTTCAAAGTCCGATGCCAAGGGTTTCTGTGAGACTGCTCCTACATATTGGGGAGAGCAACCGTTCACAGCCGGTCCGGTATATGCCGGTGCAATCGTCTGTTTCCTGTTCGTTTTGGGCCTTATGCTTGTAAAAGGTCCGTTCAAATGGGCAATTTTAGCCGGAACGGCCTTATCATTCGCGCTAGCCTGGGGAAAGAACCTGATGTGGTTCACTGAGTTGTTCTATAACTGGTTCCCCATGTACAACAAGTTCCGCTCAGTCTCTTCAATACTGATAGTCGCTGAAATGTCAGTGCCTCTGCTCGGCTTTATGGCAATACGTCAGATAATGGAGGGTGGAATTGAGCGTAAGCAGTTGAATAAAAGTATCTACGTTGCAGCCGGTGTGACAGGCGGCATCTGCCTGTTCTTTGCATTGTTTGGCGGTTCAATGTTGTCATTCCAGTCTTCAAACGATGCCGCTCTCCAGGCCCAGTTGCCTGATTGGGTGTTCTCTGCAATCGTGGCCGAGCGTGCTTCAATACTCCGCAGTGACTCTTTCCGCTCCCTGATATTCATTATCCTGGCAGCAGGAACGGTGTGGCTGTATGCCAATGAGAAACTCAAGAAGGTTTGGATGATAGCGCTTCTTGGCGTGATGGTTGTTGCCGATATGTGGCCTATTGACAAGCGTTTCTTTAATGACGGTGATTTCAGACCGCAAAAACAGATTAGCGGAACATTTACTGCACTGCCCTATGAAAAGGCTTTGATGGCAGACACTGATCCGCATTTCAGAGTGCTTAATCTGACTTCAAACACGTTCAATGATTCACGTACATCATACTATCTCAAGTCTATCGGTGGTTACAGTGCTGTCAAACTGCGCCGTTATCAGGATATAATTGACGTATATCTGTCAAAGGTTGACCTTGAGGTTATAAGTATGCTCAACGGTAAATACATTATCACTAAGGGTGAAGACGGCCGTGAAACTCCCATGCGTAACCCTGGTGCTCTCGGCAATGCCTGGTATGTTCCCTCACTTACTCTTGCCGCCACGCCTCAGGAGGAGTGTGCCGCGCTTGGCAATGTAGATCTTGCCACGACAATAATAGTAGGTGAAGACTACAAGCAGTATGTGGCCGATTTCAAACCGGCAGCAAGCGGTAGCAGCATTGAACTTACCAGTTATGCTCCCGATGTTCTCACATACAAATCCTCTTCACCTCAAGACGGAACAGTAGTATTCTCAGAGATATTCTATCCGTACGGTTGGAAGGCATACATTGACGGCAAGCCTGCCGATATATTCCGTGCCAATTATCTGTTGCGCGCCATGAACATTCCGGCCGGTCAGCATGAGATACGCATGGAGTTCCGCCCCGACAGTGTTGCCAAGGGTGACATGATTGCAATAACTTGTACTTTGATTATGTATGCTATCGTTCTGGGGTTGATAGCAGGAACTCTAATAAGGAGAGGTCGTCAGCGTAAGTCAGCTTGATATTCTTTTCGCTTCCGCGTACAATGCCTACCTTTTCATCGGGCAGATAGCGCAATACTGTGCCGCAGTCATCGGTAGCGGTAAACTGTGCATCTTTCAGTGCAATTTGGTATGCACGGGCTATTGTTTTCTGGCGGAATCCCTGCGGTGTCTGCATGCGCCACAAAAGGCTGCGGTCCTGGATTGAGGTCATATATGTGCCCTCCTTATTGCACTGAACTATGGTATCCACGGCAGGAATAGCCACATCAACGGCGTTATATGTCTCCATGGCTTTTAGAGCATCGGTAATTATGCGCTCCGATACCAAAGGGCGGGCTGCGTCATGAAAAAGCATGACGGTGTCAGGCTTGTCCGCAAAGTAGCGTACGGCAGCCAGACTTGAATCAAAACGCTCCTTTCCACCGGGCAATACGGCTGAAACCTTGGTCCAGTGATTAGCCTTTACAATATCCTGTACTCTCTCTATGAATTCCGTTGCAGTAACAATGACCACCTGGTCAATGCCCGGGTGGTTGTAGAATGTCTGTACGGAGTGTTCCAAAACAGTCTTTCCACCCAGAAGCAGGAACTGCTTGGGGGTGGAAAGGCCGGTTCTTGAACCGGAGCCTGCTGCCAGTATTACAGCTACGGTCTCCATATCTTATTGTTTCAGCAAACTTCGCTACCTGGTTTTACGGGGCGCTGTACTGTAGTTACAGCCAGTGTTCCGTCTGCATCAAGGGCGCTCAGTATCATACCCTGACTCTCACGGCCCAGAATCTTACGCGGGGCAAGGTTGGCAATGAAGCATACCTGCTTGCCTACCAGATCTTCGGGGTTGTAGTAGTTGGCAATACCTGAAAGGATGGTACGGCCTCCCAGACCGTCATCAATCTTGAACTGCAACAGTTTGTCAGACTTGGGCACCTTGATGCACTCAAGTACAGTACCTACGCGGATGTCCAGTTTCTCAAACTCGGGGAACTGGATGTTCTCCTTTATGGGTTTGGCAGGCTGTGCGGCTGCGGCAGCCTTCTCGTTCTCCTCTTTGCGCTTGAGCAATTTCTGTATCTGAGCCTCAATCACGTCATCCTCAATCTTCTCAAACAGAAGCTCCGGCTTGTTCAGCTTATGGCCGGCGGGCAGCAGGTCAATGGCACCCAAGCGGTCCCACTGGGCACCCTCAAGAGCAATCATACCACGCAGTTTCTCACTTGAGAATGGCAGGAACGGCTCAAAAGCTATTGCCAGGTTGGCAACCAGCTGGAGTGATATGTTAAGGATGGTCTCAACACGCTTCATATCGGTCTTGGCCAGTTTCCAGGGTTCTGTATCGGCCAGGTACTTGTTTCCTATGCGGGCCAGGTTCATAGCCTCCTTCTGGGCCTCACGGAACTTGAAGTTGTCAAGCAGTGACTCAAGCTGCTGCTTTACATCGGCAAACTCCTTAAGGGTCTCGCGGTCATAGTCAGTCAGCTCACCGCATTCAGGAACCACGCCGTCAAAGTATTTCTGTGTGAGAACAAGTGCACGGTTTACAAAGTTTCCGTAGATGGCCACCAGCTCGTTGTTGTTACGGGCCTGGAAATCCTTCCATGTAAAGTTGTTGTCCTTGGTCTCAGGAGCATTTGCGGTAAGCACGTAACGCATTACATCGGCCTTACCGGGGAAATCCTCCAGATACTCATGTACCCATACGGCCCAGTTGCGTGAGGTTGAGATCTTGTCATCCTCAAGGTTCAGGAACTCGTTACTCGGTACGTTGTCGGGCAGGATGAATGAACCCTCGGCCTTAAGCATTGAGGGGAATACAATGCAGTGGAACACTATGTTATCCTTACCGATAAAGTGAATCAGACGGGTTTCAGGGTCTTTCCACCATGTCTCCCAGCTGCCGCGCTCGGGATGAGCGTCGCAGAACTCCTTGGTGTTGCTTATGTAACCTATGGGAGCGTCAAACCATACGTAGAGCACTTTACCCTCGGCACCCTCTACCGGTACGGGAATACCCCAATCCAGGTCACGGCTCACGGCACGGGGCTGCAGGCCCATATCGAGCCAACTCTTGCACTGACCGTATACGTTGGGACGCCACTCCTTGTGCTCCTGCAGAATCCACTGCTCAAGCCATTCCTGATACTGCTCCAAGGGCAGATACCAGTGTGTGGTCTCCTTCATCACGGGCTTGCTGCCGCTAACGGTGCTTACCGGGTTTATAAGCTCGGTAGGTGAAAGTGATGTACCGCACTTCTCGCACTGGTCGCCGTATGCATGGTCGTAGTGGCAGTGGGGGCACTCGCCGGTAATGTAACGGTCGGCCAGGAACATCTTGGCCTGCTCGTCATAGTACTGCTCGCTGGTCTTCTGGATGAACTTGCCGGTATCGTACAGTTTACGGAAAAAGTCCGATGCAACCTTATGGTGTACAGGGGAACTGGTACGGCCGTAGATATCATATGAGATACCCATACCCTTGAAGGTATCCTTCATCTGATAGTGGTAGCGGTCAATGATCTCCTTTGGGGTTACGCCTTCTTTCTTGGCGCGGATGGTGATGGGCACTCCGTGCTCGTCACTGCCTCCAATGAACATCACGTCCACCTTCTTGAGACGTTGGTAACGGACATAAATATCGGCCGGAACGTATGCGCCTGCCAGATGGCCTATGTGCAGCGGGCCGTTGGCATAAGGCAGGGCCGATGTAACCAGAATCCTCTTGTAATCTTTCATATAATCAGTGTATTTTCTTACAAGGTGCAAAGATAGTGCAAGCCGAGAGGAGAAAAAAGAAACTTGTTTA
>Ga0310690_10010318_pt1 | contig 11626 bp, 8 predicted proteins | sample AusTroGonzalo_MG_2_FD_207661 | JGI IMG/M metagenome (GOLD analysis project Ga0310690, IMG submission 207661) | Bovine rumen microbial communities from tropical cattle in Woodstock, Queensland, Australia - Gonzalo_04 (v2) (version 2) | ecosystem: Host-associated > Mammals > Digestive system >...
CTGCCCAAAATCTGCAGAACCACGTCAAAATCCTGGTCAAAAGCATCCTGCTTGATCTGTTCGATGTCACCGGAGCGGTAACTGAACTCATAATGGTCGTTATCCTCGAAATTATTGATGAAAATCTCGCTCTCATCGACCACCAAAATGCGGGAAAACTGCCGTTGCTCGCTAAGCGACACCAACATAAGGGGCAGCATAATCATGGCCACCAGCAGAATCGGCATCAAAATGGTGACAATGATGAATGACTTCTTCTGGATGCGCGTCAAATACTCGCGCGAAATAATCAATAGGGTCTTATTCTTCATGGCTTTGTTGTTGGTTGGCTTTCTCCACCTGCTCGATGAAAATCTCGTTCATGGTGGGCATTATTTCGTTAAATGAATGAATATCACTGTATTGCAAAAACAGTTGCAACATATCATCGGTGTTCCGGGTTTCGGGAATTTTGATCTCGAAACGGGTGTAATAGCGGTTGTTCAGCTGCGAGCAAATCTCGAATTGCTGATTCTGAAGTTGCTCTGTCAACACATCGTCGAAACGGGAGACCTCCACCGCCATGATGTTCTTCTTGAAGCGGTTTTTCACCTCGAAGATGTCGCCATCCAAGATTTTGCGCGAGCGGTTGATGAGGGCGATGTGATCGCAGATCTCCTCCACCGATGCCATGTTGTGGGTGGAAAGCACTATGGTAGTGCCTCCCTTCTTCAGCTGGGCGATCTCGTCCTTCAGCAAGTTGGTGTTGATGGGGTCGAAGCCGCTGAACGGTTCGTCGAGAATCAGGAACGAAGGTTTGTGGAGGATGGTGATGATGAACTGCAGTTTCTGCTGCATACCCTTGGAGAGCTGTTCCACAGGCTTGTTCCACCACTCCATAATGCCGAACTGCTCGAACTTCGCACGCAGCCGCTTGTAGGCCTCCTGCTTGTCAAGCCCCTTCAGCTGAGCGAGATAGATAGCCTGCTCGCCCACCTTCATCTTCTTGTAAAGACCGCGCTCTTCGGGCAGATACCCCATGTCGTAGGTATCTTCAGCCACCAAGGGATGGTCTTTGAAGAAAATTTGGCCTTCATCAGGGAAGGAGATGCGCATCAAAATGCGAATCAGGGTTGTCTTACCGGCGCCGTTGGGTCCTAGCAATCCGAAAACACAGCCTTGAGGCACGGACAAGGTCACGTCGTCAAGCGCGACAAAGCCCGAAAACTTTTTGGTAACATGCTGTACGTCAATTATATTCATTGTGCTGAGCTATTTTTTTTCTTTTTCTTCTTTTTCTTCTTCTTACCACCGGACTGCGGAGCCACATAGAAGTTGGCGTTGGCATTGGCAATGTTCAGTAACTCCTTGGTATTGGTAAAGTTGAAGTTTTCGGGAAGATCGATTTTGCCGTCTGAAAGTTCTGAAAGCTGATGGCGGATCAGCATATCGTTCACCGAATTACGGTTATAGGTCAAATACATCATTTTCAAATGGTTAGCCAACGATGGCGCGAACTGTTTGCGCACCTCTTCAGGATATTCGGAGACTTTGTGGATGAGATTTTGCATATTCACGCCATAAGTGCGGAACTTCACCTTGTTCTTGTTGTTATATGAAGGTTTCACAAAATCATGCTTGGAGGTGTCGGGCTCCGGCTTTGGGAAGGGAGAATCCACATCCAGCTGATAATCAGACATGATGAAGAGGTGATCCCACAGTTTGTTCCAGAAATCGTCATTGTTGCGACCAGTATCCTCGCTGTTTTCCTTGGAATTGACCACATCGCTCATGATGCGGACGATAGCATAGGCCGTGCGCGTGCGCTCTTCCCGATCCTCAATCTTCACACAGTCTTCAACCAACTTCTGGATATTCCTTCCGTACTCTCTGATAATAAGTTTGTTACGTTTAGTATTATATTCTACCATGTTATAATAGTGCGTTTTCGATTTAAAGTGCAAAGATACATTTTTTTCGGGTTAAGAGATCAACGAGGTCGATTTTAGACTACGGTTTCTATTTTTTTCATCATGCAGTATTAAAAAAATACCTACCTTTGCCGCGTCAATATAAATTTTTCGCTTATGAAAAAAGAATTACTACTTCTCTGCTTGGCATTCCCGTTTGTAATGCTTCAAGCGCAAACCGTCCTCTTTTCTGACAATTTCGACAGTTACACCGCTGGACAACAACTGTGTACGCAGAACAACACCGATTGGGTCACGTGGACCAACATTCCCGGCTCCACCGAGGACGCCTACATCACCACCGAGCAAGCCGCAAGTGGCAGCAATTCCCTCAAAATTGAAGGAAGCAGCGACCTCATTTACCGTTTCGACAACCAAACCACCGGTGTCTATGAGATAGACTTCAACTACTATATCGCCTCTGTCGGCAGCGGCGCATACTTCAACATTCAACACTACACCCAACCCGGTGTGCAGTGGGCATTCGAATGCGCATTTTCCACCTACGGGGTAGCCTATTTGCGCCAAAACGAGAACCTCGTCACCTTCTCTTTCCCTAATGATACTTGGTTTCCGATTAAGGTCGTCATCGACCTTGACAATGACTCATTAGCCATCTTTATCAACGGAGAGAGCCTCGAAACAGCACCGTTTTCCTATACCGCTGACGGCAACAACGGCGTCTGCCAGCTCGGTTCACTCAACTTCTTCGCTGGTTCGGCAAATCCTAACACCTCCGGCACCTACTATGTTGACGATTTCGTCGTCACCCAACTCCCGACATCAGGAATCGAAGTGCTCAACGACAACATAATCAGCATCTATCCGAACCCTGCCACCGACTTGCTTAACATCAGCTCCGACAACGAGATTCTGAATGCCGAAATCATCAACATTGACGGTCAATTGGTCAAATCCGTCTCCAATCATTTCAACAGCATCGGCATCAGCGAGTTGAGCAACGGCTTCTATTTCGTGAATGTTTACACTGAAACTGGAAAAAAGACGTATAAGTTCATCAAGAAATAGGCATTTTTCAATTTCCAAACACAAACGAGGGTGTATCAAAGTGATATACCCTCGTTTTTTTTCTGAATTGCTTACTTGGGAAGGCTGTCCCAAAAAATCAAAAATGCACCGCTCCAAAGTTACTTTCCTTCCCTCTTCAAGATAATCAACACGGTGTAAATCAGGATTTTGATATCCATAAGGATGGACATGTTTTCGATGTAAAGGATGTCCCAGCGGAGGCGTTCGAGCATCTCGTCCACGTTCTCCGCATAGCCGAAACGCACCTGACCCCATGAGGTGATGCCAGGTTTCACACCCAGCAGAAGCTGGTAATAGGGTGCGCGCTCCATGATCTGGTCGATGTAATACTGTCGTTCCGGACGCGGTCCCACTAACGACATCTCGCCCTTCAACACGTTGAAGAACTGCGGGGTCTCGTCCAATCGGTACTGCCGCATGAATTTCCCGAACGGGGTGATGCGGGGGTCGTCGTCGGAGGAGAGCATCGGCCGGTCGGTCTCCGCATTCTCACACATAGAACGGAACTTGATGATATTGAACGGCTTACCCAAAAAGCCGATTCTCTCTTGACGGTAAAACACCGGTCCCGGAGAGGAACGTTTCACACCAATGGCCAGACAGATATAAACCGGCGAAAGCAGGATGATGGCCAGCAAAGAGAATACGATGTCGCAACCGCGTTTTAGATAGCGCTGCCAGGCGGGCAAATACTCGGGCGTGATAGAGATGAGAGGCTCGTCGAGCACCGAAGAGGTTTTGACAGAGCCCATCAACACATCGTGCTCTTGCGGCACGAGACTCACCGTCAGGTTGTGGTTGCGGCGCACCAACGCCAGCACCTGGTGGATGTATTTCCGCTGACCGTTGTGCAAAGCCACCACAATCTCTTCAACATGATGGTTCTCAACCACTTGACTAATATCCGAAATATTTCCCACACAGGGAAGTTTGCCCTCCATATGGTCGGGCTTATGGTCGTCCACCCGAATATAGCCGATGAAAATATGTCCGGAACGGGGATTTTGCTTCAGAACGGTTTCGTAGGCTTTCACCGCCATCTCATCGTTACCGATCAGCAAGGTGTTAAAACCTATCTTTCCGCTGTGAATCAAATTGTTGACATGCGTAGTGATGGTCAATCTTGGAATGTAAGTCAGGATAAACTGCCAGAAAAAGAGGAAAAGCAGGTACTTGACGTAGTCGTTCGGCGAGGTGACGATGTCATCCAAAATGAAGATGAAAAAGAAGACCAAACAGCCGAAAAGGGTCACGCCGATGGTCGTCACCAGCTCATCCAAGCGGGATTTTCTGAAAATTTTGTTGTAATAGCCGAAAAAGGCATGGAAAAAGAGCCAATATACCGGATAGAGGAGCAACCCCATCCAGAATTTGGTATTCGTATGCACGGAATCGATGATGGCAGACCAGTCGGCCGCCTCGCCCACGTGTTTGCGATACGCATAGAGCCCCACCCACGTAATGAGGGCGGCCAACACATCGAAAATCAAGTAAATGCAGGTTAACTTGGTTTTGTTCATGAGCAATTACGCAGTACGAATGAAAATAACTTTAATGTCGTCGATATCCACTCGGCTCACTGTGCCCTCTTCGCCGGCACCGCTCAGAATGAGATTCAATTCCGTGGCGTTTCCAGAACCGCTGTGGTAGCTGTTAATGGTGTTGGTCAGATCGAAATGGATCGTTTTCCACTCATCAGGAGATTTGTAAATACCACCGATGGGATATGCGTTATAGGGGTTGTAAGCGGTTTTCATCTTGATGGCGACACTCACGTTGGCCTCCGTTCTGTAGCGGATTTCGAGCATGGTGCGGTAGCTGCCCACCGGCGCAACGAACGAAGAAGAGGTGACGTCGAAACTCTGTCCGTTTATGTCATTGAGGATGACTTCCCCGACGTTTTTGCCATCGAAAACGGTAGGAACCAGATTCTGGCTATTCGATGAGGAGGCTGACGGCGTGAAGGAGGTACTGTTGGAGAATGTCTCGAAATAGGGGAACTTGGCATATTCGCTGTATTGGTATTTCGGCTTGTTTTCCGACACCTCGTAGGTGGTTCCCTTCTTCAGAATCACCTTCTGCCTGCAAATGTTGATGAATGGATAACCCGAAATGGTATTGGTCATACCTGACATCGGGAAGGCAGGAATCAGCACCAAAGTGCTCGTATCGTTGCTGTTCACATCCAACACCGGCACATTGCAAGGAAGCTCCCAGCAGCCCAAGTTCTTGTTGTTTACATACACGTTGACATGCGTGAACTTGTGGCGCGTAAGGGCCAGCAACTGCTCTTGATCGAAGTTCTGGTCGTGGGTTTCATTGAAATTGCTGACATCGATGCAGTTATCGAAATCCTCGGGCACCACATGAATATATACGGGGGTCAAATCCGGTTCTTTGCAGGAATTAACCAGAAGAATAATTGCTATCGTGCTTAAAATCAAGTAAATATATCTCTTCATACACAAAATTTTCGCTTTCATAACGAGAAAAAGCAGAAATTATTGCAGGATTGAAAAAAAAATCAGATTTTTGCCGCCATGAAAAATTCGACGTCAAGAACAGGTTTGGGATACATCGCGATACTCTTCGCCATGTGCTTTTGGGGATTCAGTTTTGTTTGGATCAAACAGCTGCTGAACAACAACTTCCCAGTATTTACTATTGTTTTCATCCGTTTGGTTTTAGCTTCTGCAGTCTTCATCACGCTACTCAAGTGTCAGAAAAAATTGCAAAAAATTGAACGGTGCGATTACAAAGATTTTTTACTTTTGGCATTTTATGAGCCGTTTCTTTACTTTATCGGGGAGGATTTCGGGTTGCAGTATGTGGATGCCAGTTTCGCCGCGGTCATCATCGCACTCATCCCCATCGTGATCTCCATCACCATGTATTTCGCTGAGAAGACGCCCATCCGATGGGAGTTTGTGGTGGGTACTCTGATCTCGGTGTTAGGTGTGCTGATGCTGACCATGAGTCCCAACGGGCAGATCGCCTTCAACCTGAAGGGCACGTTGCTGCTCGGTCTGGCTGTGTTGGCGGCCAGTGGATACAGTGTGCAACTCACCCGCCTGCTCAAAAAATACAATCCAGCGACGGTCACCACTTGGCAGAACTTCATCGCCATCCCCTTCTACCTGCCCTTCATCCTGATTTTCGACATCCACCAATGGCCCACCCTGAACTGGAACTTCTCCTCCATCTCAAGCCTTGTATGCCTCGCATTGCTCTGTTCCGCAGGTGCTTACATGCTCTACTCCTACTCGGTGAAACAACTGACGGTCAACAAAACCTGCGTCTTCACTAACCTCATCCCCATCGTCACCCTGCTCGCCGCAGCCGCCATCGGCCAAGAGACCTTCACGGCGACCAAGTTCTGGGGCATTTTGGTGATTGTGGTGGGCGTCACGTTTAGCCAGATGAATGTTAAGGCAATAGGCAATAGGCAATAGGCAATAGGCAATAGTGTTACGAAAAAGCATAATTAATTGAAATATAATTCCTTAAGCAGCCCTGAAAGGGCAAGAAGAACACAGGCGTGGGCGTAAGCCCACGTATTAAAATGATGGGCGTAAGCCCACGTATGACGAAGAATGATGAATCGTAATATATTGATAATATTGGCATTGGTTTTCGGGGTGTTCGCGAGTGCATACGCCCAAGGCGGACGCGTGACATTGTCAGGGACCGTGTTGGACGCCTCCAACGGGGAATCGATGATGGGGGTGTATGTCATCCTCACCGACCTCCAGACGCCCTCCAACGTGCAGGGATGCGCCTCGAACCAGGCCGGCTACTACTCCATCTCGGTACTGCCCGGAACCTATAAGCTCTCCGTCAACTATTTGGGATACAAAACGATAGAAGACACCATTGCTTTAACCCGCAACATTCATCGGCTTGTGGAGATGGAACCCGCAGCCATCACGGGAGGAGAGGTGGTGATTCAAGGGGAGAGAGGCAATGTCAACGTGACAGGCGGTGAAGTGGGCCGCATGGAGCTCAGCATCCAGACTATCAAGGCTTTGCCAGCGCTGATGGGCGAAGCCGACGTCATCAAGTCGGTGCAACTGCTGCCCGGCGTGCAGTCGGGTGGCGAGGGCAACTCCGGCTTCTACGTGCGTGGTAGCGGCACCGACCAGAACCTTGTGCTGCTTGACGAGGCCACCATCTACAACCCCGACCATCTGTTCGGCTTCTTCTCCATCTTCAACGCCGACGCGGTGAAGAGTGTGGATCTGATAAAATCCGGAATGCCAGCTTATTACGGCGGACGTGCAGCCTCCATCCTGAACGTTTACCAAAAGGAGGGCAATCTGAAGAAATATGAGGTCGATGGCGGACTCGGGCTCATCTTCTCGCACCTCACCGTGCAAGGACCCATCAAGAAAAACCGTGCCTCGTTCCTGATTTCCGCACGTCGCACCTACGCCGACGTCATCGTGCAACCGTTCCTCAAGAAGGACAACCCGATGAAGGGTACCAATTTCTATTTTTACGACCTCAACGCCAAGTTCAACATCGTCATCAACCCACGCCATAGGCTCTATTTCGGCGCCTATTATGGACAGGATGTCTATGGGTTCAAGTCGGTGACGCAGCAGACAAAGATGACGTTCCAATGGGGCAACGCGGCGGCTTCGGCACGGTGGAACTACATCATCGCCAACCGTCTGTTCCTCAACACCACAGCCACCTTCAGCTACTACAGCTTCAACACCAACATGCTGATGTCGCCCTACTCTTTCGCCCTCTCATCAGGCGTGCGCGACTACGGGCTGAAGAGCGAGCTCACCTGGATTCCCACCCCGAAGCACAACCTCAGGTTCGGCGTCCACAACGTGTTCCACGACTGCATACCGGGGCAATTCGACGTGGAGGCCGGCGAAGGGGTCGCCTTCAACCTGCCGAAAACGCAACACTACCTCGGCAACGAGTTAGCCATATACGTCCACGACGAATGGGACATCTCCAAGCACTGGAAACTCAACATGGGCGTGCGCTACACCAACTACAATCACCTCGGTCCCTTCAAGCGCTACATTACGGATGATTTCGGACAACTCACCGACTCCATCCTCTACCCTGCCGGCAAGTCCATCGCGCATTACAACCGCGCGGAGCCCCGTCTGGCCCTGCGTTGGCTCATCGACTCCACTACTTCTATAAAAGCCTCTGCCACATTGAATTACCAATTCATGCATCAGATTTCCATCGCCACCATCTCGCTGCCCACCGACGTTTGGATGCCCTCCACCGACCTGATGAAACCGCAAACGGTGTTCCAATACAGCTTAGGCGTCTTCAAAAACTTCCACCAGAACATGTTCGAGAGCTATATCGACCTCTATTACAAGCAGATGTACAATCTGCCGGAATACCGCGAGGGAATAGGCTTGAGTATGTTGCACCTCAACACCGACCAGTTGTACGTCTTCGGCAAAGGCTGGGCCGCGGGCGCGGAATTCTTCATCAAGAAGACGAGAGGCCGTTTCACGGGCTTCATCGGCTACACATTGGCCTTCACACGCCGGCAGTTCGACGACCTCAACGGCGGGAAACCCTTTTGGGCGAAATACGACCGTCGGCACGATGTCACCATCAGCCTCAGTTACGAAATACTGCCTAACAAGCTAAGAGCTTCCGCATTATGGGTTTACCAGTCAGGCAACACGATGACCGTTCCGCTCGGCTATTACCTCTACATGGGCTCCGTGGTCACCGAGTTCAGCGACCGCAACGAATACCGCGTCAACCCCTACCACCGGCTCGACATCTCCGTGGATTGGACCATCAAGAAGACCGCCAAGTTCGAGACGGGCCTCAACTTCTCGATCTACAACGTCTATAACCGACAGAACCCATTCTTGGTCTTTTTCGAAACCACTGTCACCACCGACGATGGCGACCTGAGCAGCTTCTCGATGCAAAACCACGCCTATCAGATGAGTTTGTTCCCGATCATTCCGTCCGTGATGTGGACATTCAAGTTCTAATTTTCTGTACTTTTATTTTTAGTATAAAAAGTAAAAAAGCAGCGGATTTTTTGTAGTTTTGCAGCCTTTTTTAGTATTCATTATATTCCCATATAACGTTATGGTAAAGAGACTGTTAACAATCCTTTGGGCTATGCTGATATTGGCATCTGCTACAAAATCCTTATGGGCACAGACCCCGACATCCCATACATTATACAATATCCCGGCTGGATGGACGGTGACGGCGGGCGGTATTCCCGTGCTGGTAACGAACGGAGAAGCCATCATCCCTGAAGGGGCGGTGGTGATTTTGACGCCTCCGGATTTAGAGAAACCGATTGTGGACGACATCGTGCTGATGGACTCTATCCTCTACCTACCAGATGTGACGACCGACACTACGGTGCGCAACGGCTGGGTCATTTCAGGCGAACTCAATGTAATAAGCCACCCGGTCAAGATTTCCATCGCCGATGGTGCGACAGTGATGTTCAACGGTATCACGGTGAACGGGGTGAACCAGGAATACTTCCCGTATGCGGGCATCACCTGTCTGGGTGATGCCACCATTATTTTGGCGGAAGGCACGACGAACAATGTCCGGGGTTTTAACCGCAATTATCCCGGCATTTATGTTCCGCAAGGCAAGACTCTCACTATTCAGGGTAAGGGCACGCTCAATGCCAGTTGCAACCGCAGTTCAACGCAATCCACTGGAGCGGGTATCGGTGCCGGCTATCAGATGAATTGCGGCAATATCGTGATTCGCAGCGGCACGGTCAATGCTGTGGGTGGCATAGCCTCGGGTGCGGGCATCGGTGGTGCCTATCAAGCCTCCACCGGCAACATCGCCATTTCGAATCGCGTGACCAGTGTGAGCGCCAAGGGTGGACCCAGAGTCATCGGAGCGGGTTACGAGAGCACCTGCGGCACTGTGACATTCGGCACTGTGCAGATGTATGACGGTGATATATGGACCATAGAGCCAATAAACGGCCACACCTACGGTGGATTGACCCTTGCCATTTCGGGAAACGAGTGGACTTTGACCCCTCGCAGCTACAATCCTCCTGAAGGCGCTATCAATGGGTTGTTCTCGGTCAGCACCGACAAGCAGGTCTTCTTCTCACGGGGCAATCTGCAGTGGAGCGGCGACCACAAGTGGCGTTTTGCCCTGAACCAGTATGATTATATCGGAGATGCCGTCAACAACACCACCCCGTACGCTTCCAACAGTAACTACATGGACCTCCTCACCTGGGGCGCCACAGGAATTAACGGATTACTGCCGAACTATTCAGCGACTATATCCTTGACTGGAACTTCCGACCTCAGCGGCGTCAACGATTGGGGCAGCAATGCCATCACCAATGGCGGCAACACCCAAAACTCGGGCTGGCGCACACCGAGCATCAGCGAATGGAAATACCTGCTTGAGGATCGCAACAGCACCTATAAGTACGCCCGGGGAACCATTAATGGCGTAAACGGACTGATTGTTTTCCCCGACTATTTTGAACCTGAGGACATTGGCTTGACCATCACCAATGCCAACGAGAAAAATGCGTCGTTTGTGGATTATTCCGCCTATTGGGCAGCCATGGAGGATGCCGGTTGTGTATTCCTTCCCGCTGCAGGCTACCGCAACCAAACGACGGTAGAAAGCATTGAATCTTACTACCACTCCTCTACGCATAATGAATCCCTTTATGAATGGGCCATCTTTTTCAATGGGTCGACGACCGGCTGGAACAACATTGGCTTTTCCCGCGATAGAGGAGCTTCTGTACGTTTGGTGCATGATGCGGAATAACAGAATGGTGTCAAAGACTTATCAATAATGGAAAGAAAAAAGCAACCCTATACTATGAATCATTTCGTAAAACATATTTTGCTCGTCGCGCTGGTGGTTTTCGGCGCAACGGGCGCATGGGCGCAGAACACCCCTCAACGGCTATCGGATAACACCTGGAAATTCAATATGCCCAGCGGAAGCCGGATGCTGAACGTCAAGTATAAAACCCTCTATGTTTTGACCCTGGCCAAGACTGGCGAAGGCACGCTGGAAATGGTAAGCTACAACAGCGAGGCCCAACCTATTGTAAATCCAGATGGTTCCTATAGCATGTTGCCGGGTTCAACCGTGACCTTAAGAGCCACGCCCGCTAAGAACTACTACATGAAAAGATGGAATAACAGCAAAGACCCCTCGCTGCCCGACGTGAACAGCAATATTGCCGTCGATACGACCTTCACGTTAAACGACACGATGACCATCACGGCCGTATTCGTAGCCAAGCCCATCATCAGCTTGACCAAGAATGAAGACTGGGGAAGTCTGGTGTTCGATTTCGATACCCCCAGCGTAGAACCATATTTCATTTATCCAACCCGACAGATCACAGTTTTGGCAGGGCAAGAGGGCGAAAACACTAATGGTGATCAAACATATAAGGCCCTCTTTGATAGCATTAAAGTCGTTGATTGGCTCCAATGGTTCAGCCAAGGGTCCACCGATCGTTTGTCAGATGCGGTTATATGGAAGACGGCCGAGCCCATAGAGATGACTTCCTATATCCTCACTACTGCAACTGATGCGAGCGCCCACCCCGAATACAACTGGAAATCGTGGACGATCTATGGCGGCAA
>Ga0310690_10010319_pt1 | contig 11626 bp, 12 predicted proteins | sample AusTroGonzalo_MG_2_FD_207661 | JGI IMG/M metagenome (GOLD analysis project Ga0310690, IMG submission 207661) | Bovine rumen microbial communities from tropical cattle in Woodstock, Queensland, Australia - Gonzalo_04 (v2) (version 2) | ecosystem: Host-associated > Mammals > Digestive system >...
CTTCTTAAAAGAAAAATATTTGTGCAGCAAATATGTGATAATCGTTGAAAAAACAAGATATATGCCTTGTGCGAGAAGCGCATCGATTTTTAATATTTCAACCAAAAACGCAAGCCCGATGGTGTTTGCAAAAAACAAACCGATGTAAACGCTCCATGCTTTTGCAAATTCGGCAAGCATATTGCCCTTGCTTTGAAAAACATAGTAGCGCATGGTTGCAATCGACACATTCACCGAAATAAAATATTGCACAATAAGCGCCCACAAATAAGGCAAACCGATGATTTCAAGCAGCAACGCGTAAACCCCGTAGGCAAAAACCGTGTTAAAGCCACCCACAAGCAAAAAACGCATTTTTTCACAAATGTGTTCAAACCACCATTTTTCAATCTTAAAGTAAAGCTCAAAAGCAAACGGATAAGAAGCGTCAAAAACAAAGTTTTTAGTAATGCTTTTATCCAAAAGTGTTTCAAGCTCTTTTTCGCGCCAAGGTAAAAGAACACTTTTATCAAACACATCTTGCATGTTTTGTTTGTCAATGCTTGCAATTGACGGATGAATCATAATCTCCACAGCCTCATAGCCTTTCGGCACAAGAACCTTTTGAAAATGATCTTTTGAAAGTTTGCACGTATAAAGCATTGTGTAAAAGTATGTATTTGTTTTAAATCCGTTTAAGATATAAAAAAACTTTAAAAGAAAATATTTAATCAAACCGCCGTCAAAGAAAAAACTTTTGCTTTTGTTGGTGCGAAGCGTTTGAACGATTGATTCGTTCATCACACGAATGCGCCCGATGTGATATTTTTCTTTTAACTCAAGCATCACTTCAAAAATGAGCGGAATCATATGAACATGACGATGGCTGTCGATATGATGGAGTTTAATGCCCATTTTTTGGGCTTTTTTAATTTGCGCCTCCATTTCCGCGAACACCTCTTTTTTAAAGGCTTTGGGACGCAACAATGACAAGAGCAACAGCTTTAAAAAGCCGTTTTTGAACTTGCCGTCTTTGCCTGTGAGCAAAGGCAAATCGCGTGGGCTTGCCACGGGATATTCATTGGTTAAATTGATATGAAGTCCCAGCTCTAAATTTGGCATGTTTTTTGCCATTTGAACGGCTTTGAGGGCATATTTTTGCCCCACCATCAAACTTGCCGAGTTTAAAAGGCCTTCATCATAGGCTTTTTGAATGGCCGCATTCACCCCTTGTGTCATGCCGAAATCATCGGCATTGAAAATGATTTTACCTCTCAAGATTGGTGTCCTTACGTTCTTGTTCAATCAGATCTGCCAAATAAAGCGGACGCTTTTTCACTTCCATGTGGATTTTGCCGATATATTCACCGACAATACCGAGCGTGATAAGCTGCAATGCACCGACAAACCCAACAACCGACACAATGGTTGCATATCCGGGCGTCGGATTATGTTGAATAAAATGCTCAAAAATCACATACAGCCCCAACAAAACCGAACAGGCCGCACCGGCAAAGCCCAAATATGTCGCAAGGCGCAATGGGCGAACCGAAAATTGCGTGATGCTGCTGATGGCAAGCTGCATACTTTTGATAAAGTTATATTTTGTTTTGCCTGAAAAACGCTCGGGCGCAACAAAATCTATCACTTTCACATTATCATGAGGCATAATCCAGCTCAATAACCCTCGAAACAGCCTGTCCTGCTCATTAAAACCTTTCAAAAAATCGACATAGCGGCGGTCAATCAGCCTAAAATCGGGCATACTTTCAGGAATCTTTGTTTCGGAAAGCAGATTAAGCGCCACATAAAAAGTTTTGGCGCAAAGTTTGTAAAACCATGAGGTTGCCACATTATCAACACGCTTTGTAAGCACAATTTGGCTTCCTTTTTGCCATGCGTTAACCATCTCAGGGATATAAACCGGCGGATGCTGTAAATCTGCGTCCATAAAAATCACCGCATCGCCTTTGGCATAATCCATTCCGGCTGTCATCGCAATTTCATGACCGAAGTTTCGCTTCAAGTTCACCATTTTAACGCGCTTATCTTTTTCAATTAAGGCCTGAATTTTTTGGTATGTTCCGTCTTGACTGCCATCATTGACAAACAAAATTTCAAAACAAACATCGCTTGCTTTATCAAGCTCTTTGATAAGTTCTTCATAAAGCTTTTCAATATTTCCTTCTTCGTTATAGGCCGAAATGACAATACTTACTGTTTTCATCTTCTTTTTCCTTTAATTGTGATAAAACCCGTAATAAAGTGTTTTTTCCTTTGTTTTGTTAAACCTGTTTTGCACTTTAATGAGCAAAATCTGCGGTTTTCCATCAAAGCCGAGTTTTTTTTGCATTTGAAAATATGCCGTCTCATCAGAGCTTAAAACCAGCGCTCCTTTATCTTCAATGTCTTTTGCGTCAAACCAGGGATTTTGCCTCACATCGCCCCAAATAATCGGCTTGGGCTTGGAAGGCGCAAAAAGCGCCGCGTTGTTTGCCCACCACACATCGCCTGCGACATATTCAAAAGCTTTGGCGGAATTTTGCCCCCAAAGAGCTTCAATTGTTTTGCCATATTTTTGAACTTCAAGCTGAAACTTGTCGCTTTTGTTCAAGCAAATCACAAGCGCTTGCGCCGATGCAAACACAAACATCATCGCATACACTCCGACGACAAGCCTGTGTTTTAGGCGCTCTGTCGTTTGATAAGCAAAGAAAACCATCAAAATCAGCCCCAAAAGGTAAAGGCTCGGAAAACCCCACATACTTTTGAGCTTTAAGCCAAACACCAAACTGATGCAAAACATGAAAAGAACCGGCAGAACACCCATATAAATCAAAAAATTGATGTCGCCTTTTTCATACGGAGTTGATATTTTTCGTTCGCCTCGCGTTGCAAAAAAATATATCAGAAGCGTTCCAGCCGAAAACAAAATTTGCGCACAGATAAATTTCAACGGATAAACAATATGTTTTAAGAAAGGCATATTTTCAAAACTGCCCTGACTGCCTCGTCCCATAAAATAGCCCAAAACAAAAAAGTCATGTTTATAAAGCCACAAAACGTGAGGCATGAAAATGGCTAAACAAACCAAAAAAGCGACATAAGGCTTAAAAGTTTTGAGCCTTGAACGCGCTTTTGCATCAAAAAGCATATAAAGCGCCATACAAATCAATAAAACACCGCTTGTGTATTTGTTGAGAAGATTTAAGCCGGCAAACGCTCCCGTTAAAGCCCAATCAAGCGTCTTGTTGCCTTTAACGGCTTTATAAAAGTAATAAGCCGACATCGGCCACAGAGCAAGCGAAACCACATTGACGTTATATTCAAGCGACGAAAAGCCGTAATAAACAACGCCTTCCAAAAGCATTGCCGCCAAAACGGCTTTTTCTTTTGAAACAAACAGATATGCCAAGCGAAAAACATAAATAAATCCCAAAACAACGCAAATCTGGCTTAAGGCGTATATCGCAAGTGGGTGTTCAAAGCCTATGACATTATAAAAAAAATCGGCAAGCCAACCCGAAAGAGGCGGATGCTTATTGGTGCCGAAATCGCAATACATTCCCCATGAGATGGCTTCAATGCTGTCCATCGGCAGACTTTTGCGCAAAAGCGGCACAAGGCTGAACAGCGCAAAATGAAGAACAAGGAAAACCTCGAAGGGATATTTTTTCAAACATTTCATCATTTTCTGTTTCTTTGCTTTAACAAGCGGCACTATACAACAAAAAAAAGGAAAAGTATAGACCTTTTTAAAAACTCAATTTTTAAAAAAATCATAAATTTTTTATTGCAATTCAAAGGCGAGTGTTTTAATAATGAGTGAAAAACAACCATCTTTTATGAGGAAAAAAATGAACGAATATCGGACACACACTTGCGGCCAGCTTTGCCGCGAAGATGTCGGCAAAACGGTTTTGATTGCCGGCTGGATTCATCGAAAGCGCAACCTCGGCAATCTTTGCTTTGTCGATTTGCGCGACCATTACGGCATAACCCAATGCGTGTTTGATTCCTCCTCCGATTTGTTTGAAAAAATCCAAAATTTGCGTGTTGAAAGCGTTATCGGTGTTGAAGGTGAAGTTTTGATGCGCGAAAGCATCAATAAAAATATGCCCACCGGCGAAATTGAAATTAAGGCAAAAAAATTGGTGGTGCATTCACAGGCGGATGTGCTGCCGTTTCAGATTGCCTTTGAAGACGATTCGCCTGAAGAACTGCGCCTTAAATACCGCTTTTTAGACCTTCGGAAAGAACGCATTCATTCCAATATGGTTTTGCGCTCAAAGGTGATACATCGCATCAGAGAGCTGATGCTCGCTCAAGGTTTTACCGAATATCAAACGCCGATTTTAACGGCCTCATCGCCTGAAGGTGCACGCGACTTTTTGGTTCCGTCGCGCCTTAACCCCGGCAAATTTTATGCCCTGCCTCAAGCGCCTCAGCAATTTAAACAGTTGTTGATGGTTTCGGGCTTTGACCGCTATTTTCAAATTGCGCCTTGTTTCAGGGACGAAGACCCGCGTGCCGACCGCAGCCCCGGCGAATTTTATCAGCTTGATTTGGAGATGAGCTTTGCCACTCAAGAGGATGTGTTTGCCGTTTTAGAACATACAATGGGCACACTTTTTAAGGAATTCTCAAACGGAAGAAAAGTTTCCGAGGCACCGTTTATTCGCATACCCTTTAAGGAGTCCATGCTCAAATACGGCACCGATAAGCCCGATTTGAGAAATCCGCTCGTTATTGTTGACGCAACACCTTTGTTCGGCAATTCCGGCTTTGGCTTATATGACCAGATGGTTCAAGAAGGCCAAAAAGTGCGCGCGATTGTTGCGCCCAAGGCCGCAGAAAAACCGCGCTCGTTTTTTGACAAGTTTGACGCGTTTGCAAAAGAGCAGAATATGGGCGGTATGGCATATATTGCTTTTGGCGCAAACGGTGCAAAGGGTTTGTCGCGCTTTTTTGATGCACAAAAACTTGATGAAATTAAAAAATTCTTTGCCTTAAAAGACGGTGATGCCGTTTTGTTTATGGCAGGTAAAGAAGCTTCTGTCAGCAAATTTGCGGGCGTTGTCAGAAACAAACTCGGAGGAGAACTTGACTTGTTTGAAAAAGATGCCTTCAGGTTCTGCTGGATTGTTGATTTTCCGTTTTATGAGCAAAATGAAGAAACGGGTGCCGTTGAATTTTCACACAACCCGTTTTCAATGCCGCAAGGCGGTATGGATGCACTTTTGAACAAGAATCCGCTTGAGATTTTGGCTTATCAATATGATTTGGTTTGCAACGGCGCAGAACTCGCCTCGGGCGCGGTGCGCAACCACAAGCCGGAAATTATGTATAAAGCCTTTGAAATTGCAGGCTACGGGCACGATGTGGTTGACAACAAATTCGGCGGCATGATTAACGCGTTTCATTACGGCGCACCGCCGCACGCAGGCTGTGCTCCGGGGATTGACCGTGCGGTGATGCTTCTTTTAGATGAGCCGATTATCCGTGATGTCATTATCTTCCCCTTAAACGGAAAGGCGCAAGATCTCTTGATGCAGGCACCGAACACCGTTAGCGATGAGCAATTAAAAGAGCTACATATTAAGCTTGATTTGGAAGATGAAAATTAGTTTAATTTTCAATGAATGACGCAATTTCGGCTTTGAGTTCCTCAAGGCCGATTTTTTTATCGGCAGAAGTCGCCAAGATTTTTGTATGTGCCGCAGCGTGCTTTGAAAGTTTTGATGCAACATCTTCCTGCACTTTTTCAAGTTCTGCTTTTGAAATTTTATCAATCTTTGTGAGAACAATTTGATAGGAAACGGCCGCCTCATCAAGCGTTTTAAAAATATCTTCATCTATTTGTTTAAGGCCTACGCGGCTGTCGATAAGCAAAAAAACGCGCCGCAAATTTGCCCTGCCCTTAAGATATGCAACCAAAACTTGCTGCCAACGCTTAACCTCTTGCGGCGGGGCTTTGGCAAAGCCATACCCCGGCAAATCGACCAGATACATTTGCCCTAAAAAATCAAAATAATTAAGTTGTTGCGTGCGACCGGGGGTTGATGATGTTTTGGCAATGCTCTTTGAATTAAAAAGCGCGTTAATCAAACTCGACTTACCGACATTCGAGCGCCCTGCAAAGGCAATTTCAACCTTGTCTGCGGGTGGCAGCTGCTCAAGGCTTGCAACGCCCAGCATAAACTTGCACGGCGTCAAGAAAAGCCTGTTGATTTGAGCCTCGGTTAAAAGCATTCACTTCACCCCGTTTTTATACATAATCGCCCTTTGCTGAACAATTGATAGGATATTGCTTAATGTCCAATATATCACAAGACCTGATGCGAAATGCCCGAGCATTAACGTAAAGATGAAAGGCATTAAAGCAAACATACGTGCTTGATCTTTGTTTGTCGGGGCAGGATTAAGCTTTTGCTGAAACCACATCGTCAGCCCCATCAAAATCGGCCACACGCCGATGTCCAAGAGAGCCGGCAACGGAATGTGCGACCAAACGGAGATTGTTAAAGGATCAGGCGCCGATAAATCTTTAATCCATCCGACAAAAGGCGCATGGCGAATTTCGATGGCAATATTCAAAACCTTATAAAGCGAGAAGAAAATCGGAATTTGAATAAACATCGGCAGACAGCCCGATGCCGGATTGATTTTTTCTTTTTTATAAAGCTCCATTGTTTTTTGTTGCAACAAAACCTTATCAGCCTGATATTTTTGTTGAATTTCTTGAACTTTGGGCTGAATTTTGCGCATTTTCGACATACTTTCATACGACTTATTTGCAATCGGAAACAGTAAAAGCCTCAAAAGTGCCGCAAAAACCAAAATCGCCCACCCCATATTGCCGATAAGCGCATACAAAAAGTCTAAAATATAAAAGAACGGCTTTGTTAAAAAGTAATACCACCCGAAATCTATCGCCAAATCAAATTTTTTGATGCCGCCCTTTTTGGCATAGCGGTCAAGAAGCTTAATTTCTTTTGCGCCGGCAAACAAGCGCACAGTGTCCCGACCAACACCTCCGGCCGCAATGCTTATCGGTGCACCCATATAATCAATTTGATAGGACATATCGCCGGTTTTTGAAAATTTGAGTGTGTTTTTATCTGAAGTGTCCAAAATAATGGCCGAAAACCAATATCTGTCTGAAAAACCGGCCCATGATTCTTTGGCATCAAACGTTTTGGGCTCGCCTTCTTTAACGTCTTTAAGTTTCAACTCTTTCAAAGCGCCGTCAATGACCGCCGTTACGCCCTCGTGAACAACGCTTTGGGATGAAGCGGAATCTCCGAAATCGCGCCAAATACGGCCGTAGGGATATAAGACAACGGCACGAGCCGTGTTGTTTTCAACCGTTTGGTCGATTGTGATGAGATAATGTTCATCTATGCTGATTTTGCGAACAAACTTTAAGCCTTGTGCGTTTGTCCACTCAAGCGTTAATGGGGTTGTAGGCGTCAAAAAATCGCCCTTAACCGTCCAAAGGGTATCGGCATTCGGCAGATTGATGTTTTCGGACGACAAAAATCCGAACTCCGCAAAATAAGGATGAGCCGAACCGACAGGTGCAAAAAGCTCAACATCTGCACTGTTTTCTTCAAGGGTTTGTTTATATTTAACCAGCTTTAAGAAGTCGAAACGGGCACCTTTCAAACGAATAGAACCGTCAAGCGAGCCGTTTTTAAGCAAAATGCGTGCCTCAGATGAGGTAATTTCATCAACATCTTTGGGCTGGACCGTTTCTTGTATGGCCGCCGCTTCTACCGGAATTTCAATCTTTTTTTCCGGTTTTGTTGCTTCTTTTGGTGGCATTTTCGGCGCAAAAAAGTGATTAACCCCGAAAATAATCAAAATTGAAACAAAAACGGCCAAATACAAACTTTTGGTTTCTTCTTTCATCAACAACTCCCTCAAGCAACGTTTTTTTTAAAATTACGTTCTTTTTAATCTACTTTTTTGCAAAACACAAGACCTTAAAAAACAAGGTTCAATCTTCTTCTTTTTCAGGCACGGGATCATAACCCGAACCCCCGAAAGGATGGCAGCGCAAAATACGTTTTATCCCCAAAAACAAGCCTTTAACAGCGCCGTGTTTTTTGAGCGCTTCCACCATATATTCGGAACAACTCGGCTTATATCGGCAGCAATTGGGCAGAAAAGGCGATATGAGCTTTTGGTAGCCCTTAACAAGAAAAATCAGCAGTGTCTTCATTGGTATGTTTTTCCTTTTTTTCAGGTAGAGGCGATTGATATATGCCCTTTTCAATCATCGCATTGGCTTTTTTTAAGGCCCATTTCACATCGTTTTTCAAATCTTTATAAGGGCAGGTTGCCGTATTATATCGCCCGATCAAAACATATTCCACATTGTCAAGTGCAAGATGCTCGAAAACCTCACAAACAACGGCACGCAACCTTCGGCGCGCACGATTTCTGACGTGTGCCTTGCCGAGTTTTTTAGTTGTCGTAAAACCAACCTTAAAAGGAACTCTTTCTTTAATAAGACTGGGAGCCGCCTGAAGAATCACGGTTGAAACAACCATTCGAATCCCCTCGGCGACTCGCAAAAAATCTCTTCTTTTTTTTAAGTGAAGAATTTTTTTCATCTCATCTTGATTTAAGCAGAAAGCTTTTTGCGCCCTCTTGCACGGCGCGCTGCCAAAACTTTCCGTCCGCCGACGGTTGCCATACGTGCACGAAAACCATGGCGGCGGGCTCTGACGAGCTTACTTGGTTGATATGTTCTTTTCATTTTATTTCTCCGGTTTATTTGTTATTTATTTAAAACCTTTTTCTTTTCAAAAGGTTCTCGGGATTTAGAGCCTTCCTTATAAAAAATATCCGCCCCGATGTCAAGCAAAAAAATTAAAATAAAAAAACACTGCCGTTGCCGGCGCATAAGTATATGATTTTTCTTATAAAAATATAAGATGTTTCACGTGAAACATCTTTAAGTTGCTTTGTTATCAAAGGTTCTTTCGAGCTCTTCGTAATCTGCTTCATCAAGATTTTCAGCCGGCACGGCATAAGCGCCGTCAAACCAACGACCTAAATCGACATCGGCACAACGCTTCGAACAAAACGGACGATATTTCTCATCTGCTGTTTGCCTGCCGCAAATCGGGCATTTGTGCGGTTTTATCATTCTTTTTCAACCCTGCCCGTTCCCTGACACGTCGGACACTCGGTGGTGAACAAATCAATCAACGACGGACGCCGTCTTTGACGCAAAATTTCAATGTTTCCGGCCTTGCTCAAACCAACCGTTCGCGCACGGCACGGATCATCGGCAAGCTCTGAAGCAAGCGTATCCATCAGCGGTTTCATAAAGCGATATTCCTTTGAACCGGCAAAATCAACAATAATTTTGCCCGACAGATTTTTGAGCCTGATTTGTCGCGCAATTTCAACAGCCGCTTCATTGTTTAATGCATCAACTTTGTCGCCCTCCTTGATGGCACCACTGTCAACATCTATGGCCACAAACGCCCTTGTCTGCTCAACCTGAACCTTGCCGCCGCACTTAAGGTTGATTGTCTTTTCAAGCGCCTCAATGAGCTGATCTTCAAGGCCGTACGCTTGCATCGGGGAAGCATGATATTCAACCTCTAAATCCATAAAATCTTCAACCTCTTTTTCAAGGTTATGGTCATTGACAACAACTTTGTTTAAGCTTTCTTTGTGGCGACGGATATATTCAAACAACGGATTTTCCCTTGTGTATAAGAGTGCAGGCGCAACAGCCGTGCGCGCTTTGATACGAATGTTTTCATAAATGGCGCGCAGTTTAACCATTTCTTGTAAAACCGTGTCAACGTCAAAATCAATCGCCGCTGTGCGCAAAGCCCATCCTTCTTGAGCCAAAACATTGCATCTGATGGCGCTGCGATATTCTCTTGCCTTCTCTTTGTCTGTGATTTTTGACGAAATTTCAATATCGGTTCGAAACGGACGATACACAACCGTTGTGCCGACGATTTGAATGTTGCGGACAACTTTGGCGCCTTTTTCAGCGCGCTTTTCTTGGGCAATCTGAACCACAACGCTTTGCCCTTCGGACATATTCACCTCTTTGAGCTCGGGCTCATACGCGTTTAAGAAAGCCTCCGCCGTGTCACCAATGTTCACCTTAAAGGCTGTGTGGCCGCCTGCCGTTTCAAGCTTGTGAACAATGCGCCCCAAATAAACATTTCCTTCAATGGCGGCAGTGGTGTCAAACATATCAAACTCAACCATCTGCGCGTTTTGCAAAACAGCCAGACGAACGGTTCCGCCTTTTTTCTCATAAACAATTGTGTCCGGTTTCATTTTATCCCTGCTCCTTCAAGTATATTTTTTGTTTCATAAAGCGGCAATCCGATCACGCCCGAAAATGAGCCGACCATTTTTTGAACAAAGCCGGCAAGCATCCCCTCGATTTTATAGCCGCAAACACCAACCCATTCTTTGCTTTGAAGATATGCTTCAATTTCTTCTTGGCTCAAGCGTTTCATCAAAATGCGCGTTGTAACCACACGTTGGCTTATTCTTCCCTTTTTATCTATCAGACAAATGGCGCTGATAACCTTGTGGCTGCGCCCCGAGAGAAGTTTCATGACGGCACGCTGTTCATCAATCGTTTCAGACTTATGCACAATCCGCAAACCAACCGTAATGATGGTATCTGAGGCCAAAACATTTTCGTTCGGATATAGATTTGCCACGGCTTTGGCTTTTTCAAGCGCCATTCTTTTAACATATGGCAATGGTTTTTCAAATTTTAATTCGGCTTCATCAATGTTTGCCGAAACAACGCTTTTCGGAGCAAATCCGATTTGCTCAAGAAGACGCTTGCGCTGCGGCGAAGAAGACGCCAATATAAAGTCTTTCGTGGTCATATTGTTTGTTGTTTTTTAACTATGCTTCGTCATCATAGGTTTTTTCCATGCGCTCATGGCGTTCTTGCGCCTCAATGGAAAGCGTGGCAATCGGTCTTGCCTCCAAACGCTCAATTCCTATCGGTTCGCCCGTTTCTTCGCAATAGCCGTATGTGCCGTCTGCAATGCGTTCTAACGCCTCGTTAATTTTAGAAATCAGTTTACGCGCACGATCTTTTGTTCTTAAATCAAGCGACTTGTCTGTTTCGAGTGCCGCCCTGTCAATGTCATCAGGCTGGTTTAAACCGCCCTGACGTAAATCTTCAAGTGTGTCTTCAGATTGCGTAACAAGCGTCTTTTTCCAGGCTTCAAGCTTTTGGCGAAAATACTCAAGCTGCATTTCGTTCATATATTCCTCTTTATTTGAAGGCTTATAATCCGGCGGTAATATAATAGAACTGACCATTGTTATCTCCTAAAAAAATAAATCATTGTTAAAAATGAACTTAACAAGTTGCTTTCAAAACTTCAACCTCTTTTGCAACATAATCACAATTTAGTTGAAATACCACCTTATGGTGTTGTCATTTTCGCTTGTGCACGAATCAGCAACATCTCTGATGTTTGCCGGAAGCTCCTTGTCGCCATCTGCTTCGGAAACCGGTGAATATTGCCAAACCCACGTTTTCGGATTTTGCAAACTTGCGCCTTGCCCGATAATCATCCGGTCTAAATCAGAACCGTCCATGTTGCTCCAAACAATTGTTCCCAGCTGC
>Ga0310690_10010320_pt1 | contig 11625 bp, 6 predicted proteins | sample AusTroGonzalo_MG_2_FD_207661 | JGI IMG/M metagenome (GOLD analysis project Ga0310690, IMG submission 207661) | Bovine rumen microbial communities from tropical cattle in Woodstock, Queensland, Australia - Gonzalo_04 (v2) (version 2) | ecosystem: Host-associated > Mammals > Digestive system >...
CTCTTATGCGCCGTGCAGCATCGGGCTTTCCCTGCCCGTCAGAAGGAAATACCGCACGGTCATCGCGCTGGGACTGTTCCTCCTCGCCATCCTGCTCCAGTTCGCCCTCTTCGCGGGAATCCTGCCGCGGATCCCGCTCCTGGTCGCCGCGTGGTGTTCCGGCATGCTCATCTTTTCCACGCCGTTCTTTTTCCTGCGGGACATGGCCATGCTCGCCATGCGCCTCGGCAAACGCCGCATCCCGGACAAACTGCTGAAGCACAGCATCGCGGCCATCCTGGCCCTTGCCGGACTGCTGGCGGCCTGGGGCGAATACTGCGCCGTCACTCCGCCGGACGTCAAGCCTGTGGAGGTCACGGTCCCCGGCCTGCCGGAAGAGTTCGACGGTTTCCGCATCGCGTACATCACCGACACCCATATCAGCAGGACCAGCTCGTCGCTCTACCTCTGGACAATCGTCTGCCGCACCAACGCCATTCATCCGGACATGGTCCTGCTCGGCGGCGACTTGGGCGACCTGAAGCCGATCGATATCCGCCCGAACATGCACCCGCTCGGCAATCTGCGTGCGGAATACGGCGTCTACTCCTCGCCCGGCAACCACGAGTATTTCCGCGGGTTCGACGATTGGATCAGATTCCTTGATTCGCTCGGCATCGAATCCCTCCTGAACCGCCATGTCGTGATCGAAAAGGACGGCGCACAGCTCGTGATAGCCGGTCTCCCGGACAAAATGAAAGGCAACAGAATGTACGTCGGACGCGAGGCGCCCGACCTGGACAAGGCGCTCGACGGCGCTCCGGAGGGTGCTCCTGTCGTGCTGCTGTCCCATCAGCCGCGGTTCGCGCACGAGTATGCGAAACACCCTGTTTCGCTGCAGCTCTCCGGGCATACGCACGGCGGCATGATCGCCGGTCTGCCCTCGCTGCTGGTGAAAATCGCAAACGACGGATTCGTCTCCGGGCTGTACCAGGTGGACGGCATGATGCTGTACGTGAGTAATGGCGCGGGCCTCTGGAACGGGTTCATGTTCCGGCTCGGCGTACCCTCCGAGATCACGGAGATCATTCTGCGGAAGCCGGAGGAGGCTGAGCCTTCACTGCGGTAGTGTCCGACTTCGCCCGGACACGGACGAGGCATCTCGGCTTTCAGTCTTGGTTCATCAGGACGTTCAGCACGCCCAATCCGGCGATTGCCGCGGTCTCCACGCGGAGCGTCCAGTCCCCGATCCGGAGCGGGACGGCTCCTGCGGCGAACATCGCATCGGTCTCGGCGTCCGTGAACCCGCCCTCCGGCCCGACGAAAAACGCGACGTCGGGGGTCGCACCGAGTTCCGGGAAGACGCCCGTGCGGTTGGAGCCGACGACCAGCGCGCCGCAAGTTTCGCGGGCAAGGGCAAGCGCAGCCCCGAACGGCATCGGGCTTGAGACTTCGGGGAGGAACGGGTTGCCGGACTGCTTGCAGGCTTCGAAAAGAAGATCCATCCAGCGGCCGGCAACGGAGTTTTCACCCGGCTGGACGACGGAGCGTTCGCAGAGGACGGGCACAAGTTCATGCACGCCCAGCTCGACGGCCTGTTTCAGCAGCGCGTCGAGCTTCTGTTTCTTCGGCGGCGCGAAGTAGAGATGCAGACGGCGCGCGGGCGGCGGTACGGTGCGCCTGGACTCGAGTTTCAGTTGATGATCCGTCTCGACGACGGCCGTTCCGACCGTGCCGTGTCCGTCCATGACCGCGACCGTTTCGCCGGGGCGGGCCCGGAGGATACGGAAGAGGTGGGCTTCCTCCCTCGAATCCAAGAAAAAAAGAGAGCCGGGTTCGGTCGAGGCGAGGTCGTCGAAACGGAACGCATGCATCGGGAAACCGGCTCCTTGTGCGTGAAATCTGAAAAAGCGGGCTCAGAAGACGAATTTGCAGTCGCCCAGACGGCGTGCGAATTCGTCCAGGACGCGCTTTTCATCCTCGATGCCGCCGCGCGCGACGAACGTGGCGCTGAAGCGGACGAAATGTCCGGCGTCATCCCACGGCACGGAGCTGATGAGCTTGTTGCGGATGAGCCACTGGCTGAACGCCTCTCCGTTCTCGAACTGCGTGCCGTCGGCCGTGGCCTTCGGTGCCTTCACGTAGAGATAGAAGCTGCCGGCGGGGACCTTCGCGTTGAAGCCGAGCTTCTTCAGTGTCTCGACCATACTGGCGAGGCGGCGGTGGTATTTCTCGCAAATCGCGGGCGTGATGGCAGCCTGGTCGTCGAGCGCGGCGATGGCGGCCTTCTGGATCGCGAGGAACTGTCCGCTGTCGGCGTTGTCCTTCACGGTCGCGAACGCCTTCACGGCGAGCGGATTGCCGCAGACCCAGCTGAGACGCCAGCCAGTCATATTGAAGCCCTTGGACATGCTGTGAAGCTCCACGCAGCACTCGAACGCGCCGGGGATGGACAGGATGCTGAGGGGCTTGCCGCTGAAATTCAGCGGTGCGTAAGCGGCATCGCTCACGATGAGGATATGGTTCCGACGGGCGAACTCGACCGCCTTCGTGAAGAATTCGACGGTGGCGGACGCGCCGGTCGGGTTGTTCGGATAGTTCAGGTAGAGCAGTTTGGCGCGCTTGCGCTGATCCTCCGTGAGGGAATCCAGGTCGGGCAGGAAGCCGTTTTCCTCGAGGAGCGGGAGCTTGACGACCTCGCCGCCGAGGTATTCGGTCCAGGTGCCGAGCACGCCGTAACCGGGGACGGTCAGGATGGAGATGTCGCCGGGGTTGATGAAGCAGGAGGGGAGGAGCGTGAGGGCGGACTTGCTGCCGATGGCGTGGACGATCTGCGTATCGGGATCGAGCTCGACACCGTACAGCGCCTTCATGTAGCGGGCGGCGGCGGCCTTGAAGTCGGCACAGCCGTTGTCGGCGTAGGTGCGGTTCTCCCATTTCGCGGCCTCTTCCGCGAGGCGGGCGACCACGGACGGGAACGCCATGTCGTCGGGCTCGCCCACGCCCATATCGATCAGCTCGACGCCGGGGTTCTCCGCGGCGGCGGCGCGCTTGGCGCGTTTGATCTTCTCGAACTTATAGATTTTGGTGTCCTTGCCGAAGCTGGAACCGCCGATCCTGGCGGCGAAATTCTGCTGGAGAAAGTTTTCCTGTGACATGGCGTGCGAAGTCCTTTCTGGTTCTGAAAATAGTAAACAATAATATAGCACGCGGAGAGGGAAATGCAAACGGAGAACGCGGCAAAAGGCGAAAAGAGGGCGCCGGACGATGCGCGAAAACGCCCGTCATCCACAGGTCGTCAGGAAGGACAACACCTACTACTGGGACACAACGGGCCTGGCCGGGGACGGTCTCCCGTCAGCGGCCCGGCAACCCCGGTCAGGAAACGCCGTCCGGTCAGCCCTTCGGCTGGATGCGCCCCTTGTCGATCATTTCCTGGAACGCGAACGCGAGAGTCGTCTTCGTGACGGGTTTCAGGAGGATGCCGTCGAACACGGACATGTCGAAATTGTTCTGGTTCTCGACGTCCGCGGTCACGGCCATGATGACCACCTTGTCGCCGCCCTCGGTAGCCCGGATTTCCCGGGCAAGCTCTTCGCCGGACATGCCGGGCATCCACATGTCGGTCAGCACCAGGTCGGGCTTCGCTTCCGGCAGTTTCGCCAAGGCGTCGTCGCCGGAACCGGCCTGGACGAGGTTGAGGCGGAACGTCTTCAGCATGGCGCCGAGGACTTTCAGGTTGATCGGGACATCGTCGACGATAAGGGCCGTGTAGCCGGAAAGATCGACTTTCGGCACGGGCTTCTGGGGCGTCGCCGCTCCGCCGAACGCGTTTACGGGCAGTTGCTCCCCGGGGGAAGCATCGCCGTTTTTCTCGGCGGCGCGTTCCTCCTCGGTCGGGATAACGTACGGGATGCTTTCGAAGACGATGGTGAAGACGCTGCCCTTTCCGACGTCGCTGTCCAGGTCGATCCTGCCGCCCATGGCCTTGATGTAGCGGTCGCAGATGGCGAGACCGAGCCCGGATCCCTTGTAGACGTGCGTGTCGCGGACGGCATCCTGCTGGACGAACGGTTCGAAGACTTTCTGCTTCTTGTCGGGCGAAATCCCGATGCCGGAATCGCGGATGGCGATGGCGAGGCGGCATTTACCCTGCTCCAGAATCATGCAGGAGACCTTGATGCCGACGTAGCCGCGGTCGGTGAACTTGAAGGCGTTGCCGAGCAGGTTCACCAGTACCTGGCGCAGGCGCATGCGGTCCAGCACCACGTATGGCAGATTGTCGGGGACCACCAGCGGCTGGGCGAGCTGTTTTTTCTCAGCGAGCGACTTGAACATGCTGACCATGTCCGTCACGATCCTGCGGATGTCGGTCTTCTCGTTCTGAAGCGCGATCTGTTCGGTCTCCAGCTTGCACGTGTCAAGGATGTTGCTGATGAGGTCCAGCAGGGTGTGTCCGGCCACGGAGATGGACTTGAGGTATTCGAGCTGGCTTTCGCGGGACAGCGAGCTGTTCTGCAGAAGCTCGCAGAATCCGATCACGGCGTTCAGCGGGGTGCGGAGTTCGTGGCTCATGGAGGCGAGGAAGAGGCTCTTGGCCTTGCTGGCGTCCTTCGCCTCGCGGAGTGCGGCCTCGGTCTTGCGCTGGCTCTCGTTTTCAGTGGTCACGTCAAACCACGCCAGAAGGATGTTCGCGAGCTCGCCGCCGATCAGGATCGGATAGGCGTGGACCATATAGTCTCTGCCGCCGTATTCCAGCGGCTTCACATGCGGCTTGAAGTCGGCCAGGACGCCGCGGACAGGGCAGTCCTCCGGCGGAGCGGCCGCATTGCAGAAGACGGTGTGGCAGAGACCGTTTTTGCAGGCGTCCGGGAACCCGAGCAGGTCTTTCTGCGCCGCGGAATTGCGCCGGACCAAGTTCAGTTTGCGGTCGAACAGGATCAGCGGCAGCGGCAGGTTCTCCATGATGAGCTGCTTCTCGTATTCGCCGCGTTCGAGCCTGGAATGGATGAAACGGTATTCGAGCATGGCCTCCACGACGTGCGCCGTGCCCTGAAGGAACTGCAGATACTGGTCGGAGAATTCATATTTCGCCTTCTGATGAACGGCGGCGAGATGCCCCCAGAGCCTGCCGTCGATGAAGACCGGCGAAAAGCAGATGCTGATTTTTTTCGGGCGCTTGCTTCCGGTCTGGGCGGCGGCGTCCGGATTCAGGAAGAGCGAGGTCGTGAAATCGTTCAGCACGACGGGCATGTGGTTTTCCAGGCGTGCGATTACTTTCTTGTCATTCTGCTCGGGGAACGGGATGATGTGCTTATCCGTATTTACCGTTATGCCTTCGGAGGCTTCGTTGACGAAAAGCTCCATGCCGTTTTTTTCGAAATTGTACCGCATGATGCAGCAGAAATCCGACTTCATGTGCTCCTTCACGCTGCGCACGATGAACAACAGGACCTCGTTGGTCAGGTTGACGGCCGTGGCGTCGGAGGAAAGCATCTTCAGGGAGGCCGCGAAGAGGTCGTTCAGTTTTTTCTGGTTCGCGAGGCCGGCCTTCAGCTCGTTCTGCGCCTGAAGCAGCTCCTCGACGTCGTGCGAAATCCAGAACGCCGTGTCGCGTCCGAAGATATCCTTGTTCTCGAAGATCGCCATTTCCACGGAACGGTGCCGGCTGCCCGTCGCCATCTGGAACTTCTGCGGTTCGCCCGTGGCGAAGACCTCCTCCCAGGCATGCCGGAACGTCTCGTCCGCGTATTCGGGAAGTTCGCTCACGGGGAACTGGACGACGCCGCTGTCTTCGCCGAACTTGCCCACGTGGATGAAGTGCGCGATGCCGTTGCGGCTTCCGACGACGATGCGGCTGGGGATCTGCTTGAATACGGCGCGCAGGAGTTTCAGCAGGCGCCGCCTGTAGTGGTCCCACACGGCGATGTAGCCGAGGAGAGCCAGGATCAGCACAATGGAAAACGTCATGGCAACCAGCGTCCGGGCATTTTCCTTGCGGAACATCGACTGTGTGTCCATGGTTATCATCAGGTTTTCCGCATTGACCTGGCGGCTGATGCCGAACCGCTGGAAACTGCTTGCCGTAACGACACTCTTCGCCTCGACCGTCTCCCATTTTCCATGGGCCGATTCATCGTTCAGCACGCAACGGTCAAGCAGGCCGATCAATTTTTCGACCGATGCCTCCGACTGGCACACCGTCCCGCCGGCAACGGGAAACGCGAACATCGAATCGTGGACGGCGAAGACCGGGACGTCGGGATTGAGGCAGAGGCGCTGCAGGAAGAACGAAAGGGATGTCAGATTCACGGCATCGAGTCCGTACCATGAGTGGAACAGGACCACGGAATCCTTATCCCTGCCGTATTCGGCGATGCGCCGGATCATTTCGGGCGTGTCCACCGTGCCGTTGTCGATGACCGCGCATTCCGTGTCGGGATACGATCGATCCAAGATTTCCCGCACACCCGCGACAAAACGCTTTCCGGTTTCCGTGCGACCGGCGAGCGGTATGATGCGTTTCGTCCCGGGGAAGATCCGGAAGACCAGGTCCAGCGTTTTATCCACAGGGTTGTCCATGAACACGCCGCCGATGTTCTCGCGCCCCGTGAACTCGCCTTCCAGCGGTTTCCGTTCGCTGAAGAGAAGCAGGGCCGTTTTTTCCGGGATCAGGTCGGCGTTTCTGGACAGAAGAGGCAGCAGTTCCTGGCCGATGCCGACCACGGCGGCGACGTCGCCGCTGTCCAGGAGAGGTTTCAGACTTTCGAACCGGCTCTGGAGATCGTCCTGCGAGGCATTCAGCATGTCGAATTCCTTCTGCATCACCACATAGGACCCGTCCAGCGACGCCACGTGCTTCGATACGGTATTCGAAACATAAATATGCTCCGCATAGGAGGACGCGAACGGAAAAAGAAGAAGAACGCAGCGGGGACGCTGTTCGGCGGCGGGAGAGGGCTCTTCCTTTTCGACGGCGGATGCGGCCTTATCCGTGGACGAAACGGCAGATTCTTCTTCCGCATCGTCTTCTGCTTCGTCATCCCCGTATTCCTGTGCATACTCTTCCGATTCCCCGTCCCCGCCGGCATCAGCGTCCTGCGCGAATACCGGAGCGGCAAAAAAAACAAACAAAAGCAGGAAAAGGAACGGAATCCGGATGCGGAGGGACACCGTTCCGGGTTCATTCTGAAGAGATTTCAGGATATTGAGTAAGCGCATCGGTATGTCGGAAAACGATATGGTAAGCAGTTGAATTGTTTTTACGAAAAAGTAATGTACATCCTTTCCCGTTTTTTTTCAATATGATTTCGGCGCTTTTTCGCGTTTTTCCTGCATGTTTTTTTCCGGGACGCGGTCATACGTCACCAATCGGGGAGTCCAGGACGGCCGGACGCCGACCGCATCCCGACGGGGAAGGGGGCGTTTTTCCGAAAAAAAACGAATATCTTCGGGTTTCCGGTTGAAGTTCGGGCGTTCCGGCTGTATTTTATTAAGATAGTGTTTTTTTCGCACGCACGGCAGCGGCGGGCATCCGCCCCCGGTTTTGAACGCCCGATGCCGGAAGGATTGATCCCGTGGACCAGCAGAACAACGCACCTCAGACGCAGACAAAGGAAAATGAACCGGCCGAAGCCGCGGCTCCGGAGGTCTCGGCGCGTCCCGGCGCCGGCATCGGCCGCGCCGGACGGATCATGCTCGTATTCGCGTTTCTGATCCCGTTCGTGTGGCTGGGGGCGCTCCGCATCTGCGTGATGAAGACCGGCGAGAATTCGCAGGACGCGCTGTACCACGCGATGATGGCGAAGCTCGGGCCCGGCGTGTATGCGGCAAAAGAGTTTCCGTGGACGCAGATGTCCGTTTGGAAGGACCATTTCGCGGACAAGGAGCTGCTGTACCACGCCGGACTGAACGTGATCTTCACGATCGAGAAGGCGTTCGGCGCGGCCGTGAATCCGCCTTTCCATGTCGCCGCGCTGTTCTATTCCGCGCTGGCGATCCTGGGCTGTCTTTTCGCGGCCCGCCGTCTCGGCGTGCGTCCGCTTTATCTTCTGGCAGGCGCTCCGCTCTTCTCGGTCATCGTGCCGAACTACACCTTCCGCCTGTCCGTGCTGCGCCCGCACATCCTGTCCATCGCATTCCTGACATTCACGACCGGGCTTCTGGCAAAAGGCTCGTTCCGCTTCCGGCTGACGGCGGTCGGCGTGCTGTCGTTCTGTTTCGCCTGGAGTTATTCGAACCCGCATTTCATCGTGATCATCCCGCTGCTGTTCGCGCTGGCGCGGCTGAAAACCGGCGGATGGCGCGAGCTCTGGCTGCCGGCCCTTTCGCTCGGCGGCGTGCTGCTCGGCCTTACGCTCCATCCGCAGTTCCCGAATTCATTCATCATCTGGAAAATCCAGTCATGGGACGCCCTGACCGCCCCCATGATGGCGGGCGTCCGCCTCGCGAAGCCCAGCGAAATGCTCTCGCCCCATTTCGGATTCAACAGGACGGCTGCCCCTCTCTACCTCATGGCCTGGTGCAGCCTCATGATGTTCGTCCGCCTGGTGGAACGCAAGGGGCTGTGGAAAAACGACCCGGGCATCATCGTGGTCATGGTCCTGGCAGGAGGATTCACCGCCGGCATCCTCGTGGCGGCGCGCTCCGTGGAGTATGCCGGGCCGTACGTCGCGATCGCATTCCTGCTCATGCTGGAGCAGATGACGCGCGAAGGGTTCCGTCTGCCGCTGAGCCGCTTCAAGTGGGGCGTGCCGTGCCTGCTGGCGGTTCTTTCGGTCGCCATGGGCATCCATTCCTCCCGTTATTTCGCGAAGGAATGCCCGCGGGTGATCGTCCAGCCGCTGCCGAAAATAACCGCCTTCCTGAAGGAAAACGTGCCCGCCGGGCGTCCGGCCGTCAATCTGGACTGGAGCGATTTCCCGGCGCTTTTCTACTACGACCAGGACCACCTGTGGCAGTGGGGCATGGACCCGATGTTCTCGTATTCGCAGGATCCGCGGCGCACGCTGCTGCTGACCTCGACCACGCCCGGCCTCGGCGGCGACCCGTACCCGGAGGACGTCTACAAGGCCTTCGGCTCGAAATACGCCGTGCTGCTCTGGCCGCGCGTATCCCAGGCGTCCTACCTCTACGAGCACGGCTGGAAGATCGTCAAAACGTTTACGGACCCCGGCGAGGAGGAAGGCTGGATCTTCGCGCTCGACGAACGCCTCCTCTATCCGCAGCCGGGCAGCTTCGGAAAACAGCAGAAGGAGTCGACCGACTCGATCGCGAACTGAACACATCTGAATCATAACCATATCTCTGAACGAGCAGGGGAGTCCGCCGAGGCGGGCTGAGAGGAAGCCGGAGGGCTTCGACCCGTATGCGCCGGACACGGCGCATGAGACCTGATCCGGATCATGCCGGCGAAGGGATTAGCTGATGGATGCTTTCCTGCTCAGCAACGACAAGGAGTCCCGCATGAAAGCAGACAAAACCCAGATGGACGCCGCGAAACAGGGCGTCGTAACACCCGAAATGGCGGCCGTGGCCGCCTCGGAATACCTTTCGCCGGAGTTCATCCGCGACGGCGTCGCCGCCGGCACGATCGTGATTCCCGCGAACGTGAACCACACCAGTCTGAAGCCGATGGGCATCGGACGCGCCCTGCGCACCAAGATCAATTCCAACATCGGAAACTCCCAGACCTCCAGCTGCCCGAAAAACGAATTCGAAAAGCTCGAAGTTTCCCTCAAATACGGCGCGGACACCATCATGGACCTCAGCACGCGCGGCGACCTGGCGGTCTTCCGCAAGGAGCTCATCAGGCTGTCCCCGATCCCGGTCGGCACCGTGCCGGTCTACGAGATCGCCGCCCGCGCAGGCGCTGGCAAGTTCGACCGCGACACGATCCTGCAGGTCGTCGAGGACCAGGCGAAACAGGGCGTCGACTACATGACCATCCACGCCGGGCTCCTCGCGAAGCACATCCCCGCGGCGCTGAAGCGCAAGCTCGGCATCGTCAGCCGCGGCGGCGCGCTCATCGCCGCCTGGATCGGCGACCATAAGATGGAGAATCCCTTCTACGACGCATTCGACGACATCCTGAAGATCTGCCACGACTACGAGGTGACGCTCTCCCTCGGCGACGGGCTCCGGCCCGGCTGCATCGCCGACGCCTCCGACGAGGCGCAGTTCGGCGAGCTCGACGTGATCGGCGAGCTGGTGCAGCGCTGCCGCGCGGCGAACGTCCAGGCCATGGTCGAAGGCCCCGGCCATGTGCCGTTCAACCAGATCGAGATGAACATGAAGCGCGAACAGAAAGTCTGCGGAGATGCCCCGTTCTACATCCTCGGCCCGGTCGTCACCGACTGTGCCCCCGGCTACGACCACATGGTCGCTGCGATGGGCGGCCTCGCCGGCGCGTACTGGGGCGCGGCCATGCTCTGCTACGTGACCCCGAAGGAACACCTCGGGCTCCCCGACACCGAAGACGTGCGCCGCGGCGTCGTGGCGTTCAGGATCGCCGCCCATGCCGCCGATATTGCGCTCGGCAGGCCCCACGCGCAGGAACGCGACGACGCCATTTCCGATGCCCGCGCCGATTTCGACTGGGAACGCCAGTTCGGCTTCGCGCTCGACCCGGACCGCGCCCGCGAATACCGCCGCGCCGCACTTCAGGAAAGCCACTGCGCCGAGGACGCCGCATCCGGCAAATACTGCACGATGTGCGGCCCGGACTTCTGCTCCGTCCGCCTCTCGAATAAGCTCAAGGGCATGAAGGAATGAGGTGACCGCCATGCTGATCCGCTGTTTTTCTAAAGTAAGGGAGAAACACCCGCTCGTCGAATGCTTCGCGAACGTCGTCACCACCAACGGCTGCGCCAACATGCTGCTCGCCGCCGGAGCTTCGCCCGTCATGGCGGACGATCCGGTCGGAGCGGTCGAGTTCACGGAAAAGGCCGACGCCCTCTCCATCAACATCGGCACGTTCACGCCCACCTTCCGCGACGCCATCCGCGGCGCGCAGGAGGTCGCGCTCCGCCGCGGCATCCCGGTCCTGCTTGACCCGGTCGGCACCGGATGCGCGCCGTCCCGTACGGAACTTTCCCTCGAAATACTGAAACGCGGCGTTTCGATCGTGCGCTGCAACCGTTCCGAGGCAAACGCCCTGCTCGGGCTCGCCGCCACCACGCATGGCGTCGACGCTTCGCCGGACGACGCGATCACCGAGGAAACGCTCGACCGTGCCGTGGAGGACGTGCGCGCGCTTGCAACCAAGTACAACTGCGTGTTTGCCGTGACGGGCGCGATCGACCTCGTCGGCGGCACGGACGGACGCGTCGCGGTCATCCGCGGCGGCCACGAGATCATGACGAAGGTCACCGGGTCCGGCTGCATGCTGTCCGCCCTGGCAGCGGCATACGCCGGAGCCGAACCGAAGTTCGTGTTCGAGGCGACCGCTGCCGCGCTCGCGGCCTACGGCGTCTGCGGCGAGATCGCCTATGAATCCCTGAAGCCGGGCGAAGGATGCGGCACGTTCGCGGTGCGGCTTTTCGACGCCGTCGGCAACCTGGACGTGACCGCGCTCCATGAAAGGCTCGATTATGAAGTCCGTCAGGCCTGATTACCTCAAACTCTACGACATCACCGACGACGGTC